>Ga0214542_1004242_pt1 | contig 28609 bp, 8 predicted proteins | sample CNSS1metaG_FD_160096 | JGI IMG/M metagenome (GOLD analysis project Ga0214542, IMG submission 160096) | Root nodule microbial communities from cowpea collected in UCLA plant growth center, Los Angeles, California, USA - CNSS1 | ecosystem: Host-associated > Plants > Roots > Nodule | place: USA...
ATTAGTGTATAAAAAAGAGATTCATTAGAATTTAAAAAATAGAAGTAAACAAACATTTAAAATATATTTTAATTTGAATATTTGTTTTCCTTTTATATTTTTTTGAAATATTTTTTAATTTTATCCACTAAGTTTCATCAATGTTGTAGTTTGCAAATTTAATAAATGTCTTGGTTCTCATGAAATTTTATTTGGTATTATAATCTAAAATGTAGACAATTATAATTTATTTCAAAATATTTGATATGGAAGAAACAATCATCCTCCTAATATTGAATATTTGATAATATTATGTTTTCTTTACCATAATTTTTTTCTTTTATAAAAATTAATATTAAAGTAGTTAGAATACGGGTACGGGTATGGGTACGAGATTATACCTGTTACCCGGTGGGGATGGGGATGAGACAAAAGTTTGATACCCGTTGGGTTTGGGTATGGGGATGTGGATGAATTGTTTTTGCGGGGATGAGTATGGGATAGCGAAACCCGTCCCCGCCCGCCCTGTTGCCATCCCCACGTAATATTTGGTTTGTAGGTTTGTGGACAGGAAGTGATCCACATAAGTAATTATTTATTTTTATAATTTTTTTCTTTTGTAACATACTATGACATAAGATTATAATAATTTTATTTTTATTTAGTTAGATTAGTGGATATAATAAATTCTATAAGTTGTTGAACTAAATAATATTCATTATTTTATAATTTTTAATTTTTAAGTACAAACACTTGAAAATAGAAAATGGTTTTGAACTTAATCGAAACCAGAGATATGAGAACGAGGGAACTAATTTTGAATGAGTGGGATGTGAATGAGTGAATTACTTTTGAACAAATGTAATGCAAATGAGCAAACTATTTTTGAATGAATTGGGGAAGGAATGTGAGTGAACAAGTTTGTTGATGGTTTTATACTTTGTTCTATAATTGAGTGTGTTGAATAAGTAAATGACTTTATTTTGTCTTTCATATCTGGTAAAGAACAAATTTATTTAAGTTCAAACACTCATTGCCAATCTAATGAAGATAAAGAATTTAAGCTAAGTGGTTTACTTCAGAGTTTCTCAAACACAATAAATGCTCAAGGATTCTCAATCATAGGATTGAATTGATAGTTGGTGTACTTATCATGTTTTTAAGAAACATTGATCAAGCAATTTTTTTTATGGAACAAGGTTCCAAGTTAATTATTTCATAAAGAATGCTATTTTTGCTACAATAATAACAAAAAAAATGTTGGTGATAAAATATTTATACTAAGAATAAACTTGATTCCTTTTGATTCAAATGAGACAATTTTCAATATGTCTATGTTTTGCAACGACAATAAACAAAAGTCAAGAATAAATTCTTTCTAAAGTTGAACTTTATCTTCGCGTACCGTATTCACACATGAACAACTATATGTAATCACTACAACTACAAAAAAAAAGATTAAAATAATAATTCTTAATGAAGATGGAAATGTAATCACTACAACTACAAATATCATTTACAAAGAAATATTTGAAAATCTTCAATAAGAGGTATACAATCTTACACTATTATAAGGTTGTATGTGTTCTATATATCCATATCAGAATATACTTCTCCACAATGAAACTAAAAGGACAGTTGTGTATGAATGTTTATAAGAGGTACATACATAGATGTTCAAATACTTAAACTTTCATATTAGACAAAACAATGATTACTATCATTAGTGTTGTTATTATTGTCTATGTTTGATATTGTTGCACTCGGTGTAAATAATGTGAAATTAATGTATCTTATTTTGGATCATGTTTTTCATCATTATTTAAAGTGCCAACACAATTATGCATACAAGAGAAATGAAATAAACACAATATTTATTCTCTTTTTAGGTCTTTTTCCTCTTACATGTACCTATATTTATTTGTGGACATAATACAATCATTGCGGTTCACAAAAAATAAAACAAACACATGCAAGGATAAACTGTTGAAATATTTTTTGACTTAGATAACCAAAGACAATTCAATTCTATCAAACAACAATATTTAAAAATCATAAAGACCACATGGATCTTATTTATTAAAGATATTTCTCTAATGGAAAATAGCTTGAGCGAAAATATTTTTTCTTAAGTAAATATATTTTTGCTTAACCAAAACTGTCCTCGCTTGAGTGAAAATTAAGTAGAAACTAGGTTGAGTTCCAATATTACTTTTACTTGAGTGTTTTTTCACTTGAGATATGATAAGGCCAAAAAAGGTTATTTTCAACTGTATTTTCATTTGAGTGAAAAGAGATCATGGAGTAATGTTAGAGAAATCAGCCTTAACAACAAAATCAAACTAGTTTTCAAAGATATTTTCAAAAACATTTCCATAATACTACTTCTAAATAATTTGAACGATCAATCTAAATCCTGATTTGCTCCAGGATCATCTTCTACTCGTATAAATTTAACCTTTGCCTCTTAACTCAAAGTATGTTATATATGCACATATCAAAATTTCATAAACTATAGGAAGGATTCAAAACTCAAATCAAGGAAAATCTATAATTGACTTGCATAATCTAATCTTTGAATTAATATATGAATGAGAGTATCGTATTCAAAGCAATTCAAATAATCATTGATCAAACAAATCTCAACAACATTTAAGTTCAAACATTTACACATATTTTCAACCAACCACAATTACTATAAACCAAAAATTTAGATAACAAGCCAACTTCACATATAAGTCATCTATTCTGTGATTCAATAAAAATCATAAATAGCTTGCCTTGTGTAAAATGTTTATCCTCAAAGAAAATATGTCAAATCAATCATAAAAGCTACTTAAAACTTAAGCACATAGAGCAAGATATTCTAACGTAACATAAATTCAATATATGGGAACACAAGGATGGCTTTTCTCAACTAAACCTAATTAAATTAACGATAATTATCACCGGAGCATTCAAAATAGATTGGAATTCGCAAGGCAATTCGGTCCATCACGGATTTGGGTTAGGTTGGATTGGAAATTTTTTACGAATTTCAATACGGGTTGATTTTTGACCTGGTTCACCTAGAACCCGATTCATCCAAATTGAACCATTGATGAACCTACTTGACTCACCAACTCGTAAACAAATGGTCATATAAGTATTTTTTTTTTGTTAAGTTGGCTTTTGCATTTGGATCAGGTTAGGTTATTTTTTTAGCCAACAAATAGATAATTTGTTTTTTTGTTGATTTTAGTTTGTAGTTGGATTGTATTAAAGTTTATTTAGATTTTAGTTTGTAGTTGGATTGTATTAAAGTTTATTTAGATTTTAACTAGAATTATAATTTAGTTTTGACTGAAAAAAATATACTTTTGTAATTAAGTGAGTTCGTGAGCTAACCCGTTTAACCCACCAATTTGTGGTTGACCGGGTCGGATTTGAATTTTTTTACTCGCTAATAAATGAGCTGGGTTAGATTGGCTCACCAAGTGATCAACCCGTGATAGATTGACTTACTAAATGATCAACCTGTGATAAATTGACTTACTAAATGATCAACTCATGGTGGATCAAACTGGACCGAATCGAATTATCTGATAGCTCTACACTTATCACCAAAAGAACGCGTTTATTTATTAAGTAAAGTATAACAAGTTGATTGGTCCCGATATAAACAATTTATTTTGATAAAAATATTCATTCTAACAGAATTAAACAAAAGCAGATATATGAAGTAGCCAATTACAAGAAAGAATTTATTTGTAAAGCATGACTACTAACTATCCTTTGAGCCACCTATGACACTTGGTAACGTTTAATTCAGCCATTACAAGTATATAGTCTGTCAGTCTGTTCAAGAATTTCATGTAAACCATTCTCCATGGTTCCCAAAGTAGCATTGATCCTAATAAGCCCCAAAAGCCTGCACAGAAACCTAGCCCCAAACTCATGTATAATGCTCCATACAAAATTGAATTCTCTTCTTCACCATTGATTGCTTGTTGTTGAGTCTTTTGTATTGCCTCATCTCCAGGACAACTTTTGTTGAGTTGCTCTCCACAAAGATTAATATTTCCTTCAAAACAAGAGGAATCAAAGGTTTCAAGATGTCTTCCCCATGGGATTCTTCCACTGAGATTATTGTTTGATAGGTCTAACACACCAAGACTATCAATGTTGGGAAGAGTAGAAGGAATATTGTCTGAGAAATTATTTCTTGATAAGTCTAGGAATTCTAGTGAACTTAAATTCCCAATCTCAGAAGGAATTTCTCCGCAAAAATTGTTTCTTGATAAATTCAGAGAAACCAATCCAAGTAAATATCCAATCTCTTTGGGTACTTCACCTGTTAAACTGTTACTCGAGAGGTCAATGCTCGTAAGAAGATTCTCTGGATTCCAAAACTCATGATCCTGACCTTTCCACCCCAATAACAAGTAAGAGTCATAAATTGGTCCGGAGGTTCCTTGAGTTGAAATTTGTCGTGTCCTCACAATATCCCTTGGGACTACACTCCTTTCCAACAATGTCGTAAACTTTGTGAAACATGTTGGTATTTCACCTGACAAGTTGTTGTTTGAGAGATCTCATTACTTTCCAGAATCCGTCTGGAATGGGACCTTCTAACAAGTTATTATCAAGGTGAAGACTTTGAAGATTGACAGTGAAGTTGCAAAGCCAATGAAATACAACGGATGATTTCAATAGATTATCCGAGAGATCAAGGGTGACAAGAGAATGAGAATTTTTAATGGAAGAAGATGACACAGGAAATTTTTTATCAGTGAGACCGCAATTTCCTAAGTAAAGAGTTTGTAGTTTGGTGCTGAAGTTGAGATTTCCTTGAAATATTGATGCTTGAGTTAGATTATTAAAAGAGAGATCAAGGATCTCAAGAGAAGGAAAGTTTGAATAGTGAGGAGATGACAAGACAATGTTATTATCAGAAATATGAAGCTCTTGGAGATTAGGGCTATAGTTGGACAACAATTGGAATGTGGTTGACGTCAGTATATTACGAGAGAGATCAAGGATGGAAAGTGAAGTGGAAATGTTGGATTGAGAAGGAAACAAAGATAAAATATGATGATCTGAAAGACCACATCGGACTAGACTCAACTCTCGTAAGTTTGGAAGATGGTCACTAATAATTTGAAGCCAGGGATGAGAGAAGTCAAGATTAAAAAATGAATAGAGACTGAGAGTTGTTAATGAAGAGAGAGAAGATAGCCAATTTTCATCTTTTATTTCAAGGCCAAGAAAGCCATAAAGTCTAAGAGAATGTAAGAGCGGGAGAATTCCAACCTGGAAAGGGAGTGCTCCGGAAAGTACAGTATATGAAAGATCGAGATACCTCAAATGTGACAGACTTCCAAGTTGAGAAGGAATTGCATTAGCAAGTCCAGTATCTGAAAGATCGAGATACTTCAAATGTGACAGACTTCCAAATTGAGAAGGAATCGCTCCATAGATTTCATCATTGTCACTTAGATCAAGATATCGCAGACTTTAAAGCTTCCCTAGTTGAGATGGAATTTCTCCATAAAGATCAATTCCTTTAAGATCAAGATACTCTAATTTTGAGAGATTTCCTAGTTGATAGGGAATTGTACCTTTGAAAAATGATTGTGATAGATTGAGATATCTTAACCTTTGAAAGGAGCCGATGGATGGTGGAATTTGACCTCCAATGGAACGATCATTAGAGCTGAGATCCAAATATTCCAATTTTTGTAAGCCAACCAGTGAAGTGATATCAAATGAACCTGACAAATAATGCGATTCTGAACCACGAAGATCAAGCATCTGGACGTGACCAGTTTCATTGTTGCACTCAATACCTTCCCATTTGCAACAATCTCTGTTATTTTCATCGTCCCTCCATGTAGACAGCATTCCATGGTAATGTTGGACACTTAATTTGAAATTGAGGAGTGCTTGTCTCTCCCTCTCTATGCATTTCACATATGAACTCTCTGATGGTGAGTTGAATCCAAGAACGGATACTTTGATATGCAGAAGGCACACAAACACTACGAACATCATTTTGAGTAAAGAACAAACACTACCAACTATAATTTTTTATATGTATTAAATGCTCCGCAATAGGGTTTAAGTAGTTGCATAATTTGCATGAATGAGACTTACTTTCTACGCCCCCAATTACAAGTCAAGCAAGGAAGAAAGTTTCAAAGGTATAATTATAAAAATGAAAAGATAATCGATAAAATTATTGTGGTCACTCGCATGACTGAATAATGCTATCAAACTATGAGACGCATCCCATTCCTTTATTACAATATGATATAAGATTTGGAGATGTTATCTTATCCCATTAATGTAACATTTTTCACAGCGCAGATTCTTTATTTACAATTCTTATAGAACTTTTGTTACAACAAAATCCATATAAGAGGAGTTAATTAGATGTTCAATTTTGTTTATTTCATATACCATTTAACTTCAATGATAATAAAATATTAATTGATAAATTATTTTGTAAAATTTTATAAAGTTATCACTTAATCCATTATTAAAAAAAAGCATGATCAACTATAATAGAGATGGAGAAGAAAGTATAACGATTAAGTTAAACTAAATAATGAAGTTTAATGAATGAATTTCCAAGTATATTTATTTTTATAAATTTCAATTATGTAAATAAATATTTTTCCTGTACTGAATATGAATTTCAATTGTATAAAAATAAATATTTTTCTTGTATATTCAACATAGAAAAGTACTAGTTCTATACAAGTTTAAGGATAAGTGTTGAAACAGATTGTGACCATTCACGTTCATGTTTTTGACTTCGCTTATTATTATTGAATTATTAGTGGTCCAAGGAAAATGATGGTGCAAAAGCTGTGTCTTCACTGTATTATTTTTCCACACATAAGCCAAAATCACCTATATAGCACGTTGTTATCAACTTTAAAGTATCCAAGTCAATTTTTCTTTTCTTCATTTTCTGCCACATAACGTCGAAGCCAATTAATTTTTTGTATCTTAATTTCCTACAACAGAATTTCAAAGTCTATTAAAAGTTCTAAATATTAAAACAAGCAATATATATTCCTAGTTAATAGTTAAATCAACAAAAGTAATCCAAATAAAATGTTTATTAAAAGAAATGTAAAAGTACGTAAACATAGAAGTGTAAATTATTTATAAAATATTACATCAAAATAACATTAATAATTAAAAGATTTCATCATTTTGTATGTACATGTAGGATATTAACCCACAGCCTATATTACAGTAAAATGACATTAATAATAAAAAGATTTATCATTTTGTATGTACGTGTATACAGGAAATTAACCACAACCGATAATTATATAAACTTTATTTGTACTTAAAGATGACAAAAAAACATCTTTTCGTAAGTATTGTTCGAACTTGTTCCATTGTGTTAGAAAATCCTTGTATTGTTCAGGTACAACTATGAGTATGATAATATCTGATTCTTTTATCTTTAGTAGTGACAAACAAAATAAATCAATTTGATAAATTATTGGAAAATGTTATACAAAGGAAACATTAATTGAGTTGGAGTTTAGTAAGTCTTCTGTTTATAACTGAATTCTTCTTATATCATAAATTTATTTTATTTTGTTTATGTGTTGGACTTTTGAAGTCATGCAATTTATTTCAAAACAGTTCCAGTCTTCATGATGAAACAACAACACAATCAAATGGTTCAACAATAACAAATCATTCTTCAACAACAACAATTCATTTTGGAGCAACAATAACAGATGAAGGTAATTCACAAATTTAATTCAAAACTTAGACATGTAACATCTCATTGCACAGATGTAGTTTGAAAACAGTTTGAACAAAGAGGTGTAATTTGGTAACACTTCGTTATAAAGTGCTCATTTGTATCAATAATTTTTTTTTTGTTGCAGATAAAAATGGAGACAACAGAAGAAACACTTATGCAGTTTTTTTTTCTTTCTAAAATTATAAATTAGAAGAAACACTTATGAGAAAACACTTATGATGAAATAGAGCAACAATGCTTCTAAAAGTACCAACAATATGTTTTTTTTATTAGGTTCTTAATTGATTACATAACATGGATGACATTTTCTTTTTTGTATCATACACTTGACAATTTTTTAAAGGCATCATATTTTCATCTTATATATTATTGGATAGCACTCATTGTTCATTACCATTACCAAAAAAATTACATTTAAAAAATCTCGTGCGTTGCACTGGTAGAAAAACTAGTATACATACATGTCTCATCGTCATTCCCATACCCGTGCTATAAATATCTCATCCTCATGCAGTTTAAATTATTAAAGTGCCCAAAGTTTATTAGGTAACTTAATATACACACATGTATACATACAAACAAACATAAATACATAATACTTTTGATATCATAATAACATTGTCATTGTTAATGACTCAATCCACTAAACTTGCTACCCCAATTGTCATTGGACTTGCTGACCCAATTAACGGCCTTAGATGATTCAATTGGATCTATAAGATGAATTAACTTTCGCCTAACTCAAATTATATATGCAACAAACAATTCATCAGTTCATCATACATGAAATGTGAATTGAATCACTAACACATGAAAGAGCAAATGAATAGAACAGTAAAACAGTACCAATACAATAGTTAAGAACAATTACATCCAATCACAACACAAGAAAGTTCAACAACTCATAATGATTCTAACACTCAATCATAGAGTTTTCTTCAATTGTGGGTTTTCTCCGGGGTTTAGCTTCAGTTTGGTTATTGAGGTTGCTTCATGATGATGTTTTCTTCGTGTGACTTAACCATCTTCTCTACTTGAGTTGTGCAAGTAAAATTTGAATTTTCTTTAAACTGCCTTTGAGTTGTGATTATGGGACTCAAGCTATTATGCTTTGTTTCTTCTGATTCTGCAGAAATTCATCAAAACTACATTAATTCACCATGTATGTTAATAAAAAATCCAAATGTTTTTGCTTAATTTTAATGAAAAGGGACAAAAACCTCAATATATGCAATATAATCAAATAAGATAAGTGTTAAAATCCATGTGAATTATACTTAAAATAAGCACTTACGAAGTAGGTTTAAGGTAGTGATTAGGATTTTATTAGTGTTCAGGCATTGAGATAATCTATATATTTTGGGACGGTGCCGAGGCATTTGAAATATCAAGAGTTAGAGCGAAAGTACCAATCCAGTTGAGGGGAGGATATATAGTTGTCTTTGGGGATGTAGTTGTGAGAAAAAATTGACACCCGTAATTTGAGGATCATTTTTGTTCTTCTGCTGATGAGTATGCAATAGCAAACCCGTCCGTCCTGTCCTGATGTCATGGTGAGCCTGTGTTGTGTGACACATTGTTGCAAGCTTCATTTAATAAAAAACAGAAGTATTTAAATGCATAATATTTTTTTCATCATTATTCGATTTCTTAATCAGAGGTAAAAATAATTAAAAAATTAAAGTTTGAAAATTTCTTATAAAATCATAAAGAAGTTGAAACAAAATTGCATTCACCCACTTCACCTACTTGGTTGATTTTTAGCTTTGCGTAATTCAATTGCTTTTGTCTTCAATTATTATTGGTCCAAAAAGTGATTGTGGAAAAATAAAGTCCTCATTGTATTATTTTTTCAAGCTGATGACGACTCTTCCGGTTGACCCACCCATACTTCCAAAATATGTACATACAAATATCAGAAATAAAAATTAAATAAAAATATTACACTAACAATCGATGCAATTATTATAAATAATAGAGTAAATGAACGATTTGATTTGATTAGTTTATCATTAAGATATAATTCCTACTGCTAAGCATGTTACTGAAGCCATTGAAAAAACTCTTAGTTTCTTTTCTACGTAGAATTCCTATCCTATTGCTAATGAAGTTATTGATTTTAGATATATTGGAGTTGTTAATTTTATATTTAAAATTATTGCATAAATTCTTGCTGGTAGATTTTGCTAACCTTACTGAAAAAGTTATTTCTAAGAAACACAATAGTTTTATATAATATTAAGAATTTGTGTTATTGTTGCTTCTGAGGATTTATATATAAATCTTCTTGATAGGATATCCGCAAACTTTTAGAGACTCTTCATTGGCTTAGGTTTCAGTAATACATTGACATTAGATTCTTACCATTATTAGATTATTAGATTCTTCTTTGGGACTTAAGCAGACACAGTATGCATGGGAAAATAGAGATTTAAGTTGAAACTCAATGGATACTAACACATGAAAATAGGATCAGCCAATATTAGTTTGAATGTGGTTGGCTACAAATTTTAGCTTAAAACATTAACGTTTCTTTCTTTATTATATGACAGAAAACTTACAACTAGATTTTCTTTTTCTTTATTGAATAACAAAAAGAATAGGAGAAAAGGTTTTTGATCCTCCAATATATCTGCCATTGAGGGTAATCCTAACCAACTTCCAAATCTCTTTTTAAGAATCAGTTAAACAATTTAAGAGACAAGCACAGAGTTCTTAATTACAATATTTTACTATGGCAATTTTTCTATTACCATAATTACAATATATTTAAATTAATTTATTTATAATAATTTACTCTTCTAATTTTTTATTATGAATTAATTTATAAATAAATATATAAATCTATAAAATTAGAAAAAAAAATTGTTGTTACGGTTTAGTTCCTAAAAAACATAATTTTAACTAAATAATCTTTAAAATTAGAAAAAACATGATAAATAATAAAAACATGTGAATTTGTAGTTGAAATTATGTTTTTTAGGAACTAAATCTTAGCAACATTTTTTCACTAAAAGAAATTGTCCTTAAATAATAAAAGAATCTACTTTAAGAAAATAAAATTCTAATAATCTACTACTCAGTCGATAAAATTCAAAAACAATTTATAAAAGTGATATATAACAATAAAAAAAATCTTCATAAACGACAAATTCTATGTTATTCAAATACATACATTAATTAGCCGTGACGAAGAAAACCTTATCTAAACGGAACATTTCATCTATAATTTATTTATTGCAAGTAAAATAGTAATTTTTGGAAAATATACTATTGGTGAGGCACGGGCACAGACTAATTAAAAAATCTAAAATATATATTTGGTTCCTATATTTATTATTTTTTGTTCAATTTAGTCTTTATTTTTGTTTTGTGTTCAATTAGATTTTCATTTTCGTCAAATTTTGCCCAATTTGATCAATTTCACTAACAGTGTTTAAATAGTTAACACTTTTGAACAGTACATGTCACGTGTCAGTTCCTTTTTTCTTTAATTATTTTAAATCTTTTAATTTAAAAAAAAAATTGTACCACGTGTCAATATTAGTACCACGTATCAGTTTGTGGTTGTATTATTTTTTTTTTTCAATTTTTTCTCAATATTTGTTATTTTTGTTCAATTCAGTCCCTATATTCGTTATTTTTGTTTAATTTAGTCCCAAATTTTTTTAAAATAGAACCATTTAATTTTTAAAATTGAAATTATTATTAATTATTTTTTAAATTCAATTATAAATCATAATATTTAATTATAAATTGAACATAATTCTTAGATTCAAATGTTAAATAAAATATAATTATTTAAATATTATTAAAATATAATTATTAAAATTTTAAAAATATATATTAAGATTTGTAAAATTGACATTTAAATCTAAAATATTTAATATTTTTATCGTATTTTAGATATTAAAATCTAAAATATTTTATATTTAAATGTTAATTTTTCAAATATTAGTTTAGTATTCTAAAATATTTTGAATATTTTGAATATTTTTAAATATCAATTTTAAAAGTATTTTAGAATATAAATATTAGAAAAAAAAATTTAATAATTATATTCTTATAATATTTTAAATAATTATATTCTATTTAGCAATTAAATATAAGAATTTTATTCAATTTATAATTAAATTTAAAAAATAATAAATTTAAATATCAATTTTAGAAAAATTATTAATATAATTTGTATAAAAGATATTAAATTTAGTGTCAATTTGAAGGGACAAAATTGATTTATTTTAACAAAAATTAGGATTAAATTAAACAAAAATAACGAAGGGACTAAATTAAACAAAAATAATAATACTATCACAAATTGACACATGGTACTAGCATTGACACATGGCACAATTGTGTTTTGACACATGGACAATTTTTTTGAAATTAAAAAAAATTAAAATAAATAAATAAAAAATCAAAAAAAGCAAGAGTTGACATGTGACATGTACTGTTTAAAAACGTTGACTATTTAAACACATTTAGTAAAAATGACTAAATTGACAAAAAATTGACGAAAATGATAATCTAATTAAACACAAATAAAAATGGAGATCAAATTGAATAAAAACAACAAAAATAGGGAATAAATATATATTTAAACATTAAAAAAAAAGAATTGGACAGACTCAATGTTTAAATTTTAAATTAATGCACACCACTTTGTGGTTTTGTGGGTATAAGAGACATACAAGTGAACTGAAGAGATATGATGAAGTAAAATGATACTTATCATAAAAAAAAATATTTAATAAGAAAAGTCTAACAACTAGATTGGTCCTGAGATAAACAATATATTCTCATAAAAATACTCATTCTCGCAGATTTAAACAAAAACAGATAAATGAAGTCGAAAATTATATAAAAGAAGTTATTGGTAAACATAATTACTAACTATCCTTTGAGCCACCTCTGACACTTGCTAACGTTCAATTCAGCCATTACAAACATATCGTCTATATCAGTTTGTTCAAGAATCTCATGTAAGCAACAATGATTTGTTTCAACTTTAATGGTGTGTTTGGATGAGGCAATTTAAGAGGGTGATTCATTTATTTGGAGAATTTGAAATTCTTTGCAATGAAATGTTTTATTTGGATAGAGAAATTAAAAAACATTTAAAATGCATGTATTTTTTTTTTTGAAGTATTTCAATTAGCTAAATTAGAAGAAATTCAAATACCCTAAAAAAAGATGGAATTTGAAATTCTTCTCACTGAACCTTACACTCTGGACTCAATTCCAAACGTACCCGACAAACCCGACAACCAAAACGGGTTAATGAGTCCGGTGGACCAAGCAGGACGGGCGAGCCCGACCCACAAGTGTTTGGCAGGCCAGACGACCTAGAGGTGTCGAGCGGGCCTGATGACCCAGACATGTCGGGTAGACCCAACGACCTCACCAACTCGTTGACCCGACAAGCCTGACCAACCCGTTTCCAAATTTATCATGAACTCAAAACATAATTAAGCCTAAAATAAATATTGATAAAATGAAATTTTATCTCACAAGAAATTCAATTATTTCATCCAAACAAGAAATTGAAATGTAAGGTATTTTAATTTGTTTATCCAAATAAGTTATTTAGAAAATGAAGGGAATTTAATTGCAAGCAATTCAAATACAATGCATTTCAATTTCTCAACATTGTTGAAATGCTTCATCCAAACACAAGATAAAGGTATTTGAACTTATATTAATTGATATTTTTAATCTATAATGATATATAAAGAGAATATCATTTATTGTGTTCACATTTCATTATTCGAATTTTACTTCTAATTATTATTTTAAAAATTAATTATTTTATAAAAAATTTACTTTTATCTACTATTCTAAAAACTTCTTTTGTCTTTAAGAATTATTTTAAAAACCTTTTTTGTGTACATATTTTATTTTTCTAATTTTACATTTAATAACTATTTTAAAAATTAATTATATATTTTTTATTTATCTTTATTGAAATTTGTATGAAAATTAAAAAATATGAATACCCTAATGTGAGTGTCCTTGTGTTTTCGCTGATAGTAAGTACTAGAATGAGGATGCTGTTAAAAACATATATGTCTAATAGCTCAACCCAGAAAGGGATCAGAATTGATTAATGAGTCTTTCACTTGGTTAAGTTGAATCTTGAAAGAATCTTTAAGTCTTATAACCCAATTAATCAATTTCGCAGTTATGTGTTAATGGACTATTTAATGCAATTAAGAAAGATTGTAAGAGAAGAGATAAATCAAGACACAACAGTTTATACTGGTTCGATTCAAGATGAATTTACGTCCAGTCTTCTCCTAAGTAAACCCACTTAGGAGGATTCCACTAATACAATTAGGATCCAAGAATTACAAGAACATCTATATAATTCTAGAACCTAAAAACCAAAGAACTTGATCTACCAATCAAGAACTCCCCCTAGGAGCAATGCATCCACGCAATTGCACCTAGGCCTACACTTCACACAATGAAGCAACTGTAATCAGAAATACAATAAAAAAGAATCAAGAAACGAATACACCTATTGTTGTGCAGATTTATCAATTTGCTCCTAGATTCAAGCTACACCCATCAAGGTAGAATCAACCATCAATCTCCTTGAATCTTCACTTGAATGATCTTCAAGAATGCTTAAGAACTCTGTGAATCTCAGAGGGTTGTTTCTCAGAATGTTTTTCAGTGATTTGTAACTTTTTCTAGATAGAAACAGTTTTAAGAAAACAGCTTTTATACAGAGTTCTCTGCTGTCATTAATGGATTAGGAATTTACCTAATCGATTATCGTGAGTGTATTTTCACTGTCTTAGTGCAGTACTCACACCAGTGCAGAGAAAGGTTTTGGTCGCGGTTATTTTGACTATTTGGCTTCGGTTAAAGACCTGAGGCATATCTAGCCGAGTCAAAAAGGGATGAGCTTTCTGCCTCAGTTATGACCCGAGGCATATTTCTCCATTACTGCCTCGGTTATGGAGGGAACCGAGGCATAATATGCATTTTAAAAAAAAAATCAAACGGTTGCCTCCCTAATGGGATTTCTCCAGTTCCTCTTAGCAGTTCTTGCCTAAAGAACGCTGCAAATATTCGCACCTTTCAAGTCACAAATCTGCGATGCCAACCATCACGCTGCACCTCACGAATTTGAAGCCACAGATCTACGACGCCAACCATCACGCTGCACCTCGCGACTCAACCAGAAAACGCAAACACCATCAGATCTGCACCTACATCGTGAAGCACATCAACCACCTTCACACAACCTGCAAAAAGAATGTCCAAAACACCATAACAGATTGCGCTTGAGACGAGAAACCACAGAACGAAGAACGACGCACTAGAACGAAGAACGACGAATCTGCACCATTAGCCTGCGAACGAACCAGAACCGCAAACCATCAATCCATGTGTGTCACCTTCGAAAGAAAGTAAAACGAAAGAAAGTTTGTGTGATTGCATGTTGGATCTGAGATGTTGGTGTGAAAGAAAGTTTGGAACTATAGAGAGGATTGGGTCAAAAACCTTGAGAGAAGAAGAAGAACTTGATGCAGAGAAAATGGGAAGAAGAACCTCGCGAGCAAAGAAGAAGACGAAGTGGTGATTTTTGTGATTTGGGTTTTTATTTTAACCTAACTCTTCTTCCTCGGTTTAATTAAAAACCGGGGCATAAAACCATTTTTTGCCCCGACTCCTGGACAACTGAGGTATAATCCTTTTCGTTCAAAATGAAAAATTAAAAATAGCGGGAAAGTTGAAATTTTTGGGAGGACCTTTTGGCACCAGTTTTTGTTGAACCAAAGCCTATAACCCCTTTTGGCCTCGGGTTTTTTCTTGAACCGAGGCATAAAAGTTGCCTGAAATTGCAAAAATGCCACCGCACCGTTATATGCTTCGGTTCCTTGCCAACCGAGGCCTATAAGACGAGGTAAAAATGCAATTCTGCACTAGTGTCACAGCTAATCCATTAGTTAAACAGTTAATCAATTCATGATTGCACAAGCAAGAATGTGATTGTTAATTACAACTTAATGCAGGCTTGATTTACATCTGATAATTTCATACAAACAACCTAATGCACAACCTAACTAAAACAGGACTAATTCTAAACTGGTAATGCACATGAAGTGTAGCCTTGGACATCATCAAAATCATCTTCATATGAGTTGAAGTAGCTCCCCTTTCAACAGATGCAAGTATAGATATACCGTTACCTAATGAGAATGAAATTTAAATAAGGTTGATTATTGATGCTTGAAAGTGTATAAAGAAAGTTGAATACACCTCCCACAAAACCCTAGGGTTTAGAAAGTAAGAAAGAAAGTAAGAAAGGCTTAGATGCAAGGCTTTTTAATTTTGTCCCTTATTTGGTTCATTTTTGTGGTAAAGTATATGCTATAGGTTTTTGAAAACAAAAGGCCTAAAAATATTTTTTCTTAGTACTCATATTCATCTATTAAATTAATTATAAAATTATATTTAAGAAAAAAATTAACAAATATTTTTTAATACTAATATATCTTTATTAAATTAATTATAAAATTATTTTTAAATAAAAAAGGCCTAAAATATTTGGTACTAATATATTTCTATTAAATTAATTATAAGTTTATATTTATAAAATAAAATAAAATTGTTATTAGTGTTTGTTAATTTTAGTTGGTGTTAAAAATGATATTTAATGAATTAAAATATTTTTTTCAATAAATTATAATTTTGCTTAGTTAGAAGGAAATCCTTAGTTATCTTTATTTTCTTACAATCAAATTTGATTCCATTCTCTTCTTTAATGACTTCAATTTTGATTCTATTTTCTTCTTTTATGTGACTTTATGTAACACCCCATTTAATTAATTATGCGAAATTAAAGGAAGCGTCACATAAAGATAACATACTAGCGCAATCTTGGAGTTTAAAACTCAACTCCTTACAACCCAAGGCACACCACGAGACCCATAAGAAAACTGGATAAAGAGTTTAACAAAAGCATATAAATCCAAGGACGAACAAGTATATGGGCCATAGCCCTAAAGAAAAGCCCATAAAGGAATTAAAGTCCAGTCCACGCGAACTATGCAGCGGAACCATCACCTCCCTGTTGTCCACGGGTGTTCCTCGCATATGGTCACACCAACAAGTTGATGATCATCGCAAAAGAGAGTACCACACAGCATAACACACAACAATAAAAGAAGGGTAAGCTAGAGCACCAAAAGATTTCATCCATACAATCAAATATATTTTCACAATCCCATAACTCATGAACCACATCACTCATGCATAAACATTCAGAACATACTTTAACACAATAACCCAGTCATACATGTGACATTCACCCAATTAACATAGAAGAAATCGGTACAGGGTGCATCCTTGCCTAACTCTCGCTCAGGCTGAGGATGCTCGCTCAGGCGAGAGGTTTCCCTCGCTCAGGCGGACTCCCCTCGCTTAGGCGAGAAGTCGGGGAGTGAGGACAGTGGCTCCCTACGAGATCTCCCTTAGGTGAGCCCTCCTCGCCCAAGCGAGAATGCATCTCGCTCAAAATGGGGACTCTTCGCTTAAGCGACCTCTCGCGTAGGAATCCTGGGCGAAACACCTGCTAGTCTCGCCTAGACGAGACAAGCTCGCTTGGGCGAGATTATCAGACTTCACCATTGTCCGTACCTGCATCAGTTGTATTTTACGCATACACAATAGTACCAACCTTTCCCCGTATTTACAGTAGCATACTAGTTCAAGAATCATGAAACACCAACCAAACAAACGACAAGCACATGAAATAGAAAGGGGTTCTAGCTTCCCTTACTTGGAAAAGTTAGCAGAAACTTCGATATGCAATCGTGAGCACCACAGTTCTACGGGCAGATCCAAAACTAGAAACACGATGGAACAAAACTCGAGCAAGATTACTACGAAACCCTAACTGGAATAATAGAAACCCAGTTGGAGAAAGATCAGCATTAGCTAACAAAATACTTATGTGGAATATAGAACGAAGTTGAGCTTTGTTTGATCGAGATAGCGTAAACCCTAGTAGAGCTCTTTTGGGCAGCGGAGGGAGACAACTACGTTTCTGTGAATGAGTGAAAGTGAGTGTTTGGTTTTATCCTCTGGGCCAGCCCTTAGGCCCATTACATTATGACAGAAAAGGGAAACAGTTTACTGGGCCTTACACTTTAACTTTGATTCTATTTTCTTGTTTTATCTTTATGTGACTTCAATTGTGATTTTTTTTTCTATATGTAACTTCAATTATGATTCTATCCGTGCATGACTATAATTTTGATTATATATTTTTTTTTATCTCTTTGTGACTTCATTGATTTTATTTTCTTTTTTTATCTCTCTATTACTCCTCATTTACTACTTCCACTTCTTGTGTCCTTGTTTTCTTCTATTTTAGGGTTCTTCTTTTTAGGGTTTTGACTGATTCAATTTCTTGAATCTCATATTGTTCGTGTATATCAATCTTTTTATTTTCTTTTATGATTAGTATATTTTTCTTTATATTTGTGTTGATGTTGTTTTTATTCTATTTATTGAATTTGTATTATGATTAAAATAGTGTTTCTTTTGCCTGATTTTGTTTAGGAATTATGGTTTAGGGTTCTAGTGGAGGAGAACAATACTTTTTTTAATTTTTTTATGAATGATTAATCTCAAAATAAACTTTGCATGTTTATGAAAAAAGTTGAGACTTGAGAAAGAAAAAGAGATTTTAGACTTCAAGATACTATTAGTCTACGATCGAGTTTACTTTCTTGACAATCAGAACCAAGTTTTATGTTTTTAACTCATTCTTTTATATATTTCTTTTTAATAGTGATTTATATATTATATTTCTTTTATTTTATATAGATATGTCAACTAGAAAATTTGAATCTATAAAAATAGATAAGAAAAATGATTTAGAAAGGGTGCTATTTGAATGAACAAGATAATAACAATATAGATAATAGATACACGTAAAAACAACAATAGAGAAAGAGAAATAGTTATTGAGGAGAATAAGTCTAGTTCTCGAACTTATAATAATTAACGATTAAAAATATATAAAGAGATTAAATAAATTAATTTCGGTATCTATTAAAATAGAAATGTTAAATGAAATTAATTTTGAGAATTTAAATAATTTTACATAAAAAAACTAAAATAATAAATTTTAAATAATAGATCTCATTTTTAGTTTGTTTTTGGCTTGCTAAACCCTGTAGCCGCCCTCGTTTGTGGTGTCAGTTTTGAAGTTACCGTTATTTTGTTGGTGCAATTATTATGGGTGAAAATTTCCCAGGGACATAACATTTTGACTCAAAGCTTCAAGTTGTGGTCCTAAGAGTATGAGGAAGTCTCTCAACATTCTACATCTGTGACATATTAGCATTCAAAGACACTTTTTATATGTTACAACAATCATTAATTCTTTGTGAAGAGTCCTCAATAGTTTGATTATTTCTACATCTTTCTAATATTTGTTTTTATATAAAATTTTTTACTTTCAATTTCAAGTGTTCAATCACATAATTTCTTAATTTATTGGGTAATACAATAAACTAGTCTTCTTTATTCTTTTGGTCCTTAGTTTTTTTTCATTTGAACAATCTTGATCTTGTTAAAACAATTTTTATTATCACTCATGGATTAATTAATAAGTTTTTTACATCTTAAAGATATTTTTACTGTTACGAAATTCTTAATTATACATTTTTTTTTACAACTTCATTCTTTATTTTAATATTTTTATTTATTGTTTCTCTTTTTGTCTAAATCATGTTTCAATGATTTTATATAATTATATTTGTTCCCTAATTCTTTCTCAAAATTGTAATTTACCATTGCAATTATATTAAGATGTTTGATTTATTATCATATAATAATTTATTATCATAAATATATTTTGTTAGCATTCAAAACATAATAAAATTCAAATGAAAGATCATGTTTAGTTTCACATTATTATTAGTTGAATTTTTGTTTTTTTTACTCAAATAATATAATAATTTTTATTAATATAAAAGAAAAGATATCATTAAAATTTAGGAAAAGTTGTTTGAGGAAAGGACAAAAGGTTAATAAACTTTGTGTTCTCGTTAAATATCAATAATTAAAATTTTTTGAAAGATGATGAATTGAAAAAAAAAAATATAGTGATAGCCTCAATATAATATTGGTAATCTTAGTTTCCTTTCCAGGATTAGGAAAAGAGAATTTAATATCGGAGTTAAAATAAAAGAAAGAGTTAAATTTCCACCCAAAGCACAAGCTTCCGTTGTGAACTTCAGTGAAAGTGTTACATCATGTAGAACCATTTACATGCAGCAATTATTCTTAGCATGGGTTTCATCAATCAAAACATTATTTGTTGAATTTCAAAGTCTTCTAATCCCAAAAGATGGGTAAGAAAATTAAGGACCTCAAATCACATCAAAACATTATTAGTTGTGGAAAACCTACCTTCACCTTAATAATTTCCATACTTTGGTTGACTCAGTTGACCGTTCTTTTCATAATAGCATTGACGTTGTAAATTGTGAAACAACAATAGAGACTCAAAGCAGAAGCAACTAATATGCGATGGCAGGGGATGGACCAAATAATTGTGAAAAAATAGGAAAAATCAATGCACCGAATCACTTAACGTTTTAGTATGTAGGAAAGGATAAATGGGTGTTAATAAAAAATAGTATTACGAAGTCTCATTATTTGATATACAAAGCAAAATCATCACATTATAAATATTAATAGTCTTAAAATATAAAAACAAATAATAGAAATTACGCGTACATTATACAATAAAAGACAACGAAATAAATTTATTGAAACTCTAATTTTGCATTAGACAATGACTATATATCGATAACTTTCTTTTATAATATATAATATGAGATAATATTTTTTAAGTAATCTTAAAATATAAATAAATAAGAAAATAGAAAAATAGAAAGTTATTAAAAAATATCGCTTCAAATTATAATAGAAAGTTAAGATTTATTATTTAGTCGTTAAAAATTCATTTTGCTTGTACATTAGATCGCAGACTACAATACTCCATGAAGCTTTCATCTCAGACAGAAGTTCTGAAGTTAATCTGCCATGAACTGCAAATTTTGCGACAATTCAGAATATTTGCGTTATTCGTGTCCCGAAGGAGATAAATTATAGAGACTGAAATTTAGTAATAAAACTGAAAATGTAGTCTAGCCAAAAATGTATGTAACTGTAAGCATGTTATGAGAGGTTATCTCGAGTAAGTGTGATTAAGTACCTGCTAGCCTTGGAGCCACCGATGGCACTTAGCAACGTTGAGTTCAACCATTAGAAGTATATATTCCATCAGGCTGTTCAAGAATGTGATATAAGCAAATCTCCATGGTTTCCAAAGTAGAATTGGCCCTAGTAAACCCCAAAAGCCTGTGAAGAACTGTTGGAACAGAGAGAGTTGTTGGAACAGAGTTGTTGGAACAGAGAGGCACCGCTTAAAAGAAAGCTGATATGAGAAGATTTTATTTAGACAAAAGTGGAAATGTCTAATCACACTAATGGTGAGCACTGTACAACTGAATGTAAAGAATGACTTATATACAAGTCAATACTGAACAAACTAAAACATATTTTTTTTTTTAATCACAATCTAACACCCTTCTCTGATTAAAAAACTTTTACAAATGGAAATCAAGAACATTCAGGGATGTTCTCATCTCATTGAACCTCTCGTACTTCAAAACTTTTGTCATGACATCAGCTAATTGAAGTTCAGTCCTGCAATGCTTCAATTTGATGCTTCCCCTGCTAACTTGATCTCGCAAAAAGTGGTATTTAGTGTCGATATGCTTGCTTCTTCCGTGAGACACTGGTTTTTGGCTAGATCAATAGCTGATTTGCTATCCACTAGTAATTCTACAGTGTCATCATTAAACATCTTCAATTCTTTGAGTAAAGCCGTGAGCCATAGTGCCTGGCAAGCTGCAGAACAAGCAGCAATGTATTCTGCTTCACAAGTGGAGAGGGCAACCACCGTTTGCTTCTTTGAACTCCAAGATATTGGAGATCCGGACAGCAGGAAAACTTATCCTGAGGTGGTTTTTCTGTCAGTTGCATCACCACTCCAGTCAGAGTCCGAATAAGCTAGCAGTTGTAGGTGATCACCTTCTTTGCTTTGATGAAGAAAAATAAGACCATATCCCAGGGTGGCTTTAAGATATCTCAGAATGCGTTTAGCTGCAACCAGGTGTGATTGTTTAGGGTTGCTTAGAAATCTACTTACAATTCCAACGCTGTAGGTGATCTCGGGTCTGCTATGGCATATGTATCGTAGGCTTCCAATCATCTGCCTATATAGAGTTTCATCCACCAAGACTTCAGTTTCATCTTGTATAAGTTTTAAGCTAAGCTCCGCAGGTGTAGCTGCCGGATTACAATCCATCATGTTGAACTTCTTTAACACTTCTAGGATATACTTTCTCTGATGCATGATAATTCCTCTCCTATCATAAGCAAACTCCAGTCCTAGAAAATATGATAAGGCACCCAAATCAGTCATTTCAAATTCTCTTTTCAGATCTTCTTTCAATTGATCTATGCATAATGAACTACTTCCAATAACTAATAGATCATCCACATACAAACATATTAGCACTGTCTCTGTAACATTTAAAGACTTGACATACACTCCATACTTCGTGGTGCACTTCAGGAAACCAACTCTATGAAGGAAATTGTCAATCCTTTTGTTCCACGCTCTCGGTGCCTGTCTTAGGCCATACAAAGCCTTTCTTAATCTTAACACCTTATGTTCATTGCCCTTACTCACAAATCCAGGAGGTTGAGTAATGAACACTTCTTCATCGTTCCATTTAGGAAAGCGAACTTGACATCCAACTGCCACAGACTCCAATTCTTCCAACTAGCTAGAGCCACAATCATTCGAATGGTCTCCAGTCTGGCTACTGGAGCAAACACTTCTGAAAAATCAATTCCCTTTCTTTGCATAAAGCCCTTTGCCACTAATCTTGCTTTGTACTTTGCAACTGATCCATCTGGCTTGAGTTTAGTTTTGAACACCCACTTTACCTCAATGGGTACCTTGTCTCTTAGCATATTTACCATCTCCCAGGTCTGATTTTTTTCAATGCTCTTTATTTCATCCTCCATGGCAATTCTCCACACTTCACTTGAAATAGCTTCATCAAGACTTACTGGTTCAGAATTGGCCATCAGTGCCAGGTGTTGGACCAGATTGCCATCGTCAGTTATGGAATTGTCAGGATACATCTGATAGTCTTGAAGGCTTGAGGGAAACCTTCTTTGTCTTGTTGATTTGTCATTTGATTTTCCTTCTATGCACTGGGTGTTGGTCTTAGTAGGACTGTCTTCTTCCCAGTTGAATTCCACTTCTGCAGACGTCGTGGAAACCACTTCATACCAAGATCTGGACTCCTCAAAATGAACATCTCGGCTACAACATACTTTTCTTTCTTTGGGATTGTACAACTTATAAGAACTAGTAGAATTATATCCTACAAATATCATTGGCTCTCCTTTATCATCTAGTTTTCTTCTCCTCTGATCTGGTATGTGTTTGTAACACAATGAGCCAAAGATCTTCATATTTTTGACAGATGGTTTGACACCAGTCCAAGCCTCTTCTGGAACCATTGAATTAAGCCTTTTGGTGGGGCAGTGATTCAACATGTACACTGCATTCATGGCAGCCTCTCCCCAAAAGTTGTGTGGTAAATTCTTCTGCTTTATCATGCTTCTTACCATGTTTAGAATAGTGCGGTTCCTTCTTTCTGCCACTCCATTATGCTGTGGGGTGTATGGGGCCACCACTTCATGTACAATTCCCTGTTCTTTATAGAAGTTTTCCATTTCACCTGAAACAAACTCCCCACCACCATCAGTCCGTAACACCTTCACAACCTTACCAGACTGCTTCTCAACTAACACTTTAAATTCTTTAAAGATTTTATACACCTCACTCTTAGCTTTCAACAGGTATATCCACATTTTTCTGCTGAAGTCATCAACCAATAGCAGAAAATACTTATTTCCCCCCAATGAGGGGACTTCAAATGGTCCACATACATCACTATACACAACCTGTAGTATTTCACTACTTCTTGATGTAGTGAAATTACTAAATGAGGTTCTAGACTGCTTACTAATCCAACAATTTTCACAAACCTTTATAGGAGTCTTGATCAATGGAAGACCACTCACCAATTTTTCAGAACTCATTCGACTCAAGTCTCTGAAATTTAAATGCCCCATTCTTAGGTGCCACAACCAGGATTCATCAGTATATACCGCAGCGGAAAAGCATTGAGTATCAAGGTTGTTCAGACTAACCTTAAATGTTCTGTTCCTGGCTAATGGCACTCTAATCACAGTCTTCTTTGCTGCGTCACAGACCTCAAGAAGATTGTCAACTGTTCTCACAGAATATCCTTTCTCTAACAATTGACCCATGCTGATCAAATTGCTTTTCATCTCAGGCACGTATAAGACATCAGAAATGATGGCTTGTTTACCATCTTGCTTCGTCACAACTACATTTCCTGCACCTTCGGCTTGTATGACTCTGTTGTCTGCAAACCTCACAATACTTTTCTTCCTTTCATCAAGATCGACTAGCCACTCACGATGGCCAGTCATGTGATTCGAACAACCCGAATCAATATACCAGATTTCAACACTCGACCTCTCTGGTTGGGTGACCATCATCAAGATCACAGGTTCCTCTGATGCCTCACTACTCTCCTCCTTTGCCATATGCGCTTGATAGTCTGTCTTTGACTGACTCTCCCCATAATCAGAATTGTTCGGTGCTGCTTTACATTCCGTTGAGAAGTGACCAATTCGATTACAATTGAAACACTTTATTCTCTTTCTATCGGTCTTTCTCTTTCCTCCTCGCCAACCATTGGAACTTCGCTGCCTGTTATCAGAATGATCATCGCTACCTTTTTCTTGATCTTGATTCTGACCACTTCTTCCATATCCACCTTTGGAGTTTCTCCCGCGACCTCGACCTCGAAAGCCACCTCAAGAGTTGTTTCCGGTTTTCTTTGATGTTTGAGCCATCAAAACTTGATTGTCAGTGGGCTTCTCTGACTCTCTCTCCAATACTCTTTGTTCATGTGCCTCTAAGCAGCCTTGAAGTTCTTCGACTTTCATCTCTTCAATTTTCTTTGTCTTTTCAATCGTGATCACAAGGTGATCGAATCTTGGATTGAGAGTCCTCAAGATTTTCTCAACAATAGACCGATCCTTCATTTTCTTTCCACAACCCTTCATTGCATTCATATGAGTGATAACCCGATTAAAGTACTCTGCTATTTTCTCGTTGCTCCCCATTTGCATCAATTCGTATTGACGACGCAAAGTTTGTAACCTAACCTTCTTCAATTTCTCGGCCCCTTCATTACATTGCTCCAAAATCTTCCAAGCTTCTTTTGAAGTTGTAGCCCCTGCAATCTTCTCGAAGTGTGGTTCATCAACACACTGATGAATCAAGACGGTTGCTCTACAATCTTTCTTCTTGTTTTCTTTGTAGACAGCCTTTTGTTCATCTGTTGGAGATTTACCTAGGGCTGAAAATCCCTCTTCGACTATCTCTTCCACATCTTGAGAACCAAAAATGGCTTTCATCTGCACACACCATCTGCTCCAATTCTTTCCATCAAGAACAGGGAGATTTGTTGAAAACGCACCAGGTCCCATCCTCGAACCTTTGCTCTGGATACCAGTTGTTGGAACACAGAGAGTTGTTGGAACAGATAGGCACCGCTTAAAAGAAAGCTGCTATGAAAAGATTTTATTTAGACAAAAGTGGAAATGTCTAATCACACTAATGGTGAGCATTGTACAACTGAATGTAAAGAATGACTTGTATACAAGTCAGTACTGAACAAACTAAATCAAATTTTTTTTTTTAATCACAACCTAACAAGAACCCCAGTCCCAAGCTTATGTATAATCCTCCATGGATATCTGAATTCTCATCTTCATCTTCAACTGCTTCTTCTTGAGGCTGTTTTGCTGTCTTATCTCCGGGACAACTTCTGTTAAGTTGCTCACCACAAAGACCAATATTTCCTTCAAAACTAGAGGCATCAAAGGTTTGCAATTGCCTTCCCCAAGGGATTCTTCCACTCAGATTGTTGTTCGATAAGTCTAACACGGCAAGACGATCAATATTGGCAAGAGTAGAGGGAATTTTACCAGAAAAATGATTTCTTGATAAGTCAAGAAATTCTAACGAATCTAAATTTCCAATCTCGCGAGGGATTTCTCCGCTCAAGTTGTTTCTTGATAAATTCAAAGAAACTAATCCAACTAAATACCCTAACTCTTTTGGTATTTCCCCTGTCAATTCATTACTTGAGATATCAACACTCTTCAGAAGATACTCAGCATTCCAAAATTCATGATCCTGACCTTTCCACATAAATAACACGTTAGTTCCTACCATTTCATGGGTAATAAATCTAGATGACATTCCGCGGAACTTTTCTTTTCCAATTGCATGTACTCCCCTTTCCATCATTGCAGTCAAATTTCTCAGACACGTTGGAATTCCTCTTGACAAGTGGTTCATTGAAAGATCCAAGATATGGATTTCCCTCAAATAGCAGATATGATGTGGAACACTTCCAGAAAAGTTATTTAACCGCAAGCTCAAAATTTGCAATTGTTGCAGATTTTCTCCAATCCATGAAGGTATTGCACCAGACAACAAATTTTCACCCACATCTAATACAGCTAATTTAGTGCAGCTTTTCAATGTGAACGGTAGTTCTCCGATCAAGGTGTTGTTTCGTAGGACCAGAGATTTCAAATTAACAAGAGTACCCATAGAATGAGGAATCATTCCTGACAATTTATTATTTTTGAGATTGAGAAATTCTAATGAACCTTTCAAATGTTCCCAACAATTGGGCAAATGTCCCATTATTTGATTATTTGATAAATCCAGAATTCGCATTGATGTGGTTGTGCTTTTTTTGCACAAAAACATTCTTAAATCTGAAATCTTATTGCCGGATAGATCCAATATGGAAGCTTGTGATAAAAAAGCTGGAATTTCACCTTCAAGTTTATTTAAACTTAGAAATATAAGTACTCCAACATGACTAGTTAGCTTGATTGGTAAATTTGGGATAGTACCTTTAAGACTGCTGTGAGACATGTTCAACTGACTTATATACTGTAGCTTATTCCAAAACCATTTTGGCACAAAGTCATCAATCGCAGCATCAGAAATGTCCAGAAACTCTAAGCGATTTTGAGTTTGGAGCCAACTCGGGAAAGTAGGACCCAGTTTGCAAGAACCTAGTCCCAATGTAAATAATTGAAAAGGAGGAATCCAAGTTGTAGAAAACTTTAGAGACAATGAGTTGTCTGTCAAGTCTAACTTTTCCAATTTTGACAAATTAGTGAGATGCAATTCAGTGATATCACCCGCTAAGTAATTCTCCTCAAGGTAAAGATACTCCAATTCCTGTAGCAACCCAATGGTTTTCGGTATTTCTCCAGATAGCTGATTATAGGAAAGATCTAAGAAGCTCAAAGATGTAAAACCTGAAAGATTAGGTAGCATGCCAGAAATCCGGTTATGAGATAAACGTAGACTCTGAAACACTTGTCTATTGCACCATGATGAATTTTGAATAAAACTGGAAAATTTCCCACTAAAGTTGTTTCTGCTAAGGTCTAACTCATGCAAGGTACATATATACCCTAGAGAAGATGGGATGTCACCCTGCAGGTTGTTGGAGCCTAGGGTAAGAACTTCAAGAGAGTTCATTACATTTCCAAAACTATTTGGAAAAAGGCCTTCTAAGGAGTTGTAATGAAGGTTAAGGCTATGAAGATTGGGGGTAAAGTTCAAAACCCAGTGAAATATAGTCGACGATTTCAATAGGTTAAAGGAGAGATCAAGGGTGACAAGAGAAGATGAAGAATTACTTGTTGAAGAGGATGGCACAAGAAAACTTTTATCAGTTAGACCGCAACTTACGAGATAAAGTTTTCGCAGTTTGGAGCTGAAGTTTACATTTCCTTGAAATATCCATGATGTCATATCGTTTTTGGAGAGATCAAGGATCATAAGAGAATGAAGGTTTGGAGATTGAGGAGATGGAAAGAGAATACTATTATGGTTGAACAACAATGAAAATGTTGATGATGTCAGCATATTACCAGAGAGATCGAGGGAGGAAAGAGAAGACGAAAGGTTGGAATGAAAATGAAACAAAGAAGAAATATTATCATCTGAAAGACTACAAATAACTAACCTCAACTCTCTTAAGTTAGGAAGAAGCTCTCGAATCGCTTTTAGCCAGTGATGGGAGGAGTCAAGAGGCAATGAACTCAGTCGAAGGGTATCTAATGAAGAGAGAGAAGACAACCATTTTGCATCCTTAATTGATAGATCAAAATTATCTCCAAGTCCAAGAGTTTGCAAGAAAGGAAGATTCCCAATCCGGAAAGGTATTGCTCCAGAAAGTGAGGTCTCCCAAAGATCGAGATGCCTCAATTGGGTGAGGTTTTTAAGTTGATAAGGAATTCCTCCATCTAGATAAATATAACTTAGATCTAGAGATGACAAATAAACGCGTGCCCGTGGGTATCACCCGAACCCGTCCCCGTTTTGACGGGGAATCCCCGCTTTGACTGGGTATGGGTATGGGTATGGGTAATACCCGAAATTTTCAACTGGGGATGGGGATGGGGATATATATATACCCGCCCAAATACTCGTCCCCGCTTAAATTACTAAACTATTTATAATTTATTAAATAATCTAAAAAATATATATAAATAAATAATATATTTACACATAAAATATAATATAATATA
>Ga0214542_1004245_pt1 | contig 28591 bp, 15 predicted proteins | sample CNSS1metaG_FD_160096 | JGI IMG/M metagenome (GOLD analysis project Ga0214542, IMG submission 160096) | Root nodule microbial communities from cowpea collected in UCLA plant growth center, Los Angeles, California, USA - CNSS1 | ecosystem: Host-associated > Plants > Roots > Nodule | place: USA...
GGACTTACCCTTGGGGGAAAAGTGTTAGAAATCCAAGTGTGAGTCTAAGTCTAACATTGGATAAAAATGAGAAAATTGAGCAACATACAAGATAAAAGATCCATAAATTCATTGCCTTAAGATTTTAGGTTGGAAGTTGTGTCGATCCCTTATGTGGGTTAAACTCATGTTCCATTGGTGTTGTATCTCTTCATAAATCCTCCTCTCAAAAGACCTATATATGTGAGACTTAAAAGCTATTTGATTCACTAAAATTGATAATACACCATTATAACATAATTGTACAAAGAGAAAAAATGTACAATCAAGATATTGATAACAGGAAAAGTACCTTGGATATGTGAGTGGAATTTATGAATTTATACCAAACAATTAAAAGCGATGAAGAGAAAATGTGTGTATATATATTAGGTTACCTAATAAACTAAGGGTACTTTAATAATTTAAACAAGAAGGGGATAAAGACGAAGATGGACATTAGGGTCGAGGACACAACAGATATACCCATCCCTTTCCATATATCCAATTAAAAAAATTGGATATTACATATACTTATACCTAGTCATTGCGAGGAATCTTCGTCAAATAGAGTCGAGTTTGAATAATACCCATGAGAACGAATTCATTTGTCATCCTATTAGTCCCACATCACTTGGAACATGTCATTTTCAAACTTATTTGATGCTCGTTTCTGGTCCTAGGACGTCCCGATGTCATGTTGTTCACAAAAAAAACATTAAAGTCATTTGGAGTCCGTGTGTGGTGAGATGCTCCTAGATCTACGAAGGACGTCCCAGTTGGTGCTCGCATGTCCCAATGAGTGATGTACGTTGGAGATTTGATTTGTGTGAGTCATAGTTTGCGACATGTGCGTGGAGGAAGTACTCTACGGTTTACATATATGCTTCAACAAGAGTCAATAGAGGTGTTACGCCAGTAGGTGTTGCGTCTCCGACGAGGGAGTCAGACTACACAGTGGCTGCGAAATGCAGAAGTTCAATTTGTGGCTTTTCACAATGTTTTGTGGTTTTGCGTCATGGGTTGTGTAATGGTTACGACAAAGGGTGTATGGTGTTTATGCGTGAGCATTAGCTAATATTTATGCAAGGTGTGTGGTGATTATACACGGGCATTGGTTAGCACTGATGTAGGATGCATGGAAATTCTTGGGATGACTATTCAGAGTGGAAATTCTTGTGATGGTTTGATTCCAAGTGGAAATTCTTTGGATGGTTTGATTCCAAGTGAAAATTCTTCGAATGGTTTAATTTCAAGTGGAAATTCTTTGGATGGTTTGATTCCAAGTGAAAATTCTTCGAATGGTTTAATTTCAAGTGGAAATTCTTGGGATGGTTTGATTTCAAGTGAAAATTTTTTGGATGGTTTGATTTCAAGTGAAAATTCTTGGGATGGTTTGATTCTAAGTGGAAATTCTTGGGATAATTTGATTTCAAGTGGCAATTTTCGAGACGACTTGATTCCAAGTGATATCCCCTATGGCGGCGTATGATTGCTGGTATAGACAATAAAGATGTGTTTATTTTAATTAGGATGGAGAATGTTGGGCTGATGAAAATAACATGTCTTGAAAAGTCCCACATTGCCTAGGACAACCAAGGAAGTGGGTGCTAATGACTATATAATGGGCTCTAAGTCCATGACGTTCCTTGTTTTGAGTCAAAGATACTTCAAGTTTATATTTGACTCTTCTTATTTGTTAATACTCTTGTAATAATAAGAGCGCTATGAAATTTGTTAATACTCTTGCAATAATAAGAGCGCTATGAAATTTGTGTTAAATTATTATTTTAGAGAATGTAGATGTACTCAAGACCAAAGGATATGTATATATTATCTATGTATTTTCTTATGTTTATTTTATTTATCTATTAATAAAATGATTTTCAATTAAAAGTGATTCTTAGGAGTTTTTTTCTAGCTAAGGAGACCATTCAGATAGAAAATAAAAGTAGAATTTAAAACTTAAATTAGAATCTAAAATAAAAGTAACTTTTCTTACTTAGTTTCAATGTACACCAAAGTACTTAAAAATTGCAAAAATATCAAATATCTCCTTAGATCACCTCAGATTTCAATCCTAATCATCAATCATTATAAAATAAGTTCAAAGTCAACAAAAATTTCTTACATGCACCACACGAAACACTGATTTCACCATCTTAAATTCTTTTTTGGCTATTTTCAACCAAGAAACTCCATTAGTTTACTGTAACCATTACTCAGCCTCTCTTTTCAATACAACTATTATACTCCTTATAGACTCAAAACTAATCCACATACTCCATATCTATACATATAAAATACAATATTAATTAATTAAAATGTAAATATAATATAAATTAAATTATCATATCATCAATTAACTTTACACATTTATTTATCCCATGAAAAAAGCATCTCCTTTACACAGATAATTTGGAATCAAGATAATATTTGTTAACATTAGTTATTTTTAGTCTTTAGACCTATGGAGCCCAACTAATTCGACTAATATTGAATAAATTTGTTTGGAAAAAAAATCTTTCAATGTTTTTATGCGTATAAGACATTTTTTTTTACCTTTTTATAAAAAATAATATTATTTTAACCCATTTTTATAAATTCTACTAGTTGACTTTGGTACATTGGATATTCTTTTGAATGTCATTAAGTTGATTTACTCATGGAATAATGATTAGAGCAAATTTTCTTTCAAAATGTCAAAAGTCAAAATTCACTTTTATGAAAGCAATTACTCTTGAATAATATTGACAACTTAAATTGTTAAAAGGAAAGTTAATTATGTCAATCAATAATATTCATTAGTTTTCGTCATAAATATCTTCATTCCATACTTTCTCATAAATATATATAATATCAATGTCCATTGTACATCTCTATAAATATCATACCTCGTATTTATCACAGAGTTGAATTTCCACAATGTACGTATATTTACACTATTAATTAATTAAAAACCATTTTAAAAATAAAATATTACAACTGTCCTTCTTTGCAATTTTGCAAATTTATACAAAAATCTATATTTCTTCTTTCCCTACACTGTGTTAACCCTTCTTAGTAGTTTAATAATACAATTACACCATTTTTCAATATAAAAATTCTATATTAAAAAATCAAGGTTAAGTGCAATCACAAAACTACAATATCATATTTTTTTTCAAATATAATTTTTAAATAATCGTTATAGCATTCAAAAATTCATACATAAAAATTTGTAACGAAATGCTTTTACAAAAATGTTTTAATTCTATCAATATATCAGTATATATTTAACTAAATTGTTGTAAGCATTTATATCACAATATTTCCGTTTCTTAGCCAGTATATATATATATGATATAAATTGATCTCATGAAACGTATATAGAAAATATAGAAAATAAACTCCATAGTTATTTTCTAAAACTCTTTGCATTTCCATGTTACATTGTAAATTATAGTTATATATACGTTACTTTGAATTATCAACTTAAGAATTTACTCTAATTTAATTAATTATTGCACTTTTGAACAACCCCATAATTTAAAATGCAATATACTTTAAAAAAAAGTAAAATATATGCCTATAACATTATGTTAAAAATAAAATATCATCCCTATCCTTTTATTTTTAATTTTTCTAATTTTAAGTTATTAACTTGTAAATTAATTTATTTTTAATTGAGTTTTCATTAAACATTTTTAGTTTATTAAATATTTTTAAAAAATATATATTTTAATTAATAATATGTTAATTAAATAACATTGTGTCTTGTCATTTTTGTATTAAAATAATAAAAATTATTTATCATTTTATATTAATTGTAACGTCATTCTATATTTATCACAAAAATCTCACATATTTTATAGGATGTCTTTTAAGTTATTTTGTCCCCTCATCTTAGTTCTTTGTCTCTGTCTATTAAGAAATTTCTACATATTAGTTGGATGATAGGTATGTATTTTTTATTTGATTATTTGTCTTAAAATAATTTTGTAAAGTTTTATAGTTAATATAGATGATATTGTAATTAACGTAAAATATAAATGATTTTTATTATTTTTGTAAAAAAATAACATTTATGTCATCAGTTTGATAAAGGAAATAAATATTATCAAATAATATAAATTTAATTGAAAAATATCGAAATTTTAAAAACTTAATAAATAGCAAATTATTTATAAAAAGTTAATTAAAATTATTTAAATTTATTATGCGCTTAAAAATTAATTAAAACTATCACTACTAAAAAATTTCATATTAGATGAGATTTTTTTTGCAAATTTGTTAAAAAATTTGCAAGAAAAAACTTTTTCCTGCTATTTTTTCTAAGAATTTTAATTGATAGGTAATTGCTTCGTGGATAATTATTTTTTACAAAAATATAAAATTGGTAAGTATTTCTTACAAAATTTGTTGTGAAAAGTGTTTTATACAACATATTTTTTAAACAAATTGGAATAATTTTCTATAATTTTTTATAACAAAATTTATAACTATTTTTTTTAAAAAAATTTTAAAAAAAATTGGTAGGAAATATGAATTTTTTTAATAATATAATTCTAATAATTTGATTTGTTATATTCTGTAGTGGTCTAATAACTTACTACTTTTTAATAATTTGTGTTTTTTAGTTTATAATTTTTAGATCAGTTTGATTACTTTACCGTGAATTAGTATAATAAGTTAATGTTAAACTATTTGAGTCTATCATTTAAAAAACTAAAGAAAAAAACTTTGATAATTTCAGTGTTATATCGTAATTTAACCATGTTACTCAATTCAGGAGACCAAAAGAAGTAAGAAGAATCTTTAAAATTTAAAAGCTTGAATGAGAACTATAATCAGAAATCTCAAAAATAATAAATGCAAAATAATATATATGCTAATGGTTTAAATTTTTTTATCACCGAGTAATTATAAATCTAAATACCTATTAAATTTATTATTTTTATAATAATTATCATGAAAGACATATTAAAAATGATTTTAAATTAATTATTAATATATTCACTCTCACAATGCATAAAAATCTTAAACTTTAAACATAGTAATAATTCAGGTACTATATTTGATAGAAAATGAGCCATCATTATAGAATTTGTATTTGTGGATAATGATAAATCCAGAAAACGAATTTTATGACTACTCATCTTCATCATCATCACCATCAGATTCAATTATGGCTCTGCTTTTTACAGTATGCACCATTTCTCTTACAGAGAATGGAGAAAAGAACAAATAATTAAATATATATTACTGTATTAAATTTATTTCCATTAAAAAAATCTAAGACCCCACTCATCTTATCCCAAAAGATATTCGACACGTGTATCATGTTGGACCCAAAATCTTACAAATAAAAAATACGGACAGAAATTTTGAATTCTCAAAAATTTCAAGAAAAGTACAAAAATGTTGAATTAATAACTGATTAATGTCATTAATCGGAATAAAAATAATAAATAAAGTTATTAATAAATATAATATGATAATTAATAACACATTAATTACTTAGCCATAACTGAAACTTTTAAACTTATATACTTTCTTGAAACTATAATGATCATCACAATATAAAATTTCCAGTTTAGGTATAAAAAAAAGTTGCGATTTATATAGCTCTGTTCATGTTAATGTTACACCTAAAATGTTCAAGTAATCACACCCTCTCAATAAATACATTACTTTTATACATTCTTATAAAAATAAAAATATTAGCATAATAGAAGTAAATTAAGAAAAAAATTCTATAAAACGACAAAAACCATTCAATTAACCTTTCTTTAAAAAAGGTAAAGTACAATCAAGATAAAAATTGATATAAAATATTCATAGAAACAGGATATTCTATTGGTATAAGAAATTTCTCAAAATTATATATTTTGAAAACATAATAAAATAATAAAATTAAAATTCTTTAGTTCTGAGTTAAATTAAAAAAAAAAAAGTACTGACAACACTTAAACCTTAACACGCGGCGAAGCGAACTCTCTCCCAATCGCCACCGCGACGCGCCATCACGTACTCTCTTCATCACTCTCTCTTTCTTTCTCTCTCCTTTTCCTGTTTCGTTTTTTCCTCTTTCTCTCACACAATCTCTCTTTCTCTCTCTATAAATCTTCTCTTCCTATGTCACTTTTGTCAACACAACAATCAGAACAAAACCCCCCAAAATCCGTTTCTCTTATCCCTCAATTAATACCAAAACCAGTTACATTTTCTCTTTTCTTTCCCTTTCTTTTTCCTCTGCAACTCCAAATTCTCCATACCATAAAAAAACTTCAACCTTTTTTAGTTTCATGGAGCATTTATAAAACCCAGAAGTGTCAATCAATTACATCTTGCATTTCCCAGCTTTAAATATTGAGTGGGTGCACTTTGTCAGTATTCTCCATCCCTTTCAATTTCACAGATTTATTTTCCTCTTTCCATGAAAAATGTTCCAAATCTAGTAGTTGCAGAGGTCACCTTGTTTGATTGAACACCATAACCCAAAATAAAAATATGATCTTTCGTGTTTTCCGTGTCACCACCCTCTTGTTCACAATGAGTGAGACCTGAGAGCTTCCTTAAACCCCATTTGCTCCATCTCTGCTTTTCTCTGCATTTTCTCTCACTTTCTCGTGAAAATCACTCACAAACGACAATGCCCTCTTCCGTCACCTCTTCCGATTCTTTCTCCTCTCTCTCAACCTCTTCTTTCGCATGCTTCTCTGCAACTTCGCCATCAAACCTGCAACGCTTCCTTCAATGTGTCACTCCTCGTGTTCCTTCTCAGATTCTACCGAAGGTATTTGTTTCATTTATTTTTTATTTATTTCTCAATTTTTATTTTTGTTTTTTCCTTTTGATTCTCTGGGTTGTGTTCAAGTTGCATTCTTTATCTCTCTGGGTTGATTGATTCTCTCTGTTTCCGATTCATCGGACGGTGCGTTTGTTTGTTCATTTGTGTTCATCTATTTTTGTATTTTTTTAATTTCTGCAATTACCATATGCAGAGAGTGGAATATTTATTTGGATTTTTCTTCAATTTCTATATTGTTTCCTTTTCCCCTCATTTTTTTTTATCTGAATGAATCATTGCGGGTAAAATATTTTTTTATTTCTTATAAAATGTCAAAAATGTCACTGATTTTGATTTGCAGAAGAGACATTCACACATTCTTTTTCCTCTTCAAACTATCAAATTGCGGGTGAAATATTTTTTAATTTCTTATAAGATGTAAAAAAATGCTACTGATTTTGAGTTACTGCAGAAGAGACGTTAACACATTTTTACATTTTTTTTCCCTTGAAATTATAAAATGAAGAGAGAGAAACTCCGCTAAATATTATAAAATAAAAACAATATTATCCTTATGGATGAATTTCAGTAAAAAAATTCTTCAAAAAAATAAGTAATTAATATTTCCCTCTGAATAAATACTTTTTGCATTGACTTTTTAACATGTTATTCAATTAAAATTAAATTTAATAACTTTGCATTAATAATTTTAGACAATTTCATCATTTTTTTTATTTTGGAATGTTTTTAACATAATTATAGTAATAGTAAAAATTAATAAATCTAGAAGATTACAAATATAAAAACAGTGTCATTAAATGTTTATGTATCATAATTTAATTTAATTGATTTTTTATTATTTTAAATTTATATTATAAATTTGAAAATTTGGATATGTTTATTTTTGTATTTATTTTATTTTAGTTTAAATTAAATTTTCTTTTTCCTTAACTTACTATTGTGTGTATAACTTTTGTTTTGTCGGTTCTCAGAATATTTGTACCTGTCACGCCCATTTATGAGTATTGAGAGAAAGTATAGTTATTTTTAAAACAAATTAATTTAGTTATTGGAATTTCCAAAAGTGGATAAAGAATAAAAAAATAAAGATGTAGTTTTGTTCTTTCATAGTCCGATCTCAGATAATAGTTGAGAATATAGGTGTCTTTTTCTTAAAAGAACTATCTATATATTTGTTTCGTCATTGAAATTTTGTAATAATCAAAATGAAAAAAAAATTCTACATGTATGATCTTAATTATAAAAATTAAATGATTTTTTTTATATTTATTTATACTGACAATTTTAGAATTATTCTATTTAAAAATATTAATATGGGGTCACCGTTACTTTTTGATGTGTGTTTTGTTTGAGTGTTGAATAAAGATGTAAAAACGCGTTATTTGTTATCCTGGTATGACATTAATGAATTTAGCATCTTTCATTTAAGAATTTTATGGTAACTGTTCATTAGTTGTGATATTAAATTTGTAAGATGAAATAAGTTTGTATCAAATTAATAACATTAATATGGTGTTTATTATATACTTAATATATAAAAAAGAATATTGTGTTAGAGCCAATTGAGTTATGGGCAATCAATAAATAAGTCAATATTTATTTATTTATTTAAATTATTATTAATTTTTTTATAATTCTTTTTGTATTATTTTCCCGTGATTTGTTCTTTGGGTGGGATGGCTAAAAAGATGTCGTAAATCCCTCTTTGTTATGTGTCAGGGAATATCCATTCGATGCCATTTGAAAAATCCTCGTCCACGTGTCATTTTTATTTAATCAACCATGATTGACATTGACACCAGAGTTTTATTGCTTCAAGACAAATACTTTATTTTTTCAATTATTAATTTTTCTTAATTTAGAAAAGTCAGAATATAAGTTCTTTTTTTCTTACAACTTTCATTAATTATTTATGTTTTTTCTTACCCAGTTGAGTGAGATTAGTCTTCATAGGTGGATACGAGAGTCCCCGTTGTTGTTATCCTTTCCGTAATTTAGTTTGAAAAAAATGAAAAGTAAATAACTAATTAGGCATTTTTTATATACTTTTCTTGTAGGATTCAAATTTGATGACACTTACCCCCTAATCATTCTTTGGTTAGAAAATTCAAAAAATCTAGAATAGGAATGCAATTTTTTATTGATTCCAGTTTTTTTTTTTTTTTACTTTACAATTTTTCAGAAAGAGGGATCATACAGAATCTGAAAATCTGATATATTTCTGAAGGGATTCTGGTGGCTTTTGTCTTGTTTAGGCATGAACTATGGGTAATTGTTCGTAGTCAAGATGGTTTTATGGGGAAATTACGATACTTGATTTGACTAGAGAGAAAATATAAATATAGGTTTATTCTTCAATCTTGGCATGTGGTTCAAGGGACAAGAGCCAAACTTTTGAGATAAAACCATCGATTTTCATTAATGAGATGAGTATGTGTTTGTGGCTGCTTCTACTTTTCATCATGTGTCGTATGTGACGGGGAAATTGGTCATTGCACATTTTGTGGGCTCAAGCCAATAGTTTTCATTGGTTGTCTCGTGAAAAAATGTACGTAGGAGTATTATAATCGTTCATTATTTGTGACAACCTATTACTGAGAAAGATATGTCCTCTGGGATTTTCCTACTTCCCATTTCAAAGTTGGCCACATTCTTACAATGTCATTTATTGAGTGGTTTTCCATCAGCATCTGCTGTTTCTAGGATCAGTCAATGCTTTTTGGCTTTCCAGAAGGGAGACAAATGATGGAAAGAAAAAGAAAACAAGGTTTTCTGGAATATACTAGGTGCTACCAACCAACACCTATGCTTTTCAAGCTGTTACTGCTATTTTAAAAGTGAACAAATTTACTGTCCATAACTGTTTGTTATAGATTAACAGTGTGAAATCATTTACATATTCAGTGTATGTACCGTTTTACTCTTGCATTAGTTGTCCTCTTGTAATAAACTATTTTGTTTATAGTCTAAGAGATTGGAGGAAATGAAATTGTGTTAGTTAGTGGTGGATGTGTTTCAATTAAGAAACATTGCTATTCATTAATTTATTAGAAGGAAGAAGGACCATTACCTGGTGATTGGTATCCTTAATTTTCTCTGCTTTTATCATGTAATTTGCAGAGCTGCTTTAATGATCTAAATCCCCTCTGGCAGCCTCTTGGCAAGGAGAAAGTTGAATACTTCACTCTGCAAGACCTTTGGGACTGCTACTATGAATGGAGTGCATATGGTGCTGGTACTCCAGTGATGTTGGAGGATGGTGAGACTGTGACTCAGTACTATGTTCCATACCTATCTGCCATCCAAATCTACAGCAACAAGTCTGTTGCAGCATCTCGGTATGTGGGAGACAACAAGGCCTAGTGTGTATATGCTAAACATGTCAAAAAAATGGTGTAATTGATTTTCCTCTTTTGTGTTTTGCAGCAACCGGAGAGAGGATATCGATGGAGTTGAATTTGAAAGTGATTCATGGAGTGAGGATAGTTCAAGTGATAACCTTTCCAGATCATTGAGTAACAATTCCAGCAAATCTTGGGAGGATGTTTCTGAGGATTCATGCTGTGATCAAGAGGGTTCCTGGCTAAGGGATAACAAGCTTGGCTACCTTTACTTACAGTACACTGAGATGGCTTCTCCTTACTCAAGGGTTCCTCTTGCTGAGAAGGTATTCTTTTGTCAAGAATAAGTTTTTACCAATAGAAATAACATATGTTTTTGGATTTGTATGTCACCACACTCACCTGTTAACATTGTTTTTGGTTTTCATGTTTCAGATTGATGAGTTAGCTCGATCCCATCCTGCATTACTGACATTGAAGAGTGTGGATCTTTCCCCAGCAAGTTGGATGGCCGTTTCTTGGTGAGCATAGTTTGTTGCTCTTGTTACATGTGATTTCTGAAGATTTGGTATTTAACTGAACTAAAAACATGTAATGTGATAATGTAGTTGATCTCATGTAGTAGGATAAGACTTTGTTATTGTTATTGTTATTGTAATTCATGGCAAAGTTGATCTTATCTTGTTTATGTTACTTTGTATCAGATGATTAGCCTCTGTTAATTCCCATATTAGATACATGTTTATACTGATTTTTCATCACTGAATAGGTACCCAATTTATACTGTCCCAAGCCGAAACAATGAAAAGGAATTGGAAGCATGCTTCCTCACTTACCATACCCTTTCATCATCTTTCGAAGGTATCTCAATCTTTTGTTTTTCCAATCAATAATTGTAGTTCAAATTTTTGAGGTTTGCTGGTTTATCTCATTGTTCACATCTGAATGCAGTATTTTCAAATATTATAGTATCTGATTGTGTTCAAATGAGCTATATATCATTAGATAAGCATGCAAAAGAGTAGATTATACTATATTTCCCTCTAAAAGCTATGTGAAGAGGTAAGTGCTACACACAATTTCATTTCTAAACATTTTTCTCAGAGAAACTCAATGATGAGCATTGCATAACCCCTAAGGTTCTTGGCTTGTTTTTGGTTGACATAATATGTTGTGAAACCTGAATGTGATCTCATAAAATGTGTGTGCAGATTGTGCAATGGAGTGTGATGACATGGAAATAGGGAATGATGTATGCTGTTTGAACGAAGGAGAGAAGTGCAAGAAACAGAAAAGTGAGGATATTTCACTCCTTCCATTTGGACTAGCAACATACAAAATGCAAGGAGATGTTTGGCTAAACACTGACCCTTATGACAATGAGAGCATATCATGTCTGTACAGTGCAGCAGACTCTTGGTTGAAACAGCTGAATGTGCATCACCATGACTTCAACTTCTTCACATTACATTCCACCATGTAAATTGGCTGAGCCATCACCATCTTCATCCTTCACTGACATCACTTTGTTAGGCTCTGAACTCTGACACCGGCCTAAGAAAAAATGGTTCCCCTGGGAGAGCAATTCTGGAAACATTCACAAACTGAGGAGTTATATCTCAAAACAGAGTGTATAACCCCATGGAAATGGAATGTAGAGTTTTGTTTAGGGGGTGAGTTTTTTACCTACCATTTTTTTTTAATAGTACTCTTTTTGAGTAAGATTATAACAGTTTGTTTTAGATAACTGAACTATCATAAATGTCTTGTACTGTATACCTTTTTTTTTTTTTTCGAACTTTTCATCAATTGCAATCTTGTATATTTTGCTGCTTTATGCAATTGGTAGTTTTAAAAGGATTTGTAATTTTATTCACTTTCCATCGTTAAACCGTCACTCTAGGAAAAGAACAATCACTCTTAAAAATTTAATAGGATTAAACATGTATTTAGTCTTTAAATTTTTACGTTAAATTAAAATTTTGACGTCAAATTTTAAAAATGATCAATATAATTTTTTTAATTTAATTACGTTAATTCTTTATGTGTTAAATTTTGTTTTATGTCATTATTTAAATTATTTATACCGTTTAATATATTTTTGTTTTAATATGAATGAGAAAATTTGACATTTAAAAAATATAACGACATAAGAATTATATTCATCTTTTTTTTATGTTTTAAAATTAAAATGTATTTAAGTTTCAAACAAAATTAAATTTCAGCATAATTTAGGTAATAAAACTATATTTAATTATTCTTTTATAGAAATTAAGATAGTATTTGAAAGAAAAATTGTACGAAAATGAAATATGATGTTATGTTTTATATTATATTTGGTGCATTCTAAAAGGTATTATAAAAAATGAAAGTGTATTTTATAAAAGAATAAAAGATTAAGTTAAAAAACTACATTTAGTTTTAATAAAATGGTTGTAATGAGTTCTATTTTATTTTAGTCTCACTATTAAGAAAATTGTTCCTTTTAATAAATTGATTTAGAATTTTAATAATATAACTTTTTCTTTTTTTTCTCTTTTATTTTCTTTAGTCTTTTCAATAATTTTAAAATATTTTTCTACATTTATTTTGTTTCTTAGTTGAATCTTTATTTAAAAATAATAAAAGAAACTCAATGTGTTTTTTCTATCATTGTGATCTTTCAAAGGTATCATTTCTCATTATTATCTTCTACATTTGAATTCTTTTTCTCTTATTTGTTTTTTGTTTTCTCCTTCCATCTTCTTTAACTTCACTCTATCTCTTTCACCTCCTTCCACATCCATAATGAGCCATTCCATCTCACTCAATTTTTTTCTAAATACCAACAAAACCCTTCTCGGACATATCATGTGCATCTCTCACAAACTCAAATTTCAAGTAAGTAATAATCGATATACATTCAACTTCAACTCAAATTTTAACAATCATCTATGATACTTTAAATTAGATCATGTATTTGTGTTTGACATGTATCCGTGTTCGATACTTTACCGATACTTATAAATGAAATATCTAATATATAAAATAATAATATTTTTATGTTGACCATAATTTATATCATTTTTATGTCGATAACTTCAATGCATATAGTTTTAATTTAGATTTACATAATAACAATAATATATTTATCATGTTTTTAAGTATTATTGTACAATTTTCAATATGTATATATCACGTATCATATCATATTATTTTTAAAATAAATGTATTGACATATCGAATACGTATCGTATTCGATATACATGTTATATTCGTGCATCATAGACAACAATCCATAAATCGTAGAAATCATACAAGAGAAATAAATAAGAAAATGGTGGTTGAAAAACAAAGGAAAAAATTGCAAAAGAGTAACGAAAAGTTGCCGGTGAAAATTCAATCGAGTAAAAAATAAATATAAAAAACAATTAAATAAAAAACCTTAAATATATAACAAAATTATTAATTAAACAAAAAACATCAACAAACTTTATATTTTTCTAAGAAAATCAACACTTACAAAAGAATGGAAAGTAAAGGGTAGTTTTCTTCGTAATTACCATCTTTTTGAGGAATGACAAGACGAGGACATTGTTAAATTTGAAGGAAACATTAATCCGTGAGGGTAGGATCATTGACACTTTGACATGTGTGTGGATTTTGTGGATGTAAATTTCTTTAATTTGAAACTAGACAAGATGAGGAACATGATATAAGAAAATCAAATCAAAATAAGGTATTTGTCTCTGTCATTCATGTTCACCAGACCTTAGGAATAAGGAAAATGGCACTATGTTATTGGTCAAGACGATTGTGGCTCATAGCCAAACTACAACCATGACTTCTTTGTCTCATTCATGTTATCTATCTACTCTTTAATTTCATCAAAACTTTTCAAGTTTCAGATTGTATTTGCGAAAATTGGTTCAAGGTGGAAAAGTTAATTGAAAGTTTAATATTAATTGATAGTTAAAAGTTCTTAAACTAGTTTGTAGTATTATAAAGGGTTAAATATGTTTTTGTCCCTTAAGTTTTAATGAATTTTGAAATTAGTTTCTCTTCTAAATTTTATACTAGTTTAGTTCTTTATCTTTAGAAATACGTGAATTTAGTCATTTTTACCAAATTTTGTCAAGTTTATTTGACATTTTAAACGCATTCTATGATAATATTGAGTTAACATTGAAACGAAATGTGTCAAACGATGTAAATAATTCAAATACTATCATGAAATATGCTTGAAACGTCGGATAAACTTAATAAAATTTTGTTAAAGTGACTAAATTCACGCATTTTTAAAAATAAAAGACTAAATTGGTCAAAAATTTTAAAAATAAATTAATTTCAAATTTTACTGAAACTTGATACAACAACGACGTATTTAACTCTATTATAAAAATTAAGTAACTTAGTTAAGGGTTGTTAAATTTGGATAATCAAAATTATAATTGTCTCAAATTTGGTGGACTAAAAAAATAATTTATGTTCATTGAGGGAAAGAGATTTTCACTGTGTATATTAAACTTATTCCAGTCAAATAAAAGTATAGTCTTGTATAATTTCCACCAAAATAAATAGTATACTAATATAATGTGATTATGCATAGAGAAAAAAATAAGTTTGTAAAGAAAAGGTTGGTATGCAAAAACGCGCAATTTCAGTTAAGGCGGTTTCTTCTGCAACTCCATAATTTCTTCCGACACCTCCATAACTATACAAAATGTTAAAAAATATTTCCTCCCTCCAGAAGATTCTAGATTGAATAGTTTTATTAAGTTTTCTTATTATATAATATAGAAAATAAAAATTTAGTATTATATTTATACTATTATATAAGAAGGATTAATATTTTTTGTATTCACAATTTTTTTCAATTGTATTCTTTGATATATTTTTTAATTTAAATCATTATTCATAATAAAAAAATATTTTTATTATAATAATTCAATTTCATATCATTAATTATAATAATTAATTGTTTATATAATAAAAAAATTATATAAATTATTTACTTTCATAATTATTTTTAATAAAAATTATTTTATAGTTTAATAAATTTTTACTGTAATAAACAAAAGGTGGACACGATATATATGTTTTCACTGGTCTAAATTATATAATTTAAAATTACTTATTGTTAATTAGTGAAAATATATGCATTTTAACATGTGTTTTTAATTATTGTAGATATAATTAATTTAATTTAAAAAATAAAATTTAAATAAAATTATTTCATCTAAAAGAATAAAATAAAAAATAAATTGTTTATATAAAAAAGATGAGTTTTCTTTATAAATTGATAAAAATGATGTTTAACATTTCCGGTTAAGTAATTTAAAAGTTAAAAATTTGAAAGTTATATTTATATAAGTTAAAATTATTTATTTTTAACAACACAAAATGATTCTAAATGTATTATGAATTGGAAAGTGAGATTACAAAAATTCAAGAATTGAAAATGAAATTTGGGGAATAAAAGCTCACTTCACATATTTAATATTCATTCAATCTCTCTTATCATACTTTTTAAGTATTCAAATTCAATTAATCAATTTAATTATTTAATTCAATTAAAAACATAATTAAACTAAATAAAAATATCATTTAATATAATCCTTATATAATTATTAAATGAAGATGTAAGTAATTCTTAATTTTATTTCTAAAGTGGGGACATAAATTAATGTCATAGATTACAAATTCAAAATCAGAGACAACATACATAGCCTCCACAATTCATATACAAAACTTAGTAATTCCCCATCAATGAAGAAGAAATAACACAAAAAGAAAGATCTGAAATTAAGTGAAAGGAGAGAAAATCACAAATTCTCAAATTAAAAAGCTAAACAAATGAATTAAAAATCTTTTAATAAAGTACCTTTAGGCTATATATAACTTATAAGCACTTATTAGTTGTATGGACGAGCATAGACACTTTAAGTAGGTATATAAGTTCAATTAGGAAAGTTCATACTAAAATAAGAGAAATCAAATTCGTATATGTTTCTATAAAAAAAAAACAATAAATCTGTGTCAACTTCTACAAATACAAACAAAATACAAAAAATTTCAAATACTCCAAACTTTGTAGTTTAGGTAGTGAAACATAAAAAATTACATATTATCTCGAGTCACAACATGATTATAACAATGGAGGGATTAGGCTATGAAGTTTAGGAAAAGGAAAAATGTGAAAAGAAAGAAGAAAATTGATCTGGTACAATTGAAAAAAAGTTTCCTAACTACTATTTACATATATGCTGCGTTACCAAACTTTCCTTATTTTCTTTTTGGTATAATTATGTTTCCTAACTTTTTTGTTTAGTTCAATTTGATTTTCATATTTTTGGTTGGTTCAATTTAGTAGTCCAATTATTTAAAAGAGTTCAATTTAGTCATATCCGTTAAATTAGAGTTAACACCGTGTTCATACATGACACGTGTAAAGTTGTGAAATTTTTTATTTGTTTTTCTAATTTTTAATTTTTTTTTCTAAAAATTTATAAACTGTAACATGTCAGGTTAATGTCGTGCCTTACAATCATGACACGTGGCAGTGATAAAACTACTTTTCAATTTAGTCTTTATTAAAAAATTTTATTCAATTTAGTATCCCAATTCTTTAAAACGATCAAATTTTGTCTTTTCCAATTTGAGACCAAATTAATAAATAAGTTTAATTACAACTTATATATACATATTAAAATAATTGTTTTGAATCCATACATCAAATCACTACAGCTAAATATTCAAATTATTTTACTTTTTATAAGTGTAAAAAATTATAAAAATAAAAATGTAAAAAATAAAATAATTTGAGTATTTAGGTGAAGTAATTTGATGTATATATTAAAAAAAATTATTGTAACATGTATATAATATAAGTTCTAATTAAGTTTATTTACTAATTTGGTCTCATATTGAAAAGAAAAAAATTAGATCGTTTTAAAAAATAAGAGTACTAAATTGAACCAAAAAATTAATAGATTACTAAATTGAAAACAAGTTTTACCACTATCACGTGTCATGACTGTAAACTGCCACGTAGCACGATAGTAACCTGACATGTGACAGATTATAAATTTAAAAAAAATAAAAAAAAAATAAAAAATTTCACAGCTTGACACCTGTTTTGTACTTGGTGTTAACTCTAACTTAACGAAAAGAATCAAATTGAACCTTTTTAAATAATTAGGGTACTAAATTAAACCAACAAAAAATATGAGGACCTGAACAAAATCAACAAAAATTTAGGATCAAGTCAATAATAATAATCTTTTTTTTCTAAAACCCAAAGCAGAAAAAACTTGAACTTCTCTTTCATGGTACTCCACTTAATAAAATATTATTCTCACTTCTTAACTTAGACATAACTATTATCCTCTAAAACATCGAAAACTAATCTGCATATATAAATTTAATTTTCTCTCTTTAATTTATTTTACACATTTTATATTAGAGTAGGAAAACCAATCCTTTCAATAATACCATTTAGGATTTAATATAAAAAAATTATAAACACATTCTAAATATTGAAAGAAATAACATCACTAATGCAAAGATATTTAATACTGAATTCAGAATAAAAGTAGTAGACATAATTTTAGAAAATCAAGTTGATTTATTTTTCACAAATTTTCCATATATAGAGAGAGAGAGTTCAGTCTATTCTAGAATTTTGTAGATTATAATGCATATATATTCCTAAAATTAGGATTTGGTCTCTTTCCAAATGCGCATGATGATTGTTACTGTCATGATATGGTTGAAATTAGGGTTTCATTGTTATTATATTTTGTTTAACAAGTTAAATGTGTTTTTATTTTCTAAATTTTGACACAAAATTAAATTAATTTTTATTTTAATTTGATATAATTTAATTCTTAAATTTTTTTTAAAAATTAATATAATTAAATTTTTTTTATGTATCAAACACGTACGAGAATAACGTTTGAATTATTTAGATTGTTTTAATAATTTCTAACTTAAAAATCATTTTAAACATCACTTAACAAATCTAAAAAAATTAACTTCATTAACTTAAAAAAATTATATATTTATTTTTATAGTTGGAATACTTAAATATATCAAAAATTTGAAACATGCATCAAAATCCTTTGTTTAATAGTTTCATTCTCCATTTTATCAAAATGAACTGACTTTAGTTATTCAGTTTGATGCATGCGAAAAGACTACTTTCTTTTTCCCTTCTCGCAAAATGTTTGGATAGGTTTTATTTTATAAGATTTTGTATTCAGAAAAAAAATTTATTAAAAGAATATTATTGATTTGATAGAGAAAGGCTCATTTTTATATTGTTGTTATTCATTTAGAAGTGATTTAAGTTATTTTGGCTTCATTCATGCATGGAAAAATATCACATCTTAGTTTTATAGTTTTGACAGGGAAAGTATGATTTTATACTCATAAAACAGTTTTCATTCACTTAGAAGTATTCTTAGAATTTGATGAGTTTAAGAAGTTATGTTTATAGTTAAATAGAAATTTAACTGAATAAGTTCAGCAATAGACATAAGTAAAATTTCACAGATTAAATGTTCAAATGGCTATTAGATCCAATTTTGAGACTTCACTCTTTGGACAATCATTTTAGAGACATTAATTAAAAAGTCTCGAGCTAAAACTACAGAGGAATGTTATGCATGTTAGATTTGTGAAATGTGATATGTTTTTTTATTTGATTATATAAGAGATCTTACGTAAAACTTAAGATACACCAGAAATAAAAATATTTTCTAGTATAGTTGTGGACGTAGACATACACAATATACGTTGAACTACATTAGATTTTTTGTATCATTTTTTTCTTCTTTATTTTTATTTTCTTGTTGCTAACATATTTTTCATAATAAATTTAATGAAAGTAGAGTTATATATTAAAATATTAAAATGATTAATATATGGTCAATACTATTTTCTTTATATAACTTTTTATATTTTGAAAAGAGCAGCAAGTCTAAGAATTGACCTGGTGGGAAGTCTTTGACCATAAAAAATAATCTGGAATCTGTCAAAACTTGAAAAAATTGAGTAAAAGATATAAAAATTGAAAAATGATAGATAAATGGCCACATATTAAATGAAATCTAAATGGCACATAGCACCAGTAGTTGTGGTATTTAGTGGGACTATAATTAAATAACAAATAAAGATCTATAAATATAAAATTTATGTTTAAAGTTAACAATATTTAAAATGACATTCAATGAAAATATTATTAAAACATCATTGCATATAAAATATTTAATATTGACATTGAATGGAAATATTTTACTAACATTAGAGTTTAATGATTCTAGACTATGTAAAATAATTTTTTGTTTTCATCCCAACACTATTAAAAGTTAATAAACTTATCTTAAGTTATTATTTGTCTTGAGATCACATTGTAAAACTACATTATTGTTAGTGCGTAATTCTTTTTTGTATTAAGGTGTTAATATATTTACAAAATAATAAGCTGGAATAAAAATATCATTGAACAACAAGAGTCAATGGGAAAAAAATGAATTCAAGACAGTTACTTGCAAAGTATTAATGATAGTTTTTTTTTTACTCTAACAAATAGTCATTGTAAGAATTTTGAAACTTTTTTTATAATTATTCTGGTCCTAAATTCCTTAAGATAATTAGGGTTAATTATTATATTTAAATATTTTTTAAAATTTAAAATACAATTTTATTATTAAAAGACACATTTAAGAATTATAAGAAGAAAAAAAATCATAATGATGATCTTATTTGAAATTAAAAGAAAAATATATATTTAAATTATTTTCTATCTTAACTCTTAAATAATATAAAAGTATTCAATATATCGGAAAACCAAAAGACTTGAAACAACATAAAATAAAATAAATGATTAACTTTAATGAAAATAAATGATGCTCTAATTAAATGTTATAAAAATGTATAAAAAGAAAATATATTAGCATGGTATAAATAATATGCAAAATTATTAATTCTTACATTTAGATATAATTTAAAATCATGTAATTTTAATTAATCAAATAATTGTTATAAATTTCTATATTGTTAATTTTATCTTTAGATAATATATTTTTTATACAATATTTAATATTTTTATGAAAATAATTATCCTTCGATTTTTTTTATCTAAACATAGTGAACTAAAATAAAAACCTTAATGTGTTGAAAACTTCTGTAGAAAGTACATTATTCAAACGAATTTTATGCAATGAAAGTTCCTATGAATATTATCTTTCACTACACCCTTTCTTCTTCTTTTTTTCATAAAAAAATGCATTTGTTACTGTAGATTGCTTGTGAACTATTTTTATATTTGTATTTTAAGATTTAATCTCTTTGTAGTAAAAGAAAAATTTTTGTTAGAGCATGCTTCATTTAAGCTATTTCTTTTTTCTTTTTAAGGAATCCATTTAAGATAATTTTTTTGAAGAATTATGATATTTAACTCATTTTTTTTACCCACTTTTAATCTATCATTTCAATTATCATTAAATCATCTGTTTTGATTATTTTTTTAAGGGTTAAATATGTTTTTTGGTCCCTTAAGTTTCAGCGAAATTTGAAATTAGTCTCTTATCAAAATTTTTGACCAATTTAATCCTTCATCTTTCAAAATGCATGAATTTAGTCCTTTTAACCAAATTTTGTTAAGTTTATCTGACGTTTCAAGCGTATTTCGTGATAGTATTTAAATTATTTACACTGTTTGACACATTTTTGCTTTAATGTTAACTTAAATACTATAATGAAATGTGTTTGAAACGTCAGATAAACTTAACAAAATTTGGTTAAAATGACTAAATTCACGCATTTTGAAAGATGGAGGACTAAATTGGTACAAAGTTTTGATGAGGGACTAATTTCAAAATTCACTTAAACTTGAGGGACCAAAAACATATTTAATCTTTTTTTAATAATGTAATGTGATGTGATGATCTAATAGTAATTGAAGTGATGATGAGATAAAAATGAGTAAAAAAATAGGTTAAAATAACATTATTTTTTTTAATGCGAAAAAATTTAATTAAACTAAATTGATTTAATTATTTAGAACTTACCATCTCAAGAAACCACTTCTTGCACTTCCGAAAGCATCTTTTCTTGAAAAGGTAACTTTTATTTCCATAAGGGTCTATTTCCAATCATTGTTCAGAGATTACTTCATTATTCTAATGATTAGTACCTTAAGTTGATGGAATTAAGAAAGAACACGACAATTAAGACCATTTTATATTAAGAGATTATTCTGAACTAAAACTTTGAATTCTTTTTTCTTCTGTACATGGACCAATTCCTAAAGTGACCAAAAAGACTAAATCTGAATTTTATTTCCTTGAAGAAGTAATACTTAAAATGCCATTTACTAAATAAATAATTTAATAATAAAATATGTATATCTTTCTAAAAGTTAGAGTATACTAAAGTTTTTAAATCATAATGCAAATAATAAGTTGCCTAGAAATTTTGAAAAAGGTAAATTATATAAACACTGAGGAGGAAAAATTGTGAAAAAAAAAAATATAAACTCTATAACCATTTCATCATCTTTTTGTATCCGCATTTTTCTTCAACTTTTTCATTACTTATTATACTCGTCTCCTATTAACGATGAACGGTAAAACACAGAAAAATTAAAAAAAATGTGTAATAGAATTAACAAAATAAGAATTAAATTTTCTTGTTTTCTAATCATATTCTCCATTTCAAGATCTTTGAAAATCCATGGTAAAATTAGAGATTTGTGACAAACATGTGATGTTGTTCATGGATGATGAAAGAAAAGGTGAATGAAAAATGGTTAAAAGCTGTGGCCAAAAGGCAATATTTGGATCACAAAATCCCACGATCCCATGCGTGAAGAAGAATGAATAACTCAACTTTGATTCATTTGGTGTCCATAAAATGGTGACCCACTGCAATGCTTAATCACAATGTCCACATCTTTCAGTTTCTTCAACTTCCACTCTTCCTTCTCTGCATGAACACAACACAAATTCTGGGAAACTCAAAAACCCCGTTTTTTTTTTTTACTAATGAAATCCCTTCATCTCTCTCCCTTTTTTTTCTCACCCTTATTTTCACGTTCCCTTTGTTTGTTGTTCCCTTCCCCTCAAACAAAACTTACACGGACGCGCTTTCTCTCTCGTTCTCTAACCGTTAAGGAAGAAAAGTGATCATTGCTTGCCACTTTGTTTGGCATCAGATTCTTTTGGAAGTTTCCATTTTGAGTATCTGGGCATCTCTTTCCCCGGCTTTTCCTTGGTTTCCCCAACCTGGGTCTGTTTCATTTTGCTGTCTTTGGTTCGTTCCTGCTTTCTCTGATTCAAGAAAATTGAGCAATTGAGGTGTGAAATGATTATTGTTTTAGCTTTGATTCTCCTCGGGTTTTTTCTTGGGGTGGTGGTGGTTGTGGCCGCCGAAGCTTTTGGGTTGTTGTGGCTGGTAAAACGACTGCGTAGAACGATCGACAAAGACCAAGCTAAAATCGCGTCGAAAACGCAACCGAATGGTACTCGAAGTGATTCCCATCAGCAGTTGCTAAAGAAGGAGGTGAATTTCTGGTTCCCCATGATATCTGTTTTTTTAGTTTTTAGTTTTGTTTGTTTTGTGGGTTTAATTTTGTTGTTGGGTTTGGCTTTTTGTGTTGTTTTATCTCCAGGGTGTGGTTTGGGTTTTGGAGCCTGACAAGGTTTCAAAATATCGGGCAGAGAAACATTCAAAAGAATTGAAGAAGAAGAAAGAGGTGATGGAAGTGACTCCGGTTAGGAAGTATGGAAAAATCAATGGGCAGTCACTTGTGATCACAGATGCTGATGGCTTTCACACCACCATTCAGCTTATCGGGTGCTCAGTGGAAGCTGTTTCAGCAACAAGTCTTCCTTCAAAAAAATGGTAATTTGTAATGTTAAGTGGAAAGAGCAACACTTTTGTTTTCATTTTTGTCTGGTTTTTAACTGAGTCCCCTGTGTGATCCATGTAGCCGACATTACCTAATTGGATAATAAGGCTTTGTTGTCGTGATGGTGGTGTTGGTTTGGTTCCATTTGGGTTAAATGCATGCATTATGTGACTTCACTTCATGGTTGGTGGACTGCATTATGTTTTTTAAGTTCCCTTCTTTAGATAAGTGTGTCTATATGTTGCATGCAAACTGGGAGATGAGGCCATTTTGAGGGGAAGTAATTCACAATGTTAGAGTTACAATTGTTGGTGTTAGGAGTGTTTCAGGGCTGTTTTTGTACTAGTCGTATTAGACTTGATCTAGCCAATACCTTATTGTGGTACTGTGTAGAAGCTGTAGTTGGTATTGAGTTTATTTCAATACAAAGGTATAATACATGTTGAATCAGTGCTATCAACTGTATGTTAGACTCATAGTTCCTCATATACAACAACATTTTTTTATTCTTTCAATTGGATATATATTGAAATGTCCATCATTTTGATTCAACATAGGATTCATAGATTAAAGAATTTTCTTTTGAACTTTTCCTGTTATTAAATTTAAAATGGAGAAGTCTCATTTCCTTTATGCCATGCATACATCCTAATGAGAGGAATGTGAGTAACACATCCTCTAACATACTCTTTTTGAACACACACTCCTATTATTTGGAGTTTGTTGGAAATCATAAATTTTTGTTTGTCTCACTTCTTATTTAATGTTTCTCTCTCCTATTTTTTGGTTCTTAATTATTCTTAAAAATACTATGGTGTTTTGCTAGCACTCCTCTCCTGATGAAGTAGCTTGTTATTTCTTGACTTATGATTGTCTTACTTCAAATGATAATGGATAGATAAATTTTTTATATTATTGCTTATTTACTGAAGAAATTAGGTGCTTCAATGTAATGAATCGTATAGGGCGAAAAAATACCCCATCAAAGTGGATGCTAAGACGTCTGTGATCTACCATGGAAGCAAGACAGTTTACATATATCTTGAGACTGCATGTGAAAAAGAAGCATGGTGTAAAGCCCTTCGCCTGGCGTCTTCTGATAAAAAAGAAAAGCACCAGTGGTTTGCCCAGTTGCAAGATGACTTTCACAGTTATTTGATGTCATTAAATACTGAATATCATTCTCATATGAAACCATCGGTAGGATCAAGTGCTGATGCAGTAGAAAGGGCTACTAAGTCTGATGGGGGTTCCTCTAAGGTTCGTCAATTTTTGAAAAAACTTACAAAAAAATCTTCCCGAGTTGGCGTGGAAAATAAATCAGCTTGGACTTCATTGTCAGGCCGTGAAGAAAGAAAGAGCACTGAGAAGCTCCGTGCTTGTCAAGATGCAGTTCTAGCCACTAGTTACATGAAATTTACTTCAGCAGCAAACCATCTAAAAGTTCCCTTGTTAGAGAATGTTGCACCATCATCTTCAACCTTATCTCATTCAACAAGCCAGAGTCAATTCTCCGATGTAGATGTAGATGAAAAGTTAGGTACTGACGAAGGAACATTATGTTGGAATTTGTTGGTTTCTCGACTCTTTTTTGATGTAAAAGAAAATGTGCTAGTGAAGAAATCCATACAAGAAAGGATTCAGGTAACAAATGTTCCCTTATGATGATATTAGTATGCTTTTCATTGAGTCTGTTTATATATATATATATATATATATATATATATATATATATATATATATATTATGTATGTATGTATGAAAGTAAGAGGGATCGAATTACTCTTTATCCCTAACCCATTATTTTCTTTTAATCTAATTGTTAAAGGTGTGTTACTCTTTAGAATCATTAGATTAAAAGAGAATTAATCCCTTCTCACTTTTCTATACTCACACACACACACACACACGGTTTATTTCAGAACATCCTATAGAAACTTCATTTTGTTTTGGTTTCTGTTAGATAACTGTTACTCTTTTCTATATTATTTTTACAGAGGACATTGGGAAACATGAGAACTCCCAGTTATGTCGGTGAAGTAATCTGTAGAGAAATCAACTTAGGAAATGTTCCACCCTGTATAATTCGAATGAGGGTTCTTCCAATGGAAATGAGTGAGGCGTGTGCCTTAGAGGTTGACATTGAATATGCTGGTGGTGCATTGTTAGAGATTGAAACAAGGCTTGAAGTAGGAGAACTAGAGCTCGAAAGGGAAACAAAGGACTCAAATCCAGAATCAAGTAATGATGAGGCTGTCCCATCAGATATTCTTAAAGGATTTGAATATTTGGGTGAGCAATTGAATCTTGAAGAAGGAATGAATGATTTACAAGAGGCAAAAGAAGATGGTGAGTGGATAATTGGTTAGTACGTTGTGTTGACAAATCCAACTATTTATGCAATTTCTCTACATAGTGCTTTGCTGAAATTATACTGGATTTATTTCCCACATAAAAATGGAATTAATGAGGACCATGGTAGTAGCTTTTGTTCAAGATATAAAACCATTTTTGGGCCTCCGTAAAACATCTTCAGCTTTTGAAATAGTGTATCTTTGACATGGTATTAAATCCTTTATAATCAACTGATCTGGAGTTCAATTCTTGTCTTTGCAATTCATTATATTAAATTCTATTTCTTCACAAGATAGTGATTTTTTGTGCATTGTCCACATCTCAAGTTCAAATCCGGTTGGCATATTTGAATACTAAAACCATTCATTGGTCTCATTCTAATAATTAGGCTTTTTAAAGACTGAGTCTTTGAATATTTTGGACATATTGTATACTGAAACTTCTTTTAGCTGCTTTTGGACTACTGTTTCTATATCATCACTGAAGGATGATATACTCTTAATTTTGTTTGGTTGCTTCATAGGATATCGGTTTGTCATCTAAGGTTTCATCACTTTCTACGATAACCATGCATGTGTATTCTACTTTAATTTGGATCTTGATATACCAGGTTGACGGAAGGTGCCTTCCAAATTCCTGTAGTATCTCTACATTGTACCCATGGAATATGACGTCTTTTTACAGTTCTTATTTTTTTTTTTTTTTTTTTTATATTTTTAGGAGTAATGAAACAGTGGTCATTTTTAATATTTTTATGTTTTCCTCTTGGATATCCTATCAGCCCTTTAGTCCTTTTCTCCTACAGATGATGAGTTTTAAAAATCGATTTGTGTGTGTTGGTTGGACGATGTTAAAGTGTTTCTTGTATCTAGATATTGTTATATAAAGCTCTTAGAATTTGGGTTCAGGTATAACTGAACTGCAAAAGCTAGTTCATGAGGGGAGGGTTACCTTCCAGTTATATGTATTATTTTGGTGATATCACTAATCAATGTAGATTTTCAACAAAAGCATTCATATTGAGAATTCCAGTCTGTGTTTTTCAGATGGGTCTAAGAGCTCTAAGCACAGTACATCTTCCTCCTCTCAGGGATCAAGATGGAAGTCCATGTTACATTCTGTTGCCAAGCATGTTTCACAGGTAACACCTTGTTATTATTCCCGCTTCAATTTTTCAGCTGTTCTTTCATTATTAGGAATCTGCTATATTATTGTGTAGTGTGGCTGTGCTTGTATGAGGTATGAAGTGTGGTTCTGTGTGTTAATGTTTTTTTTGTTCTCTCCAGGGCTAAAGATATCTAGATCTATATATATATATATATATATATATATATATATATATATATATATATATATATATATATATATATATATATATATACTTGCTTTGTAGTTTAATGATAGTTAGCTAAATTCTTGTTTAGTTTCTCTTATCATGTTTATTTAATCCACAGTCTTGTTGTTTGATTCTATTATGTTGGTGGGCAATGACTTTGATTTTTAGGCACGTTATTACACCGGCCTTACCTATTATAATTAGGGGTGGGCAAAAAATCTATTTTTCTTGATCCAGTCCACTTTTGCTCCAATCCAATCCATTTATAATCCATTTTATTACAAATCCAATCCATTTAAAATCCATTTAATGGATCTAGATTTCAATCTAAACTACATTTTATATATTTTATAAATTGGATATCCATTTTATAAATCAAGATTTTTAAATATGGATAATCCAAATAATCCAATCCAAATTTTTAATTTAAATTTTTAGTTGGATTAGACTAAAGGTTGAGATGGACTAGGCTAAATTCAAACTCGGACGGGCCTTGCTCAACAATCTATACGGATCTGGCAGGCCCAACGACCATAAGAGGTTGGGCGGGCCTAAAGATACGAACGGGCTAGGCGGGCCTGACAAACCGAACGAATCGATCGGACCCAACGATCCAAAAAATTTGAGTGAGCCCGATGACCCGAACGGGCCAGGCAGGTTCGAAGATCCGAACGGGCCAGACAGGTTCAAAAATTCGAACAGGCCTAGTGGGCTCGAAGAACCGAACGGGTCAGGCGGGCCTGAAGACCCGAACGGGTAAGGTAGGCCCGATGACCCGAATGAGTCAGACGAGCTCGAAGAATCGAACGGGTAAGGCGAGCTCGAAGACCCGAACGGGTCAGGCGGACCCGAAGACCCGAACAGGTCAAGCGGACCTAAAGACTCGAACGGGTCAGGCGAACCTAAAGACCCGAACGGGCCAGGCAGGCCCAATGACCAAAACAGGTCAGGCAGGCCCAAAGACCCGAACGGGTCAGGCAAGCCGAAAGACCTGAACTGGCAAAACGTGCCCGATGACCCGAACGGGCCAAGAGGGCCCCATAACCGAACAGGATAGGCGGGTTCCATGACCTGAATAGGCTCGGCAAGCCCGATGACCTGAACGGGCCCGACAACCCGGTGGGGCCCGACGATCCGAATGAACCTGACGACTCGGACGACCAGACGGGCATGACGACCCAAACATGCTTGACGATCCGGACGACCCAGACGGGCCATACGACCATGACAGGCCCGACGACCCGGATGGGCCTGACAACCTACACGGGCCATACGACCCAAATGGGCACGACGACACAAACGAGCCCAACGACCCAGACGGGCTCGACGTCCCGGATGGTCCCCACAACCCAGGCCCGTTCGTGTCGACGAGTCTGTCCGGGTCATAAGGCTTGTGTAGGTTGTCGGGCCCATCCAGGTCTTTGGTTTTTGGCCTTGTGGGCTTCTTTGATGGGACTTTTTTTTCAGTGTGGGCTTTTTTAGCCCTTGCCCACATGGGCCAGGGCCAAGCCTTGTGGGCTGGGCCAAATTGACACCTCTATGGGTCGGCCTGACGACTCAGACGGGTCGTGCCTGACGACTTGTACGAACTAAGTCATGTTGGCCTTAATGACACAAGTTTTAAAAAATTCAATTTAAATTTCTTTTATAAAAAATGGATTCTGGATTTTGAACTTGATCCAAATATTTGGATTGGATTTAAATATTGATCCAAATATTTGGATCTGGATTTTAAAAAAATCCAAACTACTTTTGCTAAAAAAATGGATTTGGGTCGAAAATCTAATCTAATTATTTGGATCTAAAATGGATGTGGATTGGATCATTAAAAATCCAATCCATGCCCACCCCTA
>Ga0214542_1004247_pt1 | contig 28585 bp, 13 predicted proteins | sample CNSS1metaG_FD_160096 | JGI IMG/M metagenome (GOLD analysis project Ga0214542, IMG submission 160096) | Root nodule microbial communities from cowpea collected in UCLA plant growth center, Los Angeles, California, USA - CNSS1 | ecosystem: Host-associated > Plants > Roots > Nodule | place: USA...
TACCATTTTCTAGAGTCTTCAAATATCCAAGTTCAATTTTAATTATTTATGCAAAATCTAATTTCATACAAAAAACCCAAATTATGAATTTATTCATTAGTTTAAATTAGTCACTAATTACACAATTGTTTAGTATACACGAGTCTCTTGGGAAACGATATCCCGGTCTTACCGGTTACTACTTGCGCAACTTGGTACACTTGCCAAAGTCATAACAGAGTTCCTATCGCCTGACGCAGTCACCAGTGCTGCCAGGCACTATACCATTAGCAGACTTGTTGGTTTTTGGCACCCCAAAATGGCTTGTTCTTCACTGCAGATTGCTCGAAAGCTATATTGCACACTTGCTTGGCCGAACTTGCTAATTTCCCAGCATCCAACCATCGCTTTAGTTTCCTATAACTCATTCATAAGGCCATTTATTCTAGTCATTTGCTTCACCAAGCTCTCCATCCATGCGTAATTACTCAATCAAGCTTAAGAAAATTGCCTAGTCCATCTAAGAGAACTTACTCAAATCTGAAAAACATAATTTAGTCACCACCCTAGGCTATACAAAGCTCATATCAGAATAATTTCTTAACTCCACTATTACTAAATTCCATCCAGTTCTAATTCTTATGCTTAGCCAATTTAATACCTTCTTTCATCCTTCACTCATCATCAATTATCTTACCAAGACCCAAATCATATAACTCACTATTTGAGTATAGATATTCTCTCCTTCCACCATTTTCTTATATCAGATTATTAATTCTCACTAGAGGTCATTACTTATTTGACTTCAATTCATCCCATGTACACCCTTACTACCAATACGTAGTCTATATTTCACTACACCCCCTGTTCCTCTATAATTATCATCTCTTCATGCACGATTAGTTCACAACTCAATTCACTGTCAGTTTCTCTCAAAGTTGATTAACCAAATTCCAAAAACATCACTGTTACGCCACTATCGCCTACCGGCATCTCATTAGTCGCCAGGCGGCATATCAGATTATGGGTGAAAACCTAGGCTCCCTAGACCTGCGATCCCCCTTTCCTGGAATTCCTCAAATCCAGCCAATTTCAACACACCAATATCTCAACTCACTTAATTCCCAGTTACACAATCAACCCCAACATCATACCAATTCATCAAAATCATCGAGGATGTTTATTATCAGTAATGAAGCATCCTTCACCCCACTTAGGTGGTTCTCAATCAAAAATAGATATAATTACAATTCTAATCACAACCTCCCAAAAAAACTGCGACAATGCACAACTTAACATTCACATAGATATAACACTCCTAGTAGAACAATCACAACACCATAAAATTCCTAAACACAACAAAACAGACCCAATTCACGTCGTGTCACCTGGCGGGCACACCTCGCCGCCAGGCAGTTCATGATAGAACCAGAACTGGGTTAAACCTAGAAACCTTGAAAAACAACGCAAAAAGAAAGGGTTTTCATGCAGTTGGGTACACACATGGCATAGTACATCATATATGAACAAAAGCACACGAAAATAACTCCCCTTACTTGGATTCCTTGCTAAAACTCGAATTTGGTGTGTGTGCCCTTCAATTCAAAACTCTCCTAGCCTTTGGTCCTTTTCCAACAATGGCTTCTACTGCAATTCTTCTCTGCCACTAGCTCGAATTCCCTAAGAATCTTCTGCCCAGTGGTTCACACGAAAATTTCAGGCCTCACTCTCTCTAATTCCCTTCTCCCTCAAGGTTAATGCTCTCTTAATTACCCTTTAATCCACTAAAACGAAAATTAAATTAGAATTTGGTTTAATGGTTATTCAATAACCATTACAGAATATCTCTCAACACATTAGGCTGCCTCTCTTGGCAACTAGGGTTACTCTGCCTTTTCATCTCCATGCCAAAGGGAATTTTGGCAAAAAGAAAGTTAGATTTATTCCCAACAAGGTTTAAACACATAACCACTCAATCACAAAGTCAATGCACTACCAATTCAACCAATACACGTTTCATGATAATTCTTATAATTTTAGGATTATGTTATCACTAATCACATTAAAACATCTCATTGAAAATAATACACATAATAAAATATCATACAATTGGCATACATAGGACTTGAACCCAAGTCCTCTCACATAATAAAGTACTCTCAACCATTTAAGCTAGTACTTTTCCACTCACTACAATCCGCATTAAATGCCTTAAAGGATTCTACCACCCGCATTTATTAAATAATTATTTAATTAATTATTTAAATTTCTTGGGTCTTACAAATATCATAGGTATTGTTGGGGTTGGTATAATTATATGATGATTGGACTACTTTTACATAGGTTCCCATATTCCATGTATATTCCTTGCTACACTCAATTGATGTAATATTTTCAAATTTGGAATGCATGAATGTTTATGCTTGATTAATACTTAGGAACTGTGACGATGAAATTTGTGGCATGTGAATTGTAATAATACTTAAATGGTATTTTGTATGTTTGATTGCAATGCTTTTTGCGATAATGCAAGGGCATGGGCTTTTTGCGGAAGGTTTTGCATGGGTGGTTGTGATGGTTTGGTCTGGGATATGCTTGATTAAATTACAAGCAGGGAGGTTCGTAATGGAATTGGAAACACGTGGTTAATGTGGGCGAGGAGGTCCTTATTGGTTGTGCTCTTATGTGGGGATACGAGCGGGGAGGTTCATATGTTTCGTGCTCACACTTGATGTTGTTGTGAGCGAGGAGGTTCATACCAGGTGTTCATGCGTGTTGGACTACGAGCGGGGAGATTCGTAGAGTTGGACTACGAGTGACGAGGTTCGTAGAGTTGGACCACAAGTGGGTAAGTTTGTGGAAGCATGATAATCCCTAAGACTATATTTGGGTGTGCATTGCTCTCATATAGGTTATGAGATGAGGGTGACATGGTACAAAGAAATCTATGAATAAGAAAATGGCTAAGTTACTTTGGGATGGGTGTAATTATCATTATTTATGTATGATTGTTTATTTTAGGTCACCCTTTCTGTTAGTGTTTGGCGATGATCATGTGACTTGTCACACGGGAGCAGAGGTGAATCTAGGTGAGGACGTTGATGCATAGCGGCAAAGCTAGCCTAGCTATAGGGATTGCTTTGTGACTTGTTTTCAAAGATTTTGTAGTTTTCTTTTATTTGGCTTTTGAATTATGGATTGTAATAAGGCTTTTGAGGAGTATTTCTATTTCACGTGATGTAAGTTTTAAATTTTTCCCGCGCTTGGGAACCATATGAACTATTGAATTCCATATTTTATATAAAATTTGCTTTATCAAGAAATATCTGCCTAGGGTGTTACACTTCCTTTGTGCTTCGCTAAGTTAAAGTAGTTAATTAGAGTTCTTAATTTGGGATTTCGAGTTTTACTTAATTGTTTTGAGTGCTTCAAGTTTCTATAGTTAATTACAACCATTTCAAATCATTTTTGCATAATCAAATCATTGATTCATCCACTCAATTCTAAATATAAATGTGTCTTACACCTTGCATTCATGAGCACTCATATGCCTTTTTCCATATTTTTATTTTCTAAATAGAATCTCTTATTTTCCTTTCCAGTAGTTTTAATTCAGTTTATATAGTGTATTAGAGTTAGTTTAAGCATATACATTAGGTTCATATAGTTGCATTATGAAAATCCACAGTCTATGCATTTAGAAGCATTGGTTAGTATCATGCCTAGATTCATCTAGTTTGTTTACAATTCTTGCATTCATTTTAGGTTAGTTTTAGTTGCTTTAGTTTGTTTAATTTTGCATAATCAAATTTCCTCCATTTGCATAAAACACACTAAAAAATCATTCAAAATTCACTTTGTCTTCCCTACGATTGATCTTTGGTTTCACACTATGTTGCACTAGTGGGAAATCAATTTTTGTAAACTTGAAGATACTTAGAGTTTATGAAGCAACTAAGAACAATGATGATAAAGCTAGCCCAAGTGGTGTAAACCAAAGGGGTGATGAATGATAGCACAAATGAGTTTGATGCATGGAGATTTGATAAAGATATTGCAAAGTAAATTGATGAAGGCATGATAGATTGAAGAAGACTTTAAGAAATTTTGTGTTGATCAAGCTTGATGTGTGGTTAATCTAGCTATAACATGAAGATCTTAAAGTTTGAACATTGAAGCTTAACATGAAGACTATTTGACACATATTAGGTGTATTATGTTTGGTTGTAGTCTTTTAGTCAGTTAAATGGGCTTTTAACATATTAATTGGTTGGCTACTATGATTTTGTTATTAACATATTCAATCAGCTGAATTAACTTTCAATCAACTGATTTCACTTAAGTCAAGTAAAATCAACAAATTGAATAGATAAATCAACATGTTGAATATGCTAACAGACAGACTATAAAATATGGATTTTCGGAGAGATTAGTAACAATTGTGATTTTGAGCGCAAAATTAGTGTGAATACTTTGGAAAATTCTCTTTCTCTAAGCTATATAGATCTACAGTTGTTCGTGAAGTGTTTTTTACAATCTTGGAGCCTTTTGGTTGGTGTAAGAGACTTGGAGAAAGAGGTTTGGTTGGCTAGGGAGAGTCATCACCAAGGTTGAGTCTTTCTAAAGTTTCTGAGTGTTGTGTGGTGTGATTCCATATCTGCAAATGAGAGTCTTGTTATGCGTTGTTGAGATTCTTGTGGATTCAAGAGTCTTGGTGTAGTTTTTGTGTTTTCAAAAGTGTAATCTTGGTGGCTTTTGTAAAAATTTTGAAAGAGAGCAAAGTTAGGCTAAGGCTACCTTGATAAATTGAATGTAGCTCAAATTTGAGTAAATTAGTATAAAATTTTTTGTGTATTTGTTTGATCTTCTTTTACTTGGTTGTTAATTGTGGAAATCTTTCAAGAAAATTATTTTGAAAAATCTTTTTATAGCATTTTGATGTTTTGATGTAATCTAGAGTTGTAACCATGCCTGTACTATTGATTGGTGTTGATCTTGATTAATTGCGCTGCCAATTTCTGAGTTTATAAACAAATTTTAACTTGACAGATCTCATATATAACATCTAATTAATGTCTCATCTACTAGGTACATAGTATAGTCTAATGATGACTTGATTTAGTCTAACCTTTCTTTATCCAGTCCTTGTGTAAGTTATCTATGTATCTTAGGCTTGGTAGAATAAATTTACTTTAATCATTTTGACTTAATTTTTCATTTCATTATGGATTTTGTTAATATCAAAACTTATTCATTATTATCAATCTCGTCTAGTGGGGTTCTTGAACGTCTAACCCTAACATTATAACCATCAGATGCTACAAAGAGATAAATTGATAAGATGATTTCTAAGTCATGCATCTATAGGGCCTCATTTGACACATTTTTCTTTATTTTCTTAATTGTTTTTATTGCTCTTGTAATTTATGGTTTGCATGGTTTATTTTGTTTAAATGCAATTGATAAACTACAAAGTTAAAAATATTTATAGATAATTATATTTGTCTTTAATGTTTGATCTATTTTCTATTAAGTGGTTCAGTTTATTAAGCGCAAAAGAGTTAAGCTCTATTCAATCTTCCTCTTTCTAGAGAAAATTGCACCAACAACTTATATATGAATGTTCCTCATATATTCACATTTTATCTAACATGTGCTCATAAGTTGATATAACTATGTCAAGTTACATTGATAAATTGATAATGACCAGGCGACACAAGTCAAACACCATCAGATGATGTAAGCTCAAAGTAACATTCATCAAGCGAAACAAAGATAAAGTGACTCATTAGATGGCTCAAGCATGAGTTGCCAAGAAGACTTAAAAAGTAGGTTAAAATACTCTGTTGGTCCTCATTTTTGTACCAAAATCTCAATTTGGTCCTCGTATTTTATTAGTCTCAATTAGGTCCTCATATTTGTAAATTAGTATCAATTAGGTCCTTTCCGTTAGTGTAAAACTAACACTGTTAAGTAGTTGTCACGTGTCACCTCCTCATTTTTTTGAATTTTTTGAATTCTTTTTTTTTGAATTTTTGAATTTTTTTTGAATTCTTTAAACTTTTTTTAAAAAATATTTATGTCGCGTGTCATGTTTATAGTGTGTCACGTGTCAATCTAATATGGTGACACGTGTCAAATTATTGTATGAATCTCAATTTGGTCCTCATATTTGTTAATTTGATTTGATTTGAGTCCCAAATTTTTTTAAAAAATTTCAATTTTAGGCGCTCCAAATTTAGACCAAATTTTAGTTTTATATAATGTTATGATTATTTTTATTAAAATTGATATTTTTATTAAATATTTTAATAATATTAATTGTATAATATTAAAATTTTAAATATATTTATTTTAATTTGTTATAAAATTGTTTTAAAATTTTACATTTAAACTTATAAAATTGTTATTTTTAAGCCAACTCTAAAATATTGTTGATATAGAATGTTACACAAATATTTCGAATACAAGTTTATTAATCTATATATTTATAATTTTAAAATAAAATTTAGATAAAGTTTAATGTAAAATATAAATTGAAATAAATTAAATATTGTTAAAAATATATAATAGAAATATCACTTGTAATAAAAGTATCATCATTATATATATATAAATTAAATTTGGTCTAAATTTGGAGCACATGAAATTAAAAATTTTTTAAAAAAATTTGGGACAGAAATCAAATCAAATTAACAAATATAAAGACCAAATTGAGATTCATATAATAATTTGACAAGTGTCACCATATTAGATTGACACGTGGCACACTACAAACGTACAAACGAGACATGTGGCATAAATATTTTAAAAAAACATTTAAAAATTTAAAAAAAAATAAAAATTTAAAAAAAATTCAAAAATTCAAAAAAATGAGGAGCTGACACGTGGCACCTACTTAACGGTGTTAATTCTACATTAACGAAAATGACCTAATTGATACTAATTTACAAAAATGAGGACCTAATTGAGACTAATAAAAATACAAGGACCAAATTGAAATTTTGGTATAAAAATGAGGAGCAACGAAGTATTTTAACCTAAAAAATAAAAATTGGAAAGATGATATCTTTCTAATGGGAAAACTCATGAGACAAATGTACTAAGTAGACGATTAAAAGTCAAATCGATCAAACGAAGTGAAGCAAGACCTTATCAAAAGAAAATATTACAATCCATAAGACCATTCATAATAAATTGATTATTAGCAGATGATAGATCAGACAACTACATAGATGAATCTAAAGCTTTATGATTTTAACTTCTTTATTACGTATTCTTATATTATTTTTATTATCTTGGTAACAACAATCATATTCTTTCTGAATAATTTCAATAAGAAAAGAAAATATTTAATAAACAAATCATATCTTGAAATTGAAATTATTCTTTATACATGTCAAATGAATAATATTCATAGAAATGTCTTATATACTCAAATATTATGTTCAAATAAAGTATTGCATATTATATTTTATATGTTTCCATTGAAAAAAAAAATGAACATCGGAAAAGAATATCAAATCAATACTTCTTGTACAAAGTAATTTGTAAATTTGAGACAATAATTAAAGGAAAATATATTGATTCAAGATTTGAAAGGATGAAAATCCAAAGAAGATATGAAGATTGTATTCAAGATGGAAGAGAAAATCCAAAAAAAAAAAGAAAAAAAATCAAGAATGAAAGAAACAAAAAGTGTTGGAACATTATATCACAACTTTCCTTAGTAAGAAAAAAAATCAAGAAGATTGTAATGACATGATAATGAAGGATATTTAGAAGAGAAAAATTGAGGAACAAGGTTATGAATAAGATAGATACAAAACAATAAATAAAAAGGTATACACAGAAGATAAGAGAAAAATAGTTCTACATAGAATACATAGGAGAAAGGAATACTCAAAAAGACAAGAGCTTATCATGTCCATTAAAATAGTCTAATCCATCAAAGGTCTATGAGAAAAACCATTGCAATATTCCTCACATTGTGAAATTTACCCTAGTGAACTTTATTTGTACTCACTTGGAAAGGTTGACACTTGTGATACTTGAAGAGGTTGATACTCGTAACTTGAAGAGCTTTGTGTATTCTAATTAAATTAGTATATTTGACTAGTGGAACTTCTCACGCTTGGTGCTTAAGAGACTGATTGTAGCCATTGCACTAAGGGTGAACCAATATAAATTTTGTGTGTTATCTATCCTTTACACTATTATTTTGTGATTCCATATTTGTGCAAAAATGTATAAAGTATCTACAGACTCTATTTAACACCCCCTTCTAAAATCATCTTATTACACTAGCATATTTTCCATCGATTTGGAATATCATAATTAATTACAATGGATCGAAGTACAATGTTTACAAGTCAAAAGATTATTAGATATAGAGAGTCAAGACTCTATTTAACATCCCACTTCTAAAGTCATCTTATTATGCTAACATATTATATATTGATTTGGAATATCACAATTAATTACAATGGATTGAAATACAATGTTTACAAGTTAAAATATTATTAGATATGAAGAGTCGAAAAATATAAAGTTATTAATTTCGAAACCATACGACACCCAAACAAAAGGTTGAATGGAAGCGATGAATAAAGTTTTTATTAACTTAATTACAAGCACTTTTTGTGGCTTATCGAAAAACACAAGTGGAAGCCATGAATAACATGTTACAAGCAAGTCAAGAACTTGATATGAAACCTTGACCTAAGCTTTGGGGCTTATCGAAAAATAACATAAGGACTCAACTAACACCTTTCTATAAAAGTTAGTTTATGGACATGACACAATTCTACCAATCAAGATTAATTTACATTCATAAAGCTAATATTTCTAGAAAAGAAGGATGATAGTTTCTAAGACTATTTACTTCATCATTGGATTTAATTGATGGTTGAATGAAGTTGAGGAGGCGAAATTGGATTCACTTTTGACAATTGTAGGGACAATACTAATAATCTCGACATATGAATCAATTTTAATTAAAATGTTCATAAAAAACATTAAGAAGGAAAACATTAATGAAATTGAATGTAAAGTCTTCAATTTTGGGAAGGAAAAAGAAGTAAAGGAGAGTGTCAAAATAATAGCTCACAAGATAATGAGCTAGGTATTGAAAAAATGATTTACCATAAAAGAGCTTTTTTTTTTCAAGAAAATACTTAATTTCGTTATCCATAAATGTAAATATACATAGCACTAAATGTTACAAATTGTACATGTTATTAAAAAAGATTTTAAAAAAGATTGCAAGTGTGTTAATAACCATACATAGTACAAATTTATAACAAAAATCTTGTAAAAGATAATTACTATTTAAAAACATATAATCTATATATAAGTTTTTGTAGTCACAGATTAGGTGATAAACGACTTATTATATTAAAAGTATTAAATATGTTTTTAGTTCATTTATTTTTAGTAAAAAGTGGAATACATCCCACTTTGAAACTATAGAACAATTTAGTCCATCATCTTTAGAAATGTGTAGATTTAGTTATTTGAACCAAATCTTGGTAAATTTATTTAACGTTTAAAATGCGTTTTGTGAGTTTTACATAAATTGTTTGACACATTTTCGCTTCAATGTTAATTGAAAAATACGTTTGAAATGTCAAATAAACTTATCAAAATTTAGTTAAAATAACTAAATTCACACATTTATAAATATAAAGGACTAGATTGTTCCAAAGTTTTGAAAAGAGACTAATTCAAACTTTCACTAAAATTAAAGGACCAAAAACATATTTAACCCTACTAAAAAATCACTATAATGTCTAAACTCCAAATGACAAATGAAAAACAAAAATAATACCTTAGTTACTAGTCTGTTTCCAATCTTTCCTTTACCTTTAATAATAATTTCTTGTTGTTTATCTTTCTTGCCATTTATATCTTTTGTACATTAATTTCTTAGTCTTTTATTTTATCCTGTTTCTTCAATTCTCTCGTTAGTGTTTGTTTTCTTTTTGCATTTATTTTTGTTTCGTCTATTTACCTCTAACATTTTTCAAAAAATTTATCATTTAATTTTTTTTTTTTTTTTCAAATTTTTTTTACTTTTTTTTTTTTACAATTTTTCTTACCTTTGTTTATTGTTGTTTATTTCGTCGTTTTATTCCTTGCAATATCTTATTTGAAATATATTTTGAAAACTTTTATTTAAATCATATATAAATATTAGTAATATGAAATAGAGTTTTATTCAAGACTACGACTACTAAATATTTTAAAATTACTATAAAAGTAATAAATGAAGTCTATATTATTATAATTACAGAAAATCAAATTTGTTGTCTAGTGTGTTGATGCAATATATTTTGTCGGTCTAATTTTAGTCTATGTATAAGAACTTATATATTTAAATTAAAAATAATAAATATGTAAATAAAAAAAATCATAACATTTTTTTTATTTATAAAATTTATATCCGTCAAATTTTCTTCGGAAATAAATGTATCTTGAAATACCAAGAAAAGTTAAGTGGAATCTCTTTGTTAAGTTTCAGATGATATTTATGACCTCATTGTTGAGTTTCAGTTAACACCGAAAGTAGGTTATTATAACTTTTGGTCGTTAATTTAAGTCTTTATTTTCATTTACTGTTTTTATCCAAATTAGTAGGAGTTACTAAGCAGAATAACCAATTTATATTGAATAGGATCCAAAAGTCATAATCAAAGTTATTTTATCACTTGAACTTGAGAATTAGCATCGTACATTGATGTGACCCCAACAAGCCTAGCATTAAGCAAGGTACACTTTCAAGTTCAAGCCCATCAAAAGGCCCAATAACAATGGATATGCTTAAAAAGATCTAAATGAGCTTCATCCAAGATGGTTCAAACCTACATGGGCTTCTCACACTCTTCACATGGGCCAAAGAAGATGTGAAGATTTAAAGAGGTATATCAAAGAACAATAAAATAGCAATAATATTGGCTAATTGTTTAGGCCTTGTTTTTTTAGAATAATAAGTTAAACAACGTGTAGTTGAATTGCTAAAATTGGACTTGACTAAGCCCAATGGGAGATTTGGCCGTGAGCTACCAAAGGTCCAAGGTGGACTAAGTGGAAGTCAACATTCCTTCCTACACTTCATGGATCTAATACATCCAAGGGCTAGGAATGTTTCCTTCTTTTTCAAGGCATCATCCAATGGCCGTGAGCATTGCTCCTTCTCCAAGCTACGGCCAAGATTGAATGCATTTTTCATCCAAGGGCTAAGAATGCTTATGTGTATTTACTTTCATATAAAAGCCTAAATTTTATACTATTGTAATCACTCTTGAACTTTTAAATAATAGATGCATATGAGAAAACTTCACTCCTATTACTTTTTGTGAGTCAATTGAGCTAGAGGATTGAAACATCTCCTCTAGCTACCTTCCTTTATCTTCTCTAAACTCATCCATAGAGTTCTCTTCTTCACCTTCATGCAAGGGACTCCATCACACATTAACCATTTACCCCCCTAATCAAACAAAAGTAGAATTAAATCATGAAAGAAAACAAAAAGAAGAATAAATATAAGTTTTATTTCCTGGGTGTTGTAAATTGCTATTGATTAAAGTAATAAAAATATATTGTTTGGGTAGTATTTTTAAATTAAAATTTCACGTATTTGTGAGATTAAATTTCATTAAAAAAACAAAATTTTGAAATTTTGCTATAGTTCATATTGTTTAAATTTTGTATATGTTCGATGTAGGTTAGAACCATTTCAAGGTAGAATTTTGTCGATTTTGTTGGACTGAAAAATGAATTTTCGAATTTGATATTAACTGAAATACTTTATTCTTACAAAAAAATAAAAATTCATTAAGTTGTATTATCCTGAGTTGTATTATCCACATAGAACATATGAAATTTTAAACAACTTAGAATAAAGACTATTCACATTTAATGTAAATATAAATAGAAATAGAAATAAAATTCCAAGATATATGATTCATAAAAATATAACATGATTTTGTGAAACAAACACTCTAAAATTCACCCTAGCCTTAAGAGAGCTACTTAACCAGCACCAATAGTTGTTGAAATGTTGTAGCATTACAGGCTTGAACCTCCGAATACACCAAGTTGATCTCAGAGGAAACCCTGATAAATCATTCATGATATTCATAACTTCCATTTGAATTTCAATTGCAACTAGCTTAGTCGACCATAACATTATCCCTTGGCAGGCTCCAAGCAAATTAGAACCAACTTATTTTCAGCACATTCTTCCGTTAAAGTTGCTGATAAGTATGCTGATAATGTAGAATCAAAAGTATATGAATGAAAACCTGAACTAAAGCAATGTTCTGAACTATAGATTGCGAAACATAAGTCCACTACTGCAGTTCGGAGCAGATCCTTAATTCAGTCAAAGTCCCATTAAGGATCCACCACAATTATCAATTTTCCATTTTGTGGCTTCCTCAACAAAACCCTTTCACCAACCTCGGTACAAAATCTAAACTTCTCATGTAGTCAACCCTTTCATCAAAACGTAAAAATTAAGACATAGTTGAATGCTCTTACACGAATGTCTGCATTATCTTAATTTAGACAGATCAATTGACCAAACCCCAGGACAATAAGCTAGAATTTGACCAATAAAAATGTCATCACCTAAGCATTTGAGCATTAATCTATTCCATTTCAATCATAATACAACAACATTAAGGTTGACTACAAGCAAACAGAACACTACTCAGAAAACCAGAACTTAATTAAGCCATTTATCATGTTAATTAACAGAAAACAAGAACCAGATATCTAATCACACAAAGAAACATCTGCCAATTGCTAACTTAACCAACCAAAACAATCTTCTAACCAGTGCAAAACTTCTACAAAATCCTGCAACCGCAGAGTCCACTGGAAGCTCAATTCAGTGAAAATAAATTCCATCGGTAAACATGACCACCAAATTTTGCTCTCGAATCTTCTTCCACAAGAGAATCAGACCCCACCAAATACACCATTGACTTAAGAAAATTTCTTGCAACCTTCATCAATTTGAACAAACCCATGATCTAAACCAAACCACACCACGTTAGAATAGATTTCAAACATGTTTTATTCAAAATGCTCCAAACTCAGTTTGAAAAGTAACCTAAGTTTCATAACCTATTTAGCTATTTTCAAAACTACATATACACACACTTATATTTTACATTACACCAAGTTCCCTTTAATGCAAAACCAAGTTCCTACTACATCCTCAGTTTGCAAAATGAAAACAATTCCAAAATTAAGTTTGCCAACTTTATCCCAAACCTATAAAATGCAGCCTAACCAGATCGTACATCATCCAAGTAAACTATAACCCAAACACTTCTCATTTGGGTCCCATTGAAATAAATTCCTCACAACACTAATAATCAAACACAAGGCAGACAAAATAAACTGTCAGTAAATATTTCTTTCTTTCTTTTGTTTTGAAAACATGTAAAGAGAGAAAACACAATAAAATATTTCTCCCCAGTCCCTACTTGCTCACCCCATCACCGATTCAAGCGAACACATTAAAAAGGAACCATTTCATATAAAACACAAATGACAAATTTTTATGGTTTCAGTGAGTGAAGGCATAGATAGCAGTGGAGATATAAAGCACGAGAGCTGAAGAGACCAAGACGACCATGGCGGTGACGGCGTGCACGGCGGCTTTGCTACCGCAGGAGAGCACACCGAGGCGGATCTGGATGACGTTGACCATTGACAACACCAGGAAGAGGCAGCCCATGACGGACCCAATGGCGGAGCCCAGCATGCCCAGCCTCAGGGCCTTCAGGTTGATGTGGGCCCGGAAGGCCTCGTCTGTGTCCTTGCTGTTGAGCAAGTTGAGCGCCAGCTTGAGCCCCTGCGCCACCAGCGAGGACCAAAGGAAGAAGCTAAACGACACCACTTCGAAGACGAGGAGCTTCTTGGCCATGTCGGTGCCGGCGTCGCACGCCGAACGGCTCTCCAGGCTGCGCTGCCCCGGCGTGGTGAGGGAGAGCCCCACAAACACGGCGATCGTGAAGAGGGAGTTCACGTTGACCAAGCCGTCCAAGGCGGTGACATGGACGCTCGTGGTGGAGGAGGAGGAAGAAGAAGACACCCTTCTGGTCATTCCATCATTCGGGTAAAACTCCTTTGGGTACTGCTCTGATCTGCGTTAATCAAATCGAAGGAAAAAAAGAAGAGATTCAAAAAGATCAAATTTTTTGGATTAGAAATTGAAGCGATTAAGAAAATAATTTGGCGGTGAGTAAAATGTGCGTGGAGAGAAAGAAGAGAGAGATACTCGTCCATTGGGAATCAATGCCGGTGGAGAAAGAGGTGGCTTGGGTTTTAGGGTTAACGGAAATTGTTTGCTTAGCGAAGAGGGAGATGCTTTGGTTTTCAGTGCCTGGTTGGATGGATGGCTTCTTAGCTTTGTTTTGCTTTGCTTTTGGGGTGCTTTGAAAAGGAAAGGTATATGCAAGAAATTTGAAAAAGAAATGAGACCGCATTTAAAAGAAACACGTCAAATTAAGGAGTCTTCTTCATTTCTAATCTTTACAAAAAAGTTGCCAAAAAGATATGGGAGGAAGGTATGTATGTGTACCCCAATTTCTATTACTTCAAAATAACGCAGTCTTAAGAATTCATAATTTTATAAAATATAATACTATAAAATTAAAATAATAGAGTTTTAGAATATATATATATATATATATATATAAAATCTTAGGAAAATAACATTAAAGAAATATATATAATTTTTTTAGACTAATAATGAAATAATATATATATATATAAATTATTTTTAAGGCAAAAATTATATAGTTGTTTTATAACAGAGAGAATTTATTTTATTTATTAAAATATAAATTTTTCTAGTTAAGAATATAACACAAAATAGTTGTCAACCATATACCCTTTTATACAATAAGATAGATTTATAACCATTAATAATATATGCTTCTTACATTTTTTTTAAGAAAATTTACTCATAAATTATTATTTTTACAATTTTACTTTTAAAAGTATTCTTTTTAGAACTTTATCCTTGAAATTGTATTTTGAATTCTTAAAATAAAAGATAAATAAAAGTTTATTATTTTCACAAGTAACTGTAGAAATTAAACCTGTATTTCATCTAGAATTATGTATGTATATTTGTATTAAGAAATTAAAAAACAAAATATTTTCCAGTAGTTTAATAAATAATTTTGTTAGACAAATAAGAAAATTATAAATAACTTTTTTATATATTTTATTTTTATTTTACTTTATATGTTTTTAAAAAATTGTATTGCAATAATAGTTAAATATTCTTTAATTATATTAAGATTAAAATACTCCATTTTACTAAAATCTCAATTTGGTCTTCATACTTTTATTAGTCTCAAGTAGGTTCACATTTTTGTAAATGAGTAACAATTAGGTCATTTTCGTTAGTATGGAACTAATACAGCGAAGTAGATGTCACGTGTAAGCTTCTCGTTTTTTATTTTTTAATTTTTTTAAATTTTTTTAAAAAAATATTGATGCCACATGTCATGTCTATAGTGTGTCACGTGTCAATCTAATATGGTGACACATGTATTGTATGAATCTCAATTTGGTCCTCATATTTGTTAATTTGATTTGATTTTTCTCCCAATTTTTTTTTTAATTTTCAATTTCATGTGCTTGATCAAATTTAATTTTTATATAGATGTTATGATGATACTTTTATTAAAATTGATATTTCTATTATATATTTTTAACAATATTAAGTTTATTTAAATTTATATTTTACATTAAACTTTATTTAAATTTTCTTTTAAAATTATAAATATATAGATTAATAAATTTATATTCAAAATATTTGTATAATATTATATATCAACAACTTCTATACAAATCTTAGAGTTGGCTTAAAAATAACAATTTTATAAATTCAAATGTGAAATTTTAAAATAATTTTATAACAAATAAAAATAATAACATTATATAAAAGTTAAATTTGGTCTAAATTTGGAGCGCATTAAATTGAATCAAGGATGTCAATATGTTTTAATCATTGTCGCATTTAATCACTGTCGCATTTAATTGAATTTGTTGATTGGCATTGTGAATCTGTCACCCCCCATGTGTTATAATGTTGTGTTTGTTTGGAAATTGAAGCTTTGAACAAGGACATTGGTGTTTTCGTGACTGTTTAATCGAAATTGCAATTACGTTTTGTTGTTGTGTTGAAATTTTGAATTTGGCTGCCACCCCCCCCCCCCCCCCCCCCCTTGTGTTATTGTGTTGTATTTGAATCTGGAAATTGAAGCTTTAAACGAGAACATTGGTTGTTGGGAGACAACAAGGTTCACTTTCATATACTGCATTTTATCCGTTTTAATTTGGTGGGATACGACCTCTATCACAGGTAGTAGGAGTCTTATAACATTTAAGGTTGACTTTTATAATGTGGAAAAATACTAGCTTAAGTGGTTGAAAGTACTTAGGTATGTTGGGAGGACTTGGGTTCAAGTCATGTGTAGGTTAATTGTGTGTTATTTTATTGTTTATTATTTTTAATAAAAATATGCTTGATCATGATGAGTGATAATATAATCCTAGATTTATAGGAATTATCACGAGATATGAATTGGTTGAATTGGTGTGCACTTGTCTTGGTGTGTTCAAATCTTGCTAAACAAGAATTAAGTTTTCTTTTTGCCAAAATTCTTTTTGGCATGAATGTGAAAGGCCAGAAATCCTAGCTAGCAGAGGGACAGCTAAGAGGACTGGAATTATTGATCAAGAAGAAGTTTTGGAATTCTCAAGTTTAAGCAAGAAAACTAGGTAAGGGGAGCTTCTCTTTTATGTATTATTCGTGCGTGAATTAATGTGCCTTGCCATGAACTTACATGAAATTCCACCTATTTACGCTGTTTTTCGTAAGTTTCTGGGTTTTTGCCCAGAAATCGCTTAGCAGTAATTAGGGATGTCAACAGGGCGGGTAGGGTACAAGTAGTAGCTCCCCCGTACCCTACCCGCTGGATAAATATCTGCCTCGTACTCGTACCCATATCCGTCGAGTATTCGTTATGCGAGTACCTATCTATTTTATTCATATCCGCGTGTATCCACGGGTACCCGCAGGTATTTGCAAAATTATTTAAAAAATAAATATTTAATCATAAATTTAAATAAATTAAAATAAAATACATTACTGTCATAAATTTTAAATAAAGTTCAAATAAACTCAAGTTGATACAAGTCCAAATAATTGTAAAAGTAAATATAAAATGACGTTGAACACGATGAAAATTCTTTAATCAGTATTTTGATTAACAAACTCACTCTCTCTCGAATTGATTTCTGAAAAATAAACAAAATAAACAAATAATAAACCTCAATTGTCACGTGCCAAGTATTCTTATTTTAATTCTATCATTTGACAACAAGCATACCATAAACGTCATTGTCTATATAAGGTTTGATGTATATGGCCAATTTCAAATAAAGGAAAGAGAAGAATGTCAAGGGGTGTAAGTTTAGCGGGTACGGGTATCCACGGGTACGAATACTATGATACTCGTACTCGCTCTGTTAACATGCGGGTATCAAAAATACCCGTACCCGTGGGTAGCGAGTATCCATTTTTAATATCCATTTTCTACCCATTATGGGTTTTATCTACGGATACCCGCGAGTACAGATTATTTTGACATCCCTAGCAGTAATGAATGAGCCGCTAGGCGATGCATCCTTTTGACCCACTTTTTTGGGTTTTGCTCTGAATCGCCTGATGGTGAGATAAATCCGCCAGGTGACGCATGGTGGTTGCTTCTGTTTTGACGGTGTTTTGTGGATGTTATGCGATTGTGACCATTTTGTCAGGTTTCTGTGTCGTGTGCACGTGTAAGACTATGCTAGTGTTCTTATTATGATGCTTGGGGATCAAATTTGGAAATGCAAGCATGAAGATTTTCTATAAGACGCGAGAAATTTAAATAATTAAATAAATAATTATTTAATAAATGCAGATAGTGGGAACCTTTATGGCATTTAATGCTGGGGTTTATGATGCGTAATAGTACTAGATCAAGTGGTTGAGAATACTTAGTTATGTAAGAGGATTTAGGTTCGAGTTTTGTGTATGTTATTTGTATGTTATTTTAATAATTTATTATTTTTAATAATATGCTTGATCATGATGAGTGCTTATAAATTCCTAGATGTATATGAATTATCATGAAACATAAATTGGTTGAATGGTTGTGCATTGACTTGATAATGGGGTGGTTGTGTGTTCGAACCTTAACTTTAGTGAAATAAGGTTCGTTTTTCCTAAAATTATTTTTGGCATGGATGGGAAGGGTCAGAAACCCTAGCCATCTTGAGGAGCGGATGGAAGGGTTAGGAAACTACCTGTTAATGGCCTTTGAATGTTCATCAATTAAAATTCTATTAATTTTCGTTTTCCCATCATCACTCCTAATTATAGGGTTGTTTTTGCAAGGGGAGGGAAGGAATATGAGTTTGATCAATTGTGGTGCAATAGGACTCTAACATTTTTCATTTGAGCAAGGAGAATCAGGTTAGGGGAGTTGCACTAATTGTTTTAAATTTATTATAATGTTTCTATATGGCTTGATGTATGTGGGGTGCCTTTTTCATTCATTTTCGTGCAGTGTTTTCAAGTTTATGGAAATTTTCCAAAAACCGCCTGACAAGGTGAGTTTTTGAGACTGTAAACTTGTGGGAACTGGAGGAGAGTATTCTTCACACAAAGAGGCTGAACCAAGGACACATGGGGTCATTTCTGCAAGGGGAGGGAAGAAATATAAGTTTGATCAATTGTGGTGCAAGAGGACTCTAGCAGTTTTCATTTGAGCAAGGAGAACTAGGATAGGAGAGTTGTGTTGAATGTTTTAAAATTATTCTATTGTTTCTATATGGCTTGATGTATGCGGGGTGCCTTTTTCATTCATTTTCGTGCAGTGTTTTCAAGTTTATGGAAATTTTTCAAAAACCGCATGGCGAATTTGAATACCTGCCAGGCGATGCATGAGAGCTAGACCCATTTATGGGTTTTTTGTGATGAATCGCTTGACAGTAAGGGTAACTCTGCCAAGCGACACGAACATTGTGCAATTACGCTATTTTTCGTATTTTTCATGCAGCAGGGACCGCAGAGCGGTGGTTTCCTACCACCAAGCGCTAGGTCTCTGGTCTTATTTCGTTGGGCAGTAGGATCTTGTTGTTGGGCGACTACATTTTTCTAGTCTGCGCAGTTTTCGTAAAATTGCGTTTCCTGATTTGTTAACCGCCTAATTTAGGTGAAATTTTGACAGATGATTCATAACATGTTGTTATTCACTTTGAATGGTGGAGAATTAAATTAGAGATCTGCAACTGGAGATATACGTCACTCATGATTGATTGTTTGAATTCCCTAAGAGTATGATTATTAATGGATGATTAAGTGTGCTTAAGTGCTGGTATGGCCTTGATTGGTGAATGTATATATATAAATATATAGATGTGTGATTGATGAGTATGTTTTAGGTAGTGCTTGCTGAGCCATGTTGAATATATAAATCTATACATGTTAACCCGAATGTATGATGTTGTAAGTGTGTGAAAAAGGCCATTATTGATGATATCACTACGACTGAGTGTTGCATGATCATGACAAGTTTTAGGCAAGTATGGGAACATGATAATATACTTTAAATGTAATGGAATTGGAGGGGCATGCGATAGGAGTACTAAGGAAGTCCCTGGAGCGTGTGGCACTTGGCGATGAGGAGTGAACCGCTATGCGATAACCATTAAGATAGTGGCTCTATTTGTGTCTGACGCTTGACGGCGAAAGGGCTCCACCAAGCGGTGTGCGCTAGAATGTCGTTTGGCAGTGCTTAGGTAGCGCCAAGCGATAGCGTAGAGAGTAGTGTGTTCTATTGGATTGTGTTTTGGGTGTTTGTGATGTTGGGCTTGGACCAGGACATGATTAACTATGTCATGAGCGGGTAGGTTCATGGTTGGTGGTGAACATGTGATAATATGAGCGGGGAGGTTCATATTATGATGCTCTCGTGTGATCATACGAGCGGGGAGGTTAGTATGTTCCATGCTCACACTTGAGGGTTGTTACGAGTGAGGAGGTTCGTAGTTGTTGGATTACGTGTCTTAGACTATGGGCAGGGAGGTCCGTAGAGTTGGACTACAAGCGGAGAGGTTCGTAAAGGCAGGACCACGAGCGGACAGGTTCGTGGAAGCATATATATCTTGGGTCCATGGTCAAGTACTCTTGTCGAGTTTTGTTGAGTAGGTAAGGGTTGTTACTTGTATTTCTTAGAGAAAGCAACGCTCTTACCTGGTTTTGATGAACAAGTAAGGGTTATGCTCTTACCGGGTTTTGGTGAACAGACAAGGGTTGTTGCTTGTGGGTCTTAGAGAAAGCAGCGCTCTTACCGGGTTTTGGTGAGCAGGTAAGGGTTGTGCTCTTGCTGGATTTTGGTGACCAAGCAAGGGTGGTTGCTTATAAGTCCTAAGGAAAGTAATGCTCTTACCGAGTTTTGGTGAACAGGTAAGGGTTGTGGCTTGTTCTCCACACGAGGTGTTGATGCACAAGGGGAGAAATTCTTTCCAAGAAGCGTTGGTACGCAGGAAAGGAAATTGGTTGGTTATGAGAGTATGATATACATGTGTGTGCATATATTTGAATTGTATATAATTTGATATTGTTAGCTCACCCTATATGCTTGTGTTTCGCGATGATTGTGTAACACGTTACACGGAAGTAGATGATGTTGCGGGTGGTGTTGGTGAGGCATAGAGCTGGAGCGGGAACGCTTGGAGATTTGATTTTATTGTTTTCTTGATTTACTTTTTAACTCAGATTTTAATTTCCCGCATTTTGGGAAAGACATTTAAATAAATGTGACTTTATGATTTCTTTTATTTTATATTAGTTAAAATTAGTAATATCCGACCGGGATGTTACATTTTCTATTAGGGTTGGAGAAATAATCTAAAAATTTGGGAATAGGGTTAATAACGAGATAATTGTAATGGTATAATAGTATGGATTTTTTTCTTATAGGTGGGATTGGAAATTTGTGTAATTCTGGATTTTTGGAACCACTGGATTGAGTTTAGGGGAAAATTGGTATTCTCGCAAGTGTTGAAAAACCTGGGTTTACCCAGGTGCGGATGCACCGCCTAGCGGCACCATGTTGGCCGCTAGGCGACAATAGTGAATAGTTGTTGTAACATGAATTTAATTTAGGTGGCTAACAGTGAGGTTTTGGGAGTGGAATTGGAATGGAATTATGAATGTTATAATGAGATAGAAGCTGAAATAGGGTAAATTATGAACAAGTCAATGGATGGAATAGAATGATGTGCTTATATTAAATGGATATAGTGATAAGCCTGAGCATTCTTTGATGATCTAATAATCTAGAGATAGGGAGGTAAAGTAGCAAAATTGAATTGGAAAGGTTGAGAATTTTGGGTCCTTTGTGCGTGGAATTTTATGGTTTTGGTTATATAGAGTAAAGGTTTGAGAATAGGCTAATAGTGGTAAAATAAGATATTGAAACTTACTGGATTATTTAATATAGTTGCAAATAAGAGTTGTCTAAGTTATAAGTGGCATATGGCCTATGTGTGCATTGATTTTAATTCCAACTTTGGGTTTGAGTTAGATGAATGGAATTATGTGTGTGAATATAACTAACTGAATCAACTGTACTTGGCAGTGCACCTGGAGTCAAGCACTGATATATAGGTATAAGTTAGTGTTTTTGAATGAAATTGGAATAAATTATAACATGTTATAGAATGCTAAACCAATAGTTGGCACACTACTGATATAATGCTTGGCGTAGGCGAAGTCGTCAGGCGAAAGGGGTACCAAGAGCATCCCTAGGTCGTGTGGCGCCTGACGGTGAGTGGCAAACTGCTAGGCGATAGAGGGTAAAACAGTGGGGATGTTTTGGGCTTGGCGCCTGGTGGTGGAAAATTTTCACCAAGCAGTCTGCACAGGAGTATCGCCTAGCAACACTTAGGCAACACCAGGCGATAGTGCTAAGCCAATGACTTTTTCTTGCTTGCATTTATTATGATGTGATTTGAGATGTAAGACCCGGGAAAATTAAATAAATTAATAAGTATTTATTTAATAAATGCGACAGCGGGAATCCCTAAGTTATTTAATGTGGAGAGAGAAGACAAGGAACAACGGTAGCTTAAGTGGTAGAGCATGTTGATGGTGTGGGGAGGACCTGGGTTTGAGTCTTGTGAATGCCATTTTGTGGATTATTTTTATTATTTAATTATTTTGCATACAAACATGGTTGTGGGATAAGAGGTTATAAGGCATGGTGTGCATGAAATTTCAAGAAACATGAATTGGCTTGATGGTGGTGCATTGACTTGACGTTGACATAGTTGTGGGTTTGAACCTTGGTAGATATGGATTAAGTTTTCTTTTTGCTAAAATTATTTTTGGCATGAATGAGAGGATCAGAAAACCCTAGCCATCTTGAGGAGCATATGGAAGAACTAGAAAACCATCTCATAATGGTTGTTGGGGAAATTAAGAGGGATAAAGTGTGTTTTGGAGGATGCTTTTGGTGAGTATTGAGAGGAGAATAATTGTAGAGCAACAATTGTGTTTAGCGAGTGAGAGGGAGAGCTGAATTGAGGAAGAGCAAAGGAAGCCATTGGTGATCAAGGAAGAAACTCTAAAATCATCAAGTTTGAGCAAGGAGTACCAGGTTAGGAGAGCTGTCATTTCCTGTTTTAATGATATTATATGCAATTGTGTTATATATTGATGGATGAAAGCTTTCTCTTGAATCAAATTCTTGTATCGTTTAACTTCTTGATGTTTGTCGTATGTGGTTTTAGATAGAGTATGTGTGTGTTTGTGGTTTCCGTTGTATTGAGTTCTCTTTGTGACCCAATCATTGCTATGATTATCATGATTCTTCTTTTTTGCTTGACGAGATGTTTAAAGTTTTTCTTCTAAATACAACACACTTAATATTATTCTTATTATTAATTTTATTTTATTTTACCATTATTATTACTATTACTATCCTTATTATTATTTTATTATTAATATTATTAATATTATTTATATTATTTTACTATTATTATTATAATTACTATCATTTTTATTTTTTTAATTTTAATTTTTATTATTCTTATTTTGATTATTATTATTTTGACTATTATTATTAATTTCATTTTATTTTATTTTATAACTATATTTATTAGTATTATTATTTTATTTTATTTTACTATTATTTTATTATATTATTTTTATTTTTATTATTTTGTTTTATTGATTATTTTATTATTATTAATATTATTGTTTTATTATTACTTCAATTTATTTTATTAATATTTTTATTTTCACTATTATTTTTATTTTTAAAATTGCTTTTTATTATTATTATTATTATTATAATTATTAATTACATTATTATTATTATAATTATTATTTTTTATTATTATTATTTGTATTACTATTTTTATTTTTTATTTTTATTATTACTATTATTCTCATTTTATTTTATTTTATAATCATCTTTATTATTATTATTATTATTATTATTTTAATTATTTTATTTTACGATTATTTTACTATTATTGTTATTATTATCATTGTTTTATTTTATTGATGATTTTATTATCATTATTATTGTTTAATTTTATTATTATTATTATTTTATTTTATTAATATTACTATTTTATTATTATTGTTTCATTTCATTTTATTATTATTTTCATTATTATTATTTTTATTTTTAAAATTTTGTTTTATTACTATTATAATAATAATAATAATTATTATTATTATTATTATTTTTATTATTATTATGTTATTATTTTATTATTATTATTATTATTATTTTCATTTTATTTTATTTTATTTTATAATTATTTTTATCTTTATTATTATTATTATTATTATTATTTTATTTTACTATTATTTTACTATTATTTTTATTATTATTATTGTTTTATTTTATTTATGATTTTATTATCATTATAATTTATTACTACTGTTTTATTTTATTTTTACTATTTTATCTTATTAGTATTATTGTTTTACTATTATTGTTTCATTTTATTTCATTATTATTTTCATTATTATTTTTTTATTTGTATTGTTTCCTTTTATTGTTATTATTATTATTATTATCATTATTGTTATTGTTGTTGGTTTTTTATTATTATCATTATTATTGTTTTATTGTCCGTGCGATATTTTGGGACAATGGTTATGTATTCTTTCTGCTTTTGTATATTGTTTGGTTGTTCAGGATTGTGTTGGACTATGATCCAGTCATGTGATTATGACTGGATAAGCATATTTCATGTTATGGATTGTATATATAGTGCTTGGGGTTCTTTGGAACTTGCTTCAAAGTGCCAAAAACCAGTAGCAATGACGCTACTGGTGTGGCACCTAGCGGCTTGGGATGTGCTGCCTAGCGGCTTGGGGTGTGTTGCCAGATGATAAGGGAAAACCAGAGAAGCTTGGAACACATGACGCTTGGCAGAAAATGTGATCCCGCAAGGCGGAAAAGATTTGGTAGAGGCTATGGAAAGCGTATAGCGCCTAGTGGCGTGAGGTGTCTGCTAGGCGGTCTGGATCCAAGTTCCGCCTAGCGATGCAAGAGGTGCGCCATGCGATTTTGGGTGCAAAGTTGGATCGCGAGGAGGATTTTTGCACTACTTTGGATAGAGGTCATGAGGCGATGCTTTGCTGGGGGCCCAGTTATGAGTGGCACTTGTATTGGGATAACATGTGGCCACTATAGGTTGTAGCCTGGTGGTTTTGGAAGTCCAGTGGAGTGTGCGAGATCGTGGCTCGTATGGCGAGGTTCTAGAAGATTGCCTTCTTCAATGTAACTAATTGAGTTTGGTAGTCTGGGGACAACTACGAACTGCGGTTCATTTTGGGGTACTCCACTTGGTGTCGCGGATTGTGGTCGTGGCAATTTATTCCCGCGCGTGGACTATTAGGTGGTGGCCTGTAGTCAGAGGGCCGAGTTGACACTCGTGCAATAAAGATCGATCAGTGTACTCATCAAAGGGTGTAGAATCAAGATGCGTCCACCATAAGGTTTGGGAGTTGAGGATTGAGGATTGGGGTGCTAAATTACTTATGTTGTATTTATATTTCTTGTATTTGAGCTCACCCTATTTATGTGTTTGGCGGTGATCATGTAACTTGTTACATGGGAGCAATGTGGATGCAGGTGAGCACGTGGATGCTTAGATTCGGAGTGGGGCCAGCTGTGGGAGTTTTTACTAGTTTTCTTCATGAACTATTTTGTAATGAATATTATGAACAATTAATCTTTGTAGTAATTAAATGTCGTATGGATTTTATAATTGGCGAGTTGAAATAAAGTTTTAAATTTTCCTGTGTTTGGGAAAAAGGAATTATCATAAATGCGAGTTTATACTTATGTCCCTATTTTAATTATTTAAATTAGTAATATCCGGCTGGGATGTTACATGAGACTTGGACCATGAGATGCTAATTGTGTCATTAGCGGGTAGGTTCAAGGTTGTTGGTGAACACGTGATATTATAAGCGGGAAGGTTAATATTATGATGCTCTTGTGTGGGGATACGAGAGAGGAGGTTCGTATGTTCCATGCTCACACTTGAGAGCTGCTACGAGTGGGGAGGTTCGTAGCTGTTGGGTCACGTCTGTTGGACTATGGGCGGGGAGGTCTGTAGAGTTGCATTACGAGCGGGGAGGTTCATAGAGGCAGGACCACGAGCGGGCAGGTTCGTGGAAGCATCTTATATCCTGGGTCCATGATCAATTATTTGTGTGACTTGCAGGTTGGAAAATCTTGGGGTATTAAGGTTCTTGGCCAAGAGTTAATTAGACTAAAGTAGTTTGGGTCATTATTCATTTTATCAAATTATATGTTATTTGTTTATCAAATTATATGTTATTTGTTTATCAAATTATATGTTATTTGTTTATGATCGTGTGAATTGTCACACGGGAGCAAATGATATTCTAGGTAAGGCTGGTGATTCATAGGGACAAAGAGAGGGCTAGTAGGGGATCCAAATACTCCACAACAAAATGGGGGTTGCAAAATGAAAGAACTGTCATATATTGAAGTTGGTCCGAGTTGCATTGATTAAAGCTCACATGCTAGCAATATATTGGGGAAAATCTCTCGCATATACAATATACTTTATGAACCTAACACTGACTACGTCTCTTGATTATAAAGCACCTCTTCAATCACTTAAAAATGCAGTAGCAAGTCCAAAATTTGTTGATTAATATAAACACTTTTGTTGTAAGTTGTCTCTTAAAGACGGAAAGTGTTTGTTCCTTGACTATGTTGATTACCAAAATGGAAATTAGTGCTACAATCCACACACAAAGCAAATATTTACTATTATAATGTAGTTTTTTTTTAGATCTATCTATATTTTATCCTTAAGTTTTAAATTAAGGGAGAATTATGATGAAATTCAAACTTTTGTTCCAAAAAAAAGTCTATAATGAGTTCAAATTGGAAAAAGGAAATAAAAAAGTTATACGAGGAGATGACAACAATGTAATGATAAAAACCACATAATGAGAATGAATTTGAGCATATGAAGATCAAAGGTTTGTCCACTAATGCTATTAAATGAATTTTAAGATATATAAAAGCTACTCTTGGAAATGGAGTTCAGTTTAAGAAGAACTCCAACTACGAGACATAATAGGAAGACACTCTTGATGATAGAAGATCAAAGTATGTATATTGTACTATACCTAGGCGGACCAAGGCAAGTATACGACTAAGGTCGCCTAAGCATAGTCCTGGTAATAAAATCAACAAGTTGATAACCAATCAAGCATAACATAATGGCAAAGGACGGTACATAATGAGTCAATGACCTCGAGCTTAGAACGACACACACAAGGCCCCTAGTGCCAGCAAACATTAACACAGGGCTTGGGCCAAGCCCAGACCCATCTAGAATCCAAAGTATTGGCCCAACCCATAAAGGTGGCAGCCATAATTAATGACTCTATAAATACACATGGACTCCAGCAATTAAGAGGTACATTCTCATTAATTTCCTAATTTGAGATTTGACTTTGAGAAGAATTTTTTGCTGACTTGATCGTCGAAGCCCTCTCCGCAAGTAACCCCCTTAGGGTCCAAACCGTATACACTAACAGATGACGTGTAGAAGTCAAGAAGGAGCCAGCTTGAGAGGTCAAGGATTGAGGTAAGGCATTATTTGTGTCCCCTAATATCTCCCATTTGTTCTCCACAGGAACAATTGGCGCCTATCGTGGGACACGAAGCGATACCTTACCAAGCAATCTGAACACTATCGAGGATGGTCTCCACCCACAATAGAGCTGGAATAGTGAAGCACCCTAAAGCAGGCCCTTCTATGCATGCAAACATCACCCCAGACTTGGTCTTCATCCTTAAAGGCCAAACCAAGATGCAACAAGAGCTTGCCGACCTGAAAAAGCGCAGTGCTGATGAGATGGAAGCGCTTAGGCAGGAGAACTCCAAGCTGAGGAGGAGATTGAGGCTGACCCTACCTAGAAAGGAAAAGGCAAGGAACCGTCAGAAGCCCCCAGGTCCTATGCCTACCAACTTAACGAGGAGGAAAGGGAATATAACCCCACCTTGCATACTTTCACCACCACTCAACAAACACCTATCATCTCTACTCACCACACAAACATCCATCATCCAACTACCATCCCCAGACACCCCACAACAACTAACCTTGCTGCCACCTTTCCCACCACCCATATCACTCCTCGTCACTTCACCACTACTTTTCCTACCATCATTTGTCATACCACACCACCACACCCGTTACCACCACAACCACCTAAACATCGCCATCCCTTCATTGGCATCATCACCAACACACCTATCCCCACCCAATGGGAACTGTAACATCCCTACCGGATATTACGGGTGTAAATAATAAAATAAAGGCTTAAATATACATTCGGTCCCTATTTTTGTTGATTTTATTTAATTTGGTTCCTATTTTCGTTTTATGTTCAATTAGGTCCTCATTTTCGTCAAATTGTGGTCAATTTTGTACTTTTCACTAACGATGTTTAAATAGTTAACGTTTTTTAACAATGCATGCCACGTGTCAACTCCTGGTTTTTTTGATTTTTTTTAATTTTTTTAATTTTTTTAATTTTTTAAAAATTTTTAATTTCAAAAGAAGTGTCCACGTGTCAAGTCACAATTGTGCCACGTGTCAATACTAGTGCCACATGTCAATACTACGTGTCAGTTTGTAGTTGTATTATTTATTTTTGTTTAATTTAGTCTCGATATTTGTTATTTTTGTTCAATTTAGTCTCTATATTCGTTATTTTTGTTTAATTTAGTCCCAAATTTTGTTAAAATAAAATCATTTAATTTTTAAAATTGACATTATTATTAGTTATTTTTTAAATTTAATTATAATTTATAATATTTAATTATTAATTGAATATAATTCTTAGATTCAATTGTTAAATAGAATATAATTATTTAAATATTATTAAAATATAATTATTAAAATTTTAAAAATATATATTAACATTTGTAAAATT
>Ga0214542_1004252_pt1 | contig 28579 bp, 8 predicted proteins | sample CNSS1metaG_FD_160096 | JGI IMG/M metagenome (GOLD analysis project Ga0214542, IMG submission 160096) | Root nodule microbial communities from cowpea collected in UCLA plant growth center, Los Angeles, California, USA - CNSS1 | ecosystem: Host-associated > Plants > Roots > Nodule | place: USA...
TATATATATCCCCATCCCCATCCCCAGTTGAAAATTTCGGGTATTACCCATACCCATACCCATACCCAGTCAAAGCGGGGATTCCCCGTCAAAACGGGGACGGGTTCGGGTGATACCCACGGGCACGAGTTTATTTGTCATCTCTAAACACAAAGATATTAATAAAATTGATAAAATAATTATTTTAATTTAAAAAACATTAAATGATAAAATTGAAAAATATGTGTACACTGAAAAGAGAAATTATTTATATTGGAAAATATTGTTATAATTATAAAATTAAATGTAACTTTTTTTATAACTTCAGTGTAAATATTTTTTATTTTTTATAAGAATTAGTTACATAAAGAGTAAAATTGATAAAATAATTATTTTAATAAAAAATATTTTTATTATAAATTTGGACACTCAAAAAGAAATATTTTCTTTATAGATGTATAGAAGATATTAATTTTATAATAGTTTTTTGTTTAAATATAAACTCAATGTATACTAATTTTCCATCAAACTTTTGTTAAATCATAACAAAATTTGTTAAGAAATTTAATTATATATAATATATAAAATACATTTTTTATCACTGCAAATTTAAAATTTAATTCTTAAAATGTATTTAAAACACAAATGTTTTATAAATTATACTATTTAAAACTTTTTTTAATTATATAATAATCTCTTGAATTGCACAATAAAAAAAAAAGTCTTTTTTAATTGTTAATCTCTTAGATGTTTTAACAACCGAAGAATCAATAGGAACAAAATGACAAAAAATCATGAGTACCTTCTCATATCATATTATTGATTTTTTTTTTTAGAAAATTCCTTAGAAAGACATAATAGAAATGAAAGATAAGTTTAATCCACAAGTTATTAATATAATATTTTTTCTTATATATTACTAAATTTGTTAATTTCTAATGGGTTAAATATGTTTTTCTCCTTCATTTCCTGTGAAAATTTGAATTAATCTTTTTTCAAATTTTGATCAAATTTAGTCCTAGAATTTTAGAAATGTCTGTATTTAGTCTTTTTAAAACAAATTTTGTTAAATTTATCTAACGCTTTAAGTTTTAAATGCATTTCTCAACTAACATTGAAATGAAAATTTGTCAAACGGTCTAAATAACTGAAATGTGATCATGAAACATGTTAGAAACGTCAAATAAATTTAATAAAATTTGGTTAAAATGACAAAATGTATGTATTTCTAAGGTTGGAAGACTAAATTAAGTCAGAATTTGAAATATGGACTAATTTTAACTTTCATCGAAAGTTAAGAGATCAAAAACATATTTCACCATCTTCTAATCAATGTGAAACTAAAAGTCACACTTACATTTTTAAAACATTCATCCAATCTAGTCCCCTCTACTTTAACTTTATAAATGTGTATATTTAGTTTTTCTATCCCAATTTTGTTAAGTTTATTTGACGTTTCAAACACGTTTTATGATAACATTTGAGTTGTTTAGACCATTTTACACATTTTCACTCTAACATTAGTTGACAAACACGTTTTAAATTTTAAATAAATTTAACAAAATTTTGTTAAATGGACTAAATCTATGCACTTTTAAAGATGAGAGACTAAATTGTTTTAAAATTTTGAAGATGAACTAAATATAATTTTGATTGAAAGTTAAAGGACAAAAATTATATTTAACCCAAAAATATTATTTTTCCTAAGGTCTTTCTCCTCTACTTAGATCATATTTGTTCTTTATGTAGTTTTGTTCGAGATGAAAATATTTTATTACCTAAATTATAGGTTTGTATAACAACACAAAATATTGTATAATAAAAAAATCATTAATTTAGTTTTTGATTTGTAAGAGAGTAAAATATTATAATAACATATTATTTGTATATAAAAATACTTAATAAAAATCATATAATAAATCATACTTTTCAATTTGGTACGAGAGCTTAGGATTTTCTTTTTGTATGAATTCTTGGAGAGATGTAAGAGAAACCAAATTTAATGGTAGTTTAATTCAATGGTTATGAAATAAGTGTACAGGACATGCATGTTATATAAAAAAATTATTATCAATTGTATTTGATTAAATTGACACTTCAAAATTATATTGTGAATGTGCAAAGAGTCACAAAATTCATTTTCCTCTAATTTTAATAAAAATCTTTTTTTGTGATCATTCACTAATGTATGGTCCATCCAAGGTTAAAAGGTTGGGTGAGTGGTTTGTAATCATCTAAGGTTAAAAGGTTGGGTGAGTGGTTTGTAATATCAGTGATGATTGTACTTGTTTATGTTCAATGAAGTCCTTAAGTGAAATTTAAAGAAAATTTGAGAAATTTTACAAAATAATTGAGACTCGGTACACAAAACAAGTTACAATCAAAACTTAGGTGTTGTATAAGGAGAATGGAGGATAATATATGCAATCAAAACTTTAACTTTAACTTTTTTGAGTATTTAACACGAAATTTCACGTTAATTATAAATAAGAAAATTTCGTAATACTAAAGTACAAATTTTACTTTAAAAACCAATTTTGTAATTTTGTATGAATTAGACTTTAAACTCACGTGTAAAATTAAAGAATTGTTCATCTATGATATCGTTCAAATAGCCATCATAATTTAAATATTTCTTGTTCTCTTCACCCTCCATGGCGCGTTGAAAAAGTGTATCGTTTACTCCTGAAAATGTTTGGTTACATATTGGGCTTCCCCACAGGCCGCATCTGGATAAGAATTAGTTTGGTTTGATTTTTGAAGAGTAGCATAATGGTGGTTTTCGGCCCCCATTATTATACTTATTTGTAGTGCTGTCCAAACATGTCTAATAATTCCGAGTCCCACCTTTTGGTTCGTGGGGTTTCATCCACATTATTGGTCTCTGCATTTACATCCAACACAACCATGTGTGGCTAGTACCCAACAACTTACAAGCTTCCAAACTCATGTTCTAGGTTCCCACTCGACTTATGTTATGTGCGAACCTACTATGTCACATAAATAATGTAGTTGTGGAAGCACAATTCAAAGACAGTGATTGTATTGCAATTGACCATGCCGCTGTTTCCCTTCTCAAGCCAAAGGTTGGTTTCAGCTCCCCCATTGAGTAGGTCATTGATTTTTTTATGCGAATCTTTCATCTCTCTCACAATATTGTTTTTCAAAAGATAGATAGAAAAAATTAGTGGTATAAAAATAGTTACTTTGAAGCCGATGTTTAGTAAAATTCTAGGTTATGAAATCTAAGTCCAAGAACATTGAGAATTGGTGAACCGAAAAATAAAACATTGAAGACTTTGCAGGTTTGAAGCATGAAAAGCAAAAGTGGATCTCCTTTTAAGTATTATTCTGTGTATTGTCTTTAAGTGGGTGATCTTGACTTGATGAAAGTCATGATCCTTATACACATAATAATTAAACATCACATTCAAAATTCTTTCCCCCTATCCCGCCTCTGCTCTTATTTTCTTTTGTTGATGTATGGGCAATGATTGGATTGGAGAAAAGCAACTCGATGATCTGCTTTCTAATAAATGGTTTTTGTAACTTTACTTGGCATTTTAAGGCAGGATCAGTTGTCAATATGCCTCATGTTGGAAACAGGACAACCTGGATTCATAGATCAATACAAAATCACAGTTTATCTAATTAAGCATGATGCAAGTTGGACCATCTTCATGGCTACCCTATACTATTTTCTATTTTCAATTTACAGTTGGCACATGTTACATAAAATTCTGTTCCTTTTTAAAACTGTTCCTGTACTTTTGTTCTGCTAAATTGTCCTGCTATGCTACTTCTAACAAAGTTTACATTAAAATGAATTCGAATAAACATAATATAACATAACATAACCACTCCTTTGTTTATTTATATTCGATAAGGTGGATGTAATAATGAATGTAATGAAATCGTAGAAGGCGTATCTGAATGGATAATTTTCTTGCTTTCATTATACTCTTGGGTGTCTTTTTTAAAACACCAACATTGTACACATGTACATCACTTATCACAGCGTAACGTTGTTGTCACTTTGTTAAATGTGTGAAAAAGGAGCACTACTCGGCGCCCACTTCGGTCTTTAACTGCTCCACAAACTAGAGCATGTGGAATTCAACACAAGTCTGGTCACATATCAGAAACATATGTGGCTCAGTATATATATATATATATATATATATATATATATATATATATATTATATAAAATAAGAGGCTAACACTGCAGGTACAGTGCAGGAAAAAGTTTTTGGTGAATAGAATGGGAAGTTAGTTGTTGCTACTGCACCTAACGTTACGCTTAGGACAATCCCAAATACCGTGCCAAAGACTTCACTGGGACCGCTTCTTCTTGCCTTGCTGTTTGAAATGCAATCCAGCTCTATCAACTATCATCACACGTGACTGGGGCCTCACATTCCAAAGTGGTAGGGATTTTCCATTCAGGATACACAAACAAATACACTTTCTATACCGGTTGTATCTAAAATCGTGTAAAGAGTGAAAACTTTCTATATCGCTATATCTATACCAGTTTCAGAGTCGATATAGTAAATCTTTTTTAACAAGCCTTGGTTGTAACCTTACACCATGTCTTTTTCTACAAATTCCCCGGTTAAACCGTGCATGGTATTTGAATCTTGTTATTATTTTAGTTGCTATGTGAAATACATGTAAATGACTCTTTATCTGTGGATGAATTTCTTGTATTTTTATTTTCCAATGTTTTGTTCCCCTCACAAAAGCCACCAACACTCCATGTGCATCATATTTTCGACCCTTGTTCTTGCTGCTTTTTTGGAAGAAAAGAATCTATCTTTTATCTAGAGAGAGGGTTATTGCTCTAATCATGTAAGGTTCTTCTGGCACTGCATGTGCAGCAATCACCTCTGCCCACTTCATATTATTTTGCAGTTCTCAACCTCTCTTTAAACCACTCATATCATTACACCACACAACACAACCCTCTCCCTTTTACATATAACATTTGTATAAATATATATAATGCAATCGCCTTTCGATTTACCAAGTGTTTTATTGTCGTAAAGAATTCAACTTCTGAAGGCAATTGATACCCTCATTCCAGCCACGATGAGTAGCAGCCCTGCACCTTGCAGCCGATCCTGGTGAACACCAAACTAAACCTTGTATTTTTTCTGGGAGTGTGTTCGTGTTTGACACATGATGCAGTGACCAGTTTGTTCAATCTTGTTATGACTTATCTGTGTTCATGAAATTAAGATTCTGTGTCACCTTGGTTTTGTTAAAGGTCTATTAGCGAGGACTCCCTGAGAAGGTTTGTGCAGTTTGCAAGTGAAAGCTGCATACAAGAGTTGTTGGCAGCTTCAGACACAAACAGAGGAAAGGACAATGATGGATGGAAGGTTCTAACTCTTGACAACGGTGTGGAGATATCAAAACGAAGGTCAGACTCACTCCACACGTTCCGCAGCCGTTGGATTCTTAGATCTGTCTCTCCCCAACAGTTCATCACAGTGGCCAATGCCATTGATGCTGCAAAGGTGAATGTCAAGTTTCTCATAAAATGACAGAAAATAAAGTGAGGGAGGTGAATGGGAGTAAAAGGAAAAGAAAATGAAAAGAGAATAAAAGTATACCTTAAACAGGAGAGTTAAGAGGATTAGATTCCCATCCAGCATGTTGAAAAGAAAACTTTTGTCTCTAGCACTGTCCTTGATCCTATCTTTATTTTTTAGTTTGTGGCTGACATCCATAGGAATGACAAAAAAAAAATGCACGATTCCTTGTCTTTTACTTTCTTCTTTATTCCTCCTCTTTGTACATGTGAATGTGGCTTGTTCCTTGTAATGGGGGTTCAATTTGATTAAGAAATTATTTTTGTACCTGCAGAATAGTTATTTTCTGATTACATTCTGATCTTGGTTTTTGATTATTTCTTTAAGCCAGCAATGGGACTCTGATCTGGTGGAAGCCAGGTACATAAAAGATCTTGAAGACAACCTCAGCATAATTCGTCTCAGGTTCGGAGATAACTCGAAGCCTCTCTTCAGGAATAGGGAGTTCATTGTCTATGAACGCCGTGAAACAATGGAAGATGGTACCTTGGTTAGTACGAAAATTCCTATCAAACATAAACAACGTATTCATCAAAACTTTTACAACGTTGCTGAGTTCAAATGTACTTTTTGTCTTTGAAACCATTGAACAAAATGTTAATGGGGTGTTACAGGTGGTAGCAGTTGCTTCACTGCCAAAGGAAATAGCTGCAGGATTGCATCCGAAGCAAAGTAATGCGATCAGAGGATTGTTGCTTCAGTCAGGTTGGGTGGTAGAGAAGCTTGAAGATGATTCATGTGTGGTCACTTATGTTGTTCAGGTAATTAACAATCATAAGATAAAAATGTTCTTTTAAGTTTACACGCATTTATATACTTACGAAATTAACTTAGTAAAATAAAGTTTGCACCCACGATCTCGTTGATCATCTCGTTGATTTTTTTGTTTTGTTTTGTTTTCAGTTGGATCCTGCAGGGTGGCTGCCAAAGTGCTTTGTGAATCGATTTAACACGAAACTAGTTATGATCATTGAAAACCTTAAAAAATTAGCCCAAGCATGTCCCAGTGAAGGTGAAATTTGATTACTTTGTAAAGTTGCAAAGAAAGCCAGTGCAACCAAGTATAGTATATATATGCTCATCATTTCATAGATAAACTTAAATAACTTTTAGGTTTATAATACATACTTTTTATTTTCAATTTTTGTGGTAAATAAATTACCTAATAAATTAACTATGTTGATTTAAGTTTCTCGTGTTATCTTCCATCTGTCACAGTTTTAAGGGTTGAACAATAATTAGTATTAAATATCTTTTATTTCTCGAATTCGTACGATGTGTTCATCATATAACACAAAACAAGCAAGTTGTTATGACAAAAAAATAAAAAATAAGATTTTGGTGCTTAATATATAATTATTTTTTATTTTAATTACCTAATCCAAAATATTAAGAATATGAAGAGGGAGTTTTTTAAAAAGGTTTGAAATTTAAATATATATATATATATATATATAATTAAATTTAAGAACTTAAACAAAAATAACTCAATTTAAAGAATAAATTTATTGAATATTAAAAAAAAACGATGATTTCTTAGCCACTTGAAACTTACTTTAAGTCATAAATATAATTAGTTTGGTGTATGAATATGTATATTTAAGTTTGTAGTTAATAAATTACAGCTAAGCAAGCTGAACGGGTTTGGGCTCTGTTTCGGCTTTTATTGGCAATGAAGTCAAAGGCTAATTTGGCGGTTTTGGATTTGAATAAATATATATTTATAAACATGAATTATAATAATATCCAATAAAATTGTTTGGTATATCTATGTAATCAATCAATCTCACCTAGTGAGAGGAGAATAAAAAAGGTTGACCTATGCTATAAAAAAGAAAAAAATAGGCTGAAAAATATCATAAAACAAAAACAAAATAATAATATGATTAATATTTTTTAAGTCTTTGATAAATTAATTAATATACTTAATTAAATAAATTAAAATAATTACATATTAAATTAATTTATTGTTGTAATAATAATAAATAAATAAATAAATATTTTTATTGTTATTTTATTTTTATTTTTATTCTTTTAATTATATAATAAAAATAAATTTTTAAATTATTTTCATTTTAAATTTTAATATTTTTAAAGAGTAAGTATTTAGATAAAGTTTAGTAACATAAAAAATTAATAAAGTCAATTTTAATAAAAATATAGTATAATATTTATATCAAAAAATTGATCTCAATTTAGATATAGAATTAAATAAAATTGGAATTGAAAATACAAAACCACACAAATGTCTTTAGTGTGTTGATATAATATTAATGAAAATAACTTAATTGATATTTTTTTCAAAAATTAAAACTTAATTAAAAAAAACTACTTAAAATTTTTCAATCAAAATTGAAATGAAAAACTAATAGAAAAAAAAAAGACGATACTTAATAGAGTAAAGGATTTGTGAGTTGGGCCCAAAATCTTGTGCTAAGAGTATGACATATGCTACCTAGCGCTTTCTTTTTCCATAAAAAAATGGTGGTTAACACCTATCAAATAAATATGTGTATTTTATAATTTAAAATAACAATAATTTATTTCTTTAAAAATAATATACTCACTTTAAAATCTTTTATAATAATATAATAATACATATTAAAATTTTAAATATAAAAAATAATAATTAAAACATTATTATTTTAAGTTGTTATATATATATATATATATATATATATAATTATTTATTTATTTTTTAAACATTAACTGTTATTTTTATATGTTTTCTATAAAACTATTAACAAAAACACAAACACTCTCGCATACATGTGTATGCAAAAACACAAACACTCTCGCATAAAATAAATTTTAAAATAATAATTAAGAGTTAAACTCAAATAACAAAATGTGGATACAAAAAATGATATCCTTTTTATATATTGTTATAAATTTTACAGTTATTTTTTTTATTTATTAACAATTATTTTATCTTCTTTTCTCTATCTATTATACTTTAATTTTAATAAATATAAATTTACTTTATATATTAACCTAATAATATTATAATATTATTATCTATTAATATAATATCATATATATTTAAAATATATTTTTTAATTATAATTTTTAAAATAAAAATATCTTAAATTTATAAAATATATTTTTTTATGACATTGATTATAGACAATTTTTTATTGTAAATTGAGTTTAAAAATAATTATAAAATTTAAAAATTAAAAGTAAAATAATAAAATAAATTATATAAACGAAGATACAACTAATATGGAGTTGTTACACTAAAAACAATTACAAAGTGTCAATAATTATAAGGAACAAAAATTAATGTCCTTTAAAAGTGATAGATTATGTTTGATTTGAAGTGATAAGAGAAAAAAGAAAAAGAAAAAACAGTTTGTAAAGAGAAAGACTCTGGAGGCTAGTTGAAAAGAAAAGTATTTTTATTTTAAATTAATAAATCATTTTTTTCTCATTTTGTTTTTGCGCCAAATAAGAGTTTATTTTCGATTTTATCTCTTTTGGTTTTAAGAATGACATTAATTTTCTATAAGCATTTTATTTTATGATTGATTTTTTAATATTAAACAACCTTAATCCATTATTAATTTATCATTAAAACACTAATAAAAATGCTTACATAATAAAAAATATAAAAACTTCTGCACATTCAATAGCATTATTGAAGTGTCATAAAACAACAACAACAAAAACATTAAACCACACTAATAAAATATAATTCACTAGTTTTTATCTTTACTTGGATCATTTTGTGCAAAACGTCCACACCCCACACCAGTGCTTCACAATGAGCCAAATCCCATAGGATAACTATAAACACAGAATTATATTTCTTCCCTGCTTCACCTCTCTATCAACAATCTCTGTAAATTGCATAACCATTGGTTCACTTCTTTGCACTTCTGCTACATCGCCATTGGAGAAGAAATATAGCCAGTAAAATAATGCAGCTCAAGATGAAGATTCCTCACAAAAGAAGCAACATCTAGCAAACTAATATATAAACAAGTTTGGCTTGGACTTGAGGTACTTAAAATGTTGAACACCACTTAATTAGGGTCAACTTTTGTGTATGGAGACCCTGCACTTACATTATCAAAGGTGTCGTTGCTGTTATAAGGATGGCTGGAACTTCCTCTGCTTACTTCTTCATAGCTAGAAGAGATGGAGGGTGATTCCTCAGTAGGGTTTGCACCAGCTGACTTCAATATGTTCTCAATTTCTCTTACCACATCACTCATTTTAGGCCTTTCTTCACCTGACTCTTCAACACATTTCAGGGTCAAATTCACAAACTTGTCAAAACCTATCAGTGTTGTGGACGACACTCCCATGGCTGGATCAATAAATTCATGAAGACCGTATAAGCCTTTTGTCTTATCCACAGCATTCCTAATCTCTTTCACTATATACTTCCCTCGTTCCAATGGCTTTCTTGCAGATATCAGCTCCAGCATTAGCACTCCAAAGCTATACACGTCACTCTTCTCAGTCAATTGTTGAGACATATAATACTCTGGATCCAGGTAACCCTACATCACCAACCAAAAGTTCTCCATTCTCAGCATTGTTAGCATTAGAGTTTTATATATTTTCAGGAAGATACTATACTAACCAGTGTTCCTTTAACTTGGGTGGTAACATGATCCTTTTCTGCATCTACCATAGACTTGGAGAGACCAAAATCAGAAACTTTGGCATTTAGGCGGTTATCCAGCAAAATATTGTTTGATTTTATGTCCCTATGTATGATGGGAGGATTAACAAGTTCGTGAAGATAAGCAAGACCACGGGCAGTACCAAGGGCTATTTTTAGCCTTCTAATCCAATCTAGCTTAATCCCTGACTTCCCTGCATAATCAGTTACAGGAAAATTGAGTTACAAATCTAACACATGAGCAATTCCTTTAGCAGCAGGTATCGTATCAAAGATGTCATAGCAGAGAGAGGAATATGCAAGTTCAATAACACTGAGTGATGTAAAAAAAGAAATAAATTGAGAATCATTTGGTAACCATTTGCTCATATACCTGATAGAGCGTCCTTTAAACTACCATTTTTAAGATACTCATAAACCAGCATTTGCTCTCCTTGGTCAAAGCAGAAGCCCAAAAGGCTGACAAGATTCTTGTGGTGAACCCTTGATAGAAGTTCAATCTCCGCTTTAAACTCGAGCTTTCCCTGCATAGATTCTTTTTGAGCTCTTTTTATTGCTACCACGTTTCCATCGGGAAGGGTTCCCTTATAAACCTGTGTGTGGACTTTTACACATTACAAAGTTGGTTTATGTATTATAAGCACAGATGAACTTATGTCACAGTTGATTATACTACGATCACAGTAGTACATTCGGTACCTTCCCAAAACCCCCAGATCCAATGTCATTGACTTGAGAAAAACTTTTGGTGTACTTTTTAAGGTCTTCAAAAGAAAACATTCTTGCTTCTTTCAACTGAGGGACATCACTCTTGCTATCAACCGTATCCCAGCGTTCTGCACTCGTGAAATTTAAGCATGTTAGTTAAATCAATTCCATGTGAATGATTAGAATGCAGGAGATATAAGTATAGAGCTATATTACTAAAAGGATTGCTTTGTCCAATCGCTTTTTCGGCCCTTTTCTTCTGGCGGAAAGCATAAAGACCAGCTAAGAGTAATAACACTAGCAAGACCAAACCACCAACTGCAGCCCCAATTATGATTCCAATGTTTGAATGTTTACCCGATTCACTCAATCCTTCTACACAACAAGAAAGGTTGAGAAGAAGGTTATCTTAAAATGGAGCAATTACTACTACAATTTTATTCCAATCGTGTGTGAAATTGTTTTTACCATGGTTCCCAAAGTGTTCATATCCATCTGCAAGAAAAAAAAATGGTCCAAAATCCGGCTGTGGAGGCTTAAAAGTCTGGTTGCTTAGCATAAAACCAATTGTTGAAGTCCCAGTTCGATTGAAATAATCTAGTCCTGATGGGAAGACTTGTAAGCTCAATTTGAGATACCCAGTTGAATCAATACTTGGATGGCTCAACAAGACCGAATCCACAGGTACAAAATGTGACTTAAAAGACCGCATAAGAGAATCCTCAAGCATTGAGTAGTGTGTTATGTTATCCAAGTCCGAAAAGGAAGGTGACCTGAAAGCTAAGGTTCCTGTATATGGATATGCGCATTTACAGTTGGGACTCGAAGTCTGTTCTGAACTGCAGGCATCAGGTTCACAGTTATTTGGTTGTGTTGAATACGAGAAATTGGATTGAGAAGAGGAGCAATATGTCCCTCGTTCATTAGTTTCTTGGCAAACTGGGTTATCTTTGAGTCTGCAGGAAAAAAAGTTCAGAAAAATGGAACACCTTATAAAACTATTCGAATTACTAATCCTATGCAGTGACATACACAAAAGATGTCAGCTTACATTATCCTGACACCTGAAACTTCATTTTGCTTAATGTTGTCGATTGAATTTGTCTCCAAATCAATAAGTCGCAGCCGGCTGCTGTTGGAGGAGCCAACATCCAAGGTTCCATTTATCTTGTTGTCTTTTAGCACCCTGTGGTCAGATGTTAGGACATAATAAATATAGATTACTATTAGGAACTTTATTTAAAAAGATAAATTCACATATTTATAGAAACTTTCCCTAGTCAAGATGCTGAAGATAGGTGTACTTACACAGTCTGTAAATTGACAAGTTCAAACAAAGAAGAGGGAACCTGTCCTTGAAGTTGTGTTCGCTCCATCTCTCTGCCATGAAAAACAAGGACTAACTGTGTAACCGGATTTCATTCACGAAAGTAGAGAGAGGGTGGTGAAAGGTCAAAGAAGTGCACAATGAAAGACTTACAATGTTACTAAGGACTTGAGAGTAGAAAACCATTCTGGAAAATCCAATGGTTTAAAACTATTGTTGCTCATGTCCCTTAAAAATAGATTAAAGAGGTTACTCACTCACCATTACAAGGTAGAATAACTTTGAGTAAACATAGGATACGGAATGATAGTAACAACTACAATACAACTATCATAACTAAATGCTTTGAAATTTACAGGTAGTTGAGGGCATTCATTCCAGTAAGGTCTGGCAGGGAGCCTGAAAGTTTATTGTTGGACAAGTACCTGAAATGCATAAATCAAAGCCAAAAAAGTTCACTTTTCAAGTAAAAGTGTGGGTGCAGGGAAAGGAAATGTTTCACATGTTCTTCATGTTTGCTTACAGATCTCGAACATTTGTAAGATTGTTGATGTTTGAAGGCACAGGTCCATCCAATGAGTTACTATCTAAGCGCCTATTCACACAACAACAGTGTATTAATGCCAAAAGCAGAAAAAAAATTCATGAACTTGTTTGAGGAGTAATGTAGACACTTACACCACCTCCAGACTCTGAACTAGTCCAAGTGTAGCTGGAATTTTGCCTTCGAGTTTATTGCTTTCCAAAAGCCTGCCAAGAAGATTTTCAGGATCACAGGTGTATATTTTAACATATATGGGAGAAACAATGAAGATTTTTTGTGCACAAAATAAATCTAGATACTTCAGCATTGCAAGGAATCGAATATTAAAAATTCCCCGACAGATAAAACAGAAACGAATATGTTAATTCAACCCTTTGTAGCAACCAGAATTTGAATTCTCTATTGGATTTTACTGTATTGTTCCTCTGCTGTGCTGTGTCTTTAAGATACACCGAAGAACACTGATTTTGAAGTTTTAAAATCTATTAAAAGGATTTTTAGAATATCAACATAGTATATTTTGAATGTTCAGCAGTTCAATGCATGGTAATGTTACACGTGTTCAATTATCTGAATGGAGTCTACATGAAGAAAAAATGTAAGAACTGTTCTTACAAATGAATGAGAGCCATTTCCGGGCTAAAAAGTCCAGGAGGGATGGTGCCTGAGAGATTATTCTTCCCAAGATGACTGTATAAAATGGAGATGTGTTAATGTTTTTAGTATGTACAACGAAAAACGTGTTAGAAAAAATTGACAAGCCAAGTACTACAGAATAAGAGATTTGACATACAAATGTTTGGCATGGTGTAACTTATCAAGACCAAATGGGTCATCACCAGATACCGGGATGCTCCCTTCAAGTTGATTGTCTGCTAAATCTAACCAATAAAGCTTTGATAGATTACCAATAGAATTCGGAATCACTCCACTAAAGCCATTGGAATTTAAAGACCTGCAATTCGAAGTCTATGATTTAGACTAGGATCCAAGATCTTCTATTATAATGCCAAAACTAAAAACACAAACGAACATGAATGATGAAACCATCATTCAGTGAATTTTGCAGCAATTAATGAATTAAAAGGCATTACAAAAACAGGAGCTCCTGCATATTTCCTATGCTGTCTGGAATAGGACCACTGAAGCTGCAGCTAACGAGAATTCTGTTGACAAACGAATAAGAAAAATTTGTTGTTAGAATTGTTTTCATCAAAAACCACTTAAAACGAGTTACTTCTTTAGCAATCAATTCTGCATTACAAGGTTGTCAGCTTCCTCAAATCCCCGATGGATTGTGGAAGTGGTCCAGTCATGTCCTTGTTGTAAGATAGATCCCTGTAGAGAAAAATCACTAGTTAGTTTAAGCAGAAAAAGAAGAATCAAGAACCGAAAAATAGATCAAATCATAAAATCGCGAGCTTAATAGTTTAACTGAGATGCATTAAAATACTTACAAAATCTCCAATTCAGACAGTGATCCAATATCTCCAGAAAGCTGACCACCCAAACCAGTACTTGCTAGTGTTCTGAAATAAATAAAATGAATCTCTCAAAAACACACTTAGGATAAGCGAAAAACAATTAAACATATTCAGTAACAGACGCTACATTGATGTAACACGTGTATTCTTGCACTTGATTCCTTCCCAATCATCACAAGGATCTGAACCCTCCCACTCTGGAGGGGTGTTCTTCCAGGTACTCGTAAGAGACTTTAGTGTGCTAACTGCAAAAAAGTTGCACAAAGAATACAATTCAGTAACTGAAATCTTGTGTATATAATTGTCTAACTTTTGATTGCTCTGAAGATGTCCAGAAGAAATAATTGGTCCTGACAAACTTTTTCTAAAGCTTGCAATGTAAGAAAGATGGTATTCGCAGGTGAAGAAAAGGATCAAATACACAGTATATAACTAGAAAACTGAACTTACAATCCACATCATTTGTTTCTCCTTTTGCAACCAACACATAATTCAAAACAAGCAGCAGAACTACTAATATTCTTTCCCACATTATCAACTTCAATGGATCTCAAAACCTCACCACTGATAACTATGTGATTACTGAAACCCTTTCTCATCCACCTTCCGTCCAAATTTATTCACTATACATTAATTATACAATCCAAAGTCAACAATGAACTAAAAGAGAAGCAGTCAATAAAGGTTGTTCTAGGGTAAAGGCTTTAAAGTTCTTCCTTTTCATGTTCTGTCACATATAGTCCCTCGTATATGTATTTTCCTTTTCAGGAACCTCCTGACAAAAATATCTTGACACTTTTTTACTATGATCTTGTGTTACATTATTTTTTCTTCACTGTCTTCAATTACTCAACAACCTTTTTTCGAATTTAGATTCTCTGTCATGTTTCTCACCGGAGAGATACAACACTAACTAAATCTGAGCTCAACCGCATAAGGTATTGACACCATTCTCAACCCAAAAACTTAAGATAATGGGTTTATAGGTATTTATTCTTATATAGTGCTCTACTTTCTCATTTCCATTTCTAGTATAGAATTTGGACTATTTTTTTTCAAAAAAAAATGGATTTTTTATTTATGAAAAACCATATATTGAAAGAGACAGTAATCTAACACGTACATGGATATGTAGACTTAGTAAGAGTGGGAGATATTGGAGAGATAGAAAGAAAGGTAATATGTTTGAAGGTTGATGAGAAGGAGTTAGAAGAAAAAGAAGATTATTGTATTGTTATCTAGAATAGGGTTGTGGCGTCACTGTCAGCGTAGGGAAGACTGCATTGAATTAGTGTCTCTTCAGCCACACTGGAAACAGGCACTGGTGTGGTGTGCAGTTGACGTAGTCATTCAAATCTCTCTTTCTTGTTTTGCTATGCTCACCATTCAATTCCTTCAACTTGTATCCCCACTCATTACCCACTTATATGCATTAAGCTAGATTTTTAAAATCTGTTCAATTCAACTATTCTATCTACCACTTTTCCAACTATTTCATTACAATACTCTATACAGATAACAGAGCCTTGTATTCCTGACTGAGAAAGGGGTAGAATTGAATGTTTCAGCTACAATCCAATCGCTACCATTTTGGAGGACTACGTTGGTTTTGGTCTTCGCATGCTCGCAGACTTTAGTGTCGCTGTTAGGTTCACTTTTATTTAATATGAGATTTTATTACTAACATTGGCGTTTTGGAATAAGAGTCACACTGACTTTTCTTTTTCGGGTTCAAGATCCTTTTCAATTCACTTACCATGCACACTTTTTCTTAACTACTCATGTAAATTTCACTTTCTGATATATAAACTCATCAAAAACTTAAAAATGAAATTTTATTAATCGAAATAAATTATTTTATTCAATTTAATATCTTATCTTAAGAATATATACTTGTACTTTTGTATTTTGTAGTCTTTATATGATAGTATTTCAACTGATAATTTTTTTAATTTAATAAAATAGTTTTCAATAAAGAAAAATCGACGAGTTTTGACTATGATGTCTATCAAACTTTTCTTATTTTACCTATGCAAATTTTAATCACATTGTTTCTTTACAAATGTGACGATTTTAGTTTTAGTTTTTTTTTTTCATTCTTTAGATAATTGACATTATTATATATATATATATATATATATATATATATATATATATATTTTTATTTTATTATTTTTTTTTTTTTTTTATATATATTATATTTTTTTATATATATATATATATATATATATATATATATATATATATTATTAATTTATTATTATCTTTTCTAATATTTCAAGTTTTATTTAATAAATTTAAAGAATATAAATATTTGATTTATATCGTGTAGATAGGTAAAAATATCAAATATTTAAAAATATTATTACTAGAATTAGTAAAGATGATCGAATATTAAAGAATATATCAACAAAATCAATTATTTATCTAAGTTAGTTCTTCAATTACAAATCATGATATTTGAAGAATATTTCAAAAATATAGAATCTCCAAATATATATATATATATATATATATATATATATATATATATTTAGGATATTCAATTATAAAATTAAGTACAAATTGAGAGATCTACTCTAATAAAAATCTATCAATAAGAGGCTTGACAAGAATAAAAAACAAAAGTTAAAAGTTAATTATTGATGGTCCAATAACTTAAAAAAATGTATTAGATATATATAATTTATTTTATAATTACAGTTAAATTTTATAATATTTTTTATTATATCGGTAATAATGATAAGATATATAAATTTTAAATATATTATTTTGAATGTCATTAGCACCTGATAATTTGTCTTTAAGAAAATATATAGTTTTACTATTTTAGAATACACTATTAATTTATTCATCCCAACATTTACTTAAAATTAATTTAATAAAATTTGTGATATTAAATCTGCATAAACAGTTATTGTTTTTATTTTAAAAATAGAACGGCTGCATTTCGATGCCATATTAATTTTAAAAAATATTGAATATTTATATTTAAACTTTCCTATATATTAAGGACACTAATTGTGAGATAGTAAAAAAATATTAAATATTTCTTAAAAAAATAATAATTTAATTATGAAAATGCACGATTTAACGATAATTGAACAAGTCTCGTTCAAATCAACCACAAAAAACTTTATCCAGACTTTTTCAACTCATTAACCTTTACCAAGACTTACTTTGAGTCAATATCTTTTAGTCACACATTTCAGTTGTCAATCTCAGTTTTCTAGTACATCAGAATACTTTCTTAAGAGAATGACAAGTAAGAAATATAAATTTAAATAATATAATTATATATTAGTTATGAAGATTACAAATAATTCAGTGAATTCATAAAATTTATGTACATTTTTTAAAATTTTAATAATCTATCTGTGATTGTATGATTTAAATTATTGTTCAATCTTGTTTCTTTTATAATAATAATAATAATAAAGTATTTTCACATAAACATTATCAATGCTAATGAAAATAAATGAGTAGCAGAGCAGTGTTATTTTTTTTATAAGGTTTTGTTCATGTTTCCGTCTCAATTGGATTTTTAGATTTGAAGTCGTTTTAATTGAGTTTTTTTTATTTTTTAAATATGTATTAAATAAGTCATTTTCGTTATGTAGTGTCAAACAACATCAACATAGGTGTCATATCATGTGTTAGCTGTGTTTTTTTTCTTTTTTTCTAAATTTATATTTTTTTATAGAATAAAAAGAAATATATATATATATATATATATATATATATATATATATACTCTTCTAATATGTTTGTGACTTTAAATGCATAGTCCACATGACTAATTTAGTATGGGAAAATAAACACATACCAAAAAGCAGACCCATGTAAATTTTTTAATCTTAAATCCTAGAAAAAAAATGTTTTATTAGTTTTCATTAACATGAGAAATAAACTTTTGAGAAATTTTTGTACTCAGAATTTGAGTCTCAAATTTTTAACTTTAATGAAAGAGACCTTCAAAGTTTATAAAATTTCTACAATCTCCATTATTTTACTCTAAATTTGCATACTCCATTAATCACGCATCGACCATGATAGAAGGTCCAAAATGCAGTCAAGTCAAAAACCATCAAAGAAACAAAGCAGCGAATAGTAGGAACATGTAGATCGTTAAGAATTATGTAATCTCAGTAAACTAGCAGCAGCGAGATGAAAGCTATAATCACAAGGATTTTTAACCATACAAAATAAATCACTTTCATCCACTCTCCATCATATTGTATCTAACAACTCTATTGCAAGAGTAACTAGTGACGCTGAATCAATTGCTGCTTCTGCAATATTTCCAACCTAATACCAGATATTTCTCTGATCAATGATTGGTGTTTAAAGTCATTAAAACCAAATAAAACTTGTATAATATAATGTATAATATGCCCTGTTATCTTCATCACAGAACTAAGCCAAATATGGCTATGAAAAATTGCATAGTTCTGGTCACTTACCACTCCCAAATTATTGGTTCAACTAATGAACTGCATCTGGCTGGTTCTCTGGCAAAGCCTCCCGAAATGCTGGGATTTCATTATATGCCTCATGTAATCTTGATAGAGTAGGGAATTCCTTCTGTTTGAACAAGAAAAGGAATAAAGATATATGAATCCAGACAGTTATATGAACTAAGATTTTGTATCATGAAAATACCATATGTATGTATGGAAAACGATAAAATATGAAAATATTTTACACAATGAGTTTCGTCTTGATAAAGTGTAAGTTTGAAAAATCTAACAGTATCAACTGAGGATTTAATCAGTATGGAGTAACAGTATAATACTTTTTTACACTCGTCCAATTATGGGCTGTTATCTGTGGTAAGATTATAGTTATGAACAACAGAGAAATCTTACTACTAGAGAACCATATTAAGTTTGGGAATATCACTGGCATAACTTGGAGGACGTTGAAGGGTGAGTATTAAAAAATGAAGGCAGAGAAGATCACATCACACACTTTTATCAATGAAGCTATCGTAATGATACCAAAGTAACTCAATTAAAACATCTTTTTATCACACTCTATTCCGCACCAAAATGGTAGAGACCGAATCATGGACAGAATAATACCATGTCAACGTTGAATCTCTGGATTGCTGTATCTAACTGAGGTGCTAAAAACAAATCTGCCTGCAAACCATAATCATTTCTCTGTTATATTATAAATAGAGATGTGGAACATGCAACTGAAAAGTATACTCTGACAAAGATACAGAACAAGACAGAAAAAAGGAAGAAGCAGTGCATGCCGATTGATTTTCTTTATCCTTTCTCATTCTCTCTAGCTTCTCATCTTGTATAAAAATCTGATTTCATATCTCATCTTCTTCAAGATCGGATCATAACTTATGGATAGTTGTGAGATAGGGAGCAAATCCACCCAATTAGATTTGGAAACAGAGTAAGATAATTTTTGCTCTAAAATCCCTATGATTTCCACATTCTTCCTTAGTTGTATAATTGAGAACTTTGATTATTCTCAACTAACCTTTAAATTGTTTGTAATTTGTGTTTTTGTTATTTTGGAATTAAAGGCTTCTGGGTGCAAAGGTTTTTCGAGACCTTGTTCTTGATCCTTTCGTGGATTTCAATTCAGTTCAAGGTAACACGGGAGTTATTACTTAGTTTTGTTTTAATTGGATGTGTAAATGTTGATATACATTGAAGATGTGTTGTTGATATTAATGAAAGTTGTATTTTTGGATGTTAGCTTCATAATGGCTTTTAAATCACCTAAACAGCAGGTCAAAAACTGTTTGTGAGTAAAGGTCAAGCTATCAGATTTAGTTGAAGTTGTTATAACTTTTTAACTTTTAAATAAGTAAATGTTATTTTTTACAACTTGAAGACTTCATATTCTCTTAGCTTTCTTATAAGTCATATTTAAGTTTGTTTGGATGAGTAGAACTTAGTATAAATTGCTATCTTTAACTATTATCGTGGAATGATTTATGTTTTATGAATTGTTTGTGTTTTGTTGGGATACCCTGCTGTGATTGTATTGGATAAGCAGGGGATGATGCAGGTATTGATGGAAACTCTGAGCATTATTAAGGTAGTTATGCATCAACATTAGCACACACATACGTATATTGGCTTATGTATTTTTTTTTTCAGCGGAATATTGGCTTATGTATTAAGTTGTTTTACAAAACCTTTGTTGGTAAAAGCTTAAACTATGTTGGATTTATTATCAGATTAGTGGATTTTTTTTTTGTGTCTTTTGAGTTAAGTTTTTAAGGGTGTAACATTGTCATTTTCAGAAATTTGTGTTGACTTTTTAGTTAAAAATGTGCTCCAAAGCATAAGTAGAAATGTTACATTACAGCAGGTGGGCATGCAAAGCAAGTGAAGATTTTTATTTTTTAGGTTATCGGACCTTGGAAAAGAAGAAAAGTTATGATATTAAACTCCATTAACATACCAGGAAAATTTCATCTCCAGTTGCATATCTTCCTGCATGGTCTTTCAACAGTTTTTCAAGTGCTGAAACACATGTACAATAGCATTTCAGTATTTAATTAATCCTAATCCACAACACTCCATTAAATGGCTCAAAATATTGCATTTTTTTGTGTTAAATTTCGTATTAGCCAAAGGGTGATATATACTTGTATACACACACAGAGAGCAGGACCCTAGAAGTTTAAAAGGCATAATTTGGAGCATTGCCCCAACCCTTCACCCTTCACCGAAAAAATAAAATGCAAATGTACAACAAGACCCCAAATCAAACTAGTGGTGATATTATCTCTACAAAGAGATAAGCTAAGTAACAACCTCAGCCATTATTCTTGGATAACAAGCTAGCTTGTAAAGTAAACAGAGTTACACAGCTGGAAAAACAGGAACAAAACAATCTTATATGTTCTTATCCTCTTAATTGGAATTTCATTCTTGTATATTGAGCTGAGTTTTAGTTACTGTAGTTAGTTTTTTGTCAATAACAGGAACAAAACAATCTTATGTGTTCTTATCCTCTTAATTGGAATTTCATTCTTGTATATTGAGCTGAGTTTTAGTTACTGTAGTTAGTTTTTTGTCAATAAGCGTTAGCTTAAATAATTTTCAGTCTCTAATATATGATTGATCTTTGGTTTGAACACTCAATAGATTTTTCTTTCAAATTGGATATGTGGTAAAGTAAACATTTTGATTTCAGTTCTTAAATGAACTATTTAATTTTTATTTCATTTTTTGCTTTAAGTTTCTAAAATAATTTTATTTTTTTCTTTCAGTTTCTCAAAATGATTTTTATCATAACAATAGATATTTTTGCATCATATGGTGATGTATAATATAGGGAATGGAAGAGACTTGTTCACTCAAAATGATGAGACACATGGATAAATTTAACTATAACTAATAGAACTGATACAGATAATATAAAAGACTTAAACCACAATGGTTAATTTATTAAGTACCCAATTTAAATGAAATTGTTATTGATAGAAGGGATTGAATAATCTGAAAGCATAGTGAAAGGATCTCAACTTATTTCATATGACTAGAGAAACTGAGAAATGAATTCTGCATTCATAATTGAAAGCAATGGTGCAATGGTTCCTTAGATAGATAATGAACTTGGCATAATACTTGACAGAGTAAATGAACTCAGAAATCCAAACTTTAAGAATACGGACAGAATGTCTTACAGTTGAAATGTTGGAATTAACTAACACAGGGAAGAACTTTTCCCTTAAGTTTTGAGCAGGCAACTTAATGAAACTGACACGAAAAACCTTTTCCAATTAAACTGTAAAGTGATGGTGAACAAGTTAGAGAAAACCTCACCCATAAAGCCTTTTCCTATTACACGTTGGGTCCAAGGAAGTTTTTCATCAGGGCCGATTTTTTCCCCTATATACTTCTGCAAATACAAAAGGACCAAAATAAATAATACATGATATACACCCTTGCGTCGTGATAAAGTTGCTTCAAGAAAAGAAATAAACGAACAATAATGTGTAACATCTAGATACGCTTAACTGATCAATAAAAAAGAAAAAAGCACTTAAAATGTACCACAACAGTATAGTTTTGAAAAGGTTGTATGGACGAGGAAACAATGGTGACAGCCTGTGAATGTGGATGAAAGTATTAGAAGAGATGGCATGTGATATAGAATTCAAAGTTGAAACGAATCAAGTAATAATATTGTACCTGGAAATTGATTGCTCTTTTGAGAATGTCATGAGGCAGCAAAGGAGGGTGAGGATACTTATCTTCCAAGTACTGCATGTGAAAAATAAAAATGAGACAATGGAAAAGAAATGAGGAATCACTCACTCCGTCACTCACTTACCATAATAATGGCAAAGGAGTCAAAAATTACTGAATCGCCATCCACCAGCACAGGGACAAATCCAATAGGGTTGTGCTTGAGAAACTCTAAACACAGGTCAAAGGAAAAAGAAGAAGGTCACAAAGAGGGAACTGAATTTATCAGCACAACTCAACTTACAATTTTGGTAGAACAGAAAAGAAAGAACCAAACAAACCGGGCTCGGAAAATGTGGTGACTGTTTGATAATCGTAAGGTAATCCTAAATAGAAGAAAAAAAATGGGAAGGTGAGACATTTGGAAGATAGGAAGTAAGAGAGTAAGAGGGTAGTGATGAGTGAGTTGACCTTTGATGTTGAGAGCAAATCGGACTCGGAAGGAACAGGAGCTTATCCAGTGTGAATACAGCTTCAGCTTATTCTCAGAGGCCTCCTCATCAAACATGAAATATGCACAAACAAAGAATAAAAGGGTAAAGAAAAAAAGAAAAGCAAGTTGGTGTGGTGGCTTAATGCCATTACATAGTTCCATACCCTACCATGTCAGTACCACCAATGAAGCTCAGTCGCAGGCTAAACCCTCCGCTGCTGTTAGTATTTCCGCACTACTAACCCTGTTTGACTTATTTGCATCAACTTGCACATGGAAATTATATACAATACTGTGATGTGAGTCAAGTCTCTTGTTTGTTTTTCACCGCACAAGTTCAAGTATTGACATCAGCAGTGACACTTCTTCACATCAGCAGTGACACATACAGGTTCATTTTGTGATTATACAAGAATTCTTCTTGTAATAATCATTTTCATGTTTGTTACGGGGAGAAAAAAAAAGTATCAAACATGAAACATTTGTAAAGTGGTACCGTTTTCAATAAAGTATTTGATATGATTTGGATAAGTTTTATATACTCTTTAAGAACTAATATTATAATAGATTAAAGACTTCATCCGAAATGCTGAATTTGATTTATTTGTGATCAGATCGAAGGTTTTGTCGGACAAACCCTAAAGCTTAGACAAATTAAAACTTTTACTGACACGTGCATGAGTCTTGTTAGACTTCATCCTTGTTTCATAAAATTCTAACACTATGGACAGATCGAAGGTTTTGTTTGACGCGATTAACCCAACAAATTGTACAAGACAAAGTGAGCTTGGAGCCTCGCGTGACAATAGTGGGGAACTTTGAAGAAAGACAAAATAGATTTAAGAAAGTGGTGCTTACATGGAGGTTTTGTAAAGTCGTCAGACGAGTTGCACTGATAAAATGAAAACTCTACGATATTGATAAATCCACTGATAAATGAAAACTTCCTAAACTTTTGTAGATAGCGTTCGGCCTAAGTTTTTTTTTTTTTTTTTTGTGGGGTAATGCAAACTTCAGTTTTCGCATTTCTTATATAAAAAGAAAAAAAAATCTGATACAGAATATTATAAATATTATGGACACTTCTTTACTTACATTTAAATTTTTACTTATTAGTGTTACTTTTTACTAATATTTAAATTTTACTTTAACAATATATATTTTTACTTAATTCTTTATAGTACCAAGATAAAACTTTTAATATAATTAGAGAAAATAGATACAATATATAAGTTTTCTGTCATTATTTTTTGAGATACGAATTTGATATCACTTTTGCTATCATACACACTGAAAAAACAAGAAGCTTCTAATCTGATAAAATAATTGTAGATGATGTCCTTAAAGAATTTTGTACAAAACATGGGTCAAGTTGTTGAATTTTTTATTTTTTTATTTTTTTTTAATTTACCCAAAGTTTTGTAACTGTTAAAAAAACGTTACTAAACAGTTTCAATTACCTAAAGCAATAACCAAATGATATAATGTTATTCCAATTCTAACCTGTTTCTCGGTTATGTTAAACAGATTAAAACACAACTAAGAAAGCATAAAAGATAGCAATTTCAAATGATGTATAGTTATAACATATTTGATGATATAGTCAATCATAGAAGATAAAACAGATGTAGAGGATATGAAATTCACTCCTGCTATTAATCCCACAACAATAAAGTGTTCATTATTTTCAATGGAATGTCCTAATTAATACATTAAGTACCTGTGTGTCACCTTCACGATCTAGGTACGTGACACTTACTTTAAATATGTATGATTTTCAAAGGAATGCACTGAACTTCAGATGCATAAAAGTAACATTTTTTAGAAGAAAAACGTTTTACAAATTTCAACCAACATTCTAAGAAAACGTAAAATGAAGACTTTTAATTTCTTCCAACCATGCACAATTGGAGTCAGTCTGACATAACTAATGAGAGAATAAAGGGAATGGCGAGGTTTATGGTTGGTGCAGTGACACATGTCATAAGCTTGTGTTCTCCATTCTCACATTCACATAATATGAAAATGACATCATTCTAATGCATGACTAGGACTTCACCCCATAAATCCACTTTTGACTGCGTAAGGGTTGAATAATATGTTGAACCTAATCTCCAGAACTTACAAAGTGAGTTTTAAAATTGGTTCATTGTTAAAAAACCATCATTCTCATAAGCTCAAACTTTTTTGAAACATTGATTTAACGTAAAACATGATCATTAAGATTTGGAACTAAAGATAATATAACACTTTACGGACATACAATATAACCCAAATCAAAATATCTCTTGAACTACACAGGATGTGTGATACAACAAGATGTGGTAACCTTATTACTGAGTATCTTTTTATACCTTAATAACAACAAATTCAACCGGATGACAAATCCCTGCTGCAACTTCCCCTATTAATATCAGATCAAATTTCCTGAGAACAATAAATTAAAATAGTTTGAAATTAAAAACTGCTACCCAAATAAAAGGAGGGACACCCAAAATTAGTATGATATAAAAGCCTTAATAATAATTTTTGTTTGAAGTACTCAATAATATTTTTTGAAATTGAACTTTGAATAAATTACAAAATTTTAGTTTAAGGCCAAAATAAATATTTATTAATCCTTCCAATATTTTTAAATTTTCTTTTATTTGCTCAACGTATCTTTATCATGACAACCAATGTGCCACGTCAGTATAAGTGACAGAAGATACTTAATGTATATCATTCTTCAATACTCTAGATCATATGAATCGCTACTAATGAACTCCTGAATAGTAAAACCGATGGACATTAAAGAAGAGACTTAAATCAAAATGTTTAATCTATTAGGTATCCAAATCGAAAAATAAAAATAAAAATTAGGTTCTCCAAAAAAATCAGTCACATTGAAAATCTGGAATTTAATTAGGCCTAATATATACGGTTCAAATAATAAATGGAGGTTATAAAAGTTTTCTAAAGTTCGTTAGAGATTGATTACCGGTCCCAAATTATTGGTTGAACTAGTGTACTGCATCTGGCTGGTTCTCTGGTAGAGCCTCCTGGAATGCGGGGATCTCACTATATGTCTCATGCAATCTTGACAAAACAGGGAACTCGTTCTGCTTGGACAATAAAGAGCAAATAAGTTGTCACAATAAAAATATTCAACAAACAATAAAAAAATTTGCAAACAAACAAAAGTTGTAAATTTTAAAATTTATAATCGATATCATGTCAATAAAATGGGACCGTAGATGAAGAAGAAACAATTCAAAGAGAAGATGAGAACTTGGAAGGATAAGAATCACCTCAAGAAGTCACTATTAGGGACATGACCAAAGAAATAGAAGAGAAGTACATGGGAAGAATAACTAAAAGAAGAATGAAGGAACCAGAAGAAGAAATTAGGAAGTATAACATGATTTGTAATTTTTAGAAAAATGACGAAAACGTATTTTACAAGTTTCTAGAGAGTTCTAAACATTTATATAAATTTTTAGAATTTTATAAAATATTCTAAGGTGGAACAAAGTGGAAAGATGCATGAACTCACCTAATCACATCATTAATGGGGAAGTTACCCAAATTCCTGAATTTAACCACATTAATGAGAAAATTATGCAAGTTCATGAACTTAACCACATCGACTTCCTCCTTAGATCACCATCATGCATATTCAGCCAAGTAAGATTCATTAGACTTGCATAGGTTTGCTTTGCTTCATTAACACTTTTACAAATGCTTCTTTAACCCTTCAACACTATAGAGTTTCCTCTCTACTCCTCATATATTGACTAGTTCTACCCAAATTTGAAGTCCTACAATTATCACATCCTCCAGATGCTTCAAGTACCAGTTTTAGTTTTATGAAATTGGCTGCAAGTATTGTAGCAACCAATGTGTTGTTAAAGCGAGAAATTCATGTATTTTTGAGAAATACTACTGTCAAACAGATCTGAACAAACAGAGACCAAAGACAGAATACTACCATTGGGATGTCGAATCTTTTAAATGCTGTATGTAACTGAGGTGCTAAAAATACGTCTGCCTGCAAATGGTAATCATCCTGTTAGATTATAATTTTTAAATAACTATGATGTGCAAGCAACATTATGCTAAAAACTATATTCCAAAAGAAGATAACAACTTGGTGCTTGTTTAAAATAGTTAATGCTGTTCATTTTCAAAGTGTTGTGATGATTGACTTTGAGTTTGGAGTTCAATCGCATTGTAATAATGATCCAACATATTAGAGCTAGAACTGTCAAAATGGACCAAAGCTCGTGAGTCAATCCGGCTCACCCCGAATTCAAGCCAGGTTTGGGTAAGAAAATTGCAAATTTTAGTACGAACCGAAATCAAACCCAACCAACTAAGAAATCCGCTCACCAACATGTGACAAAAAAAAATTAAAGAACACCCTAAAGTGGCCCAACAACAGCACAACACAACTAAAAAAATGGGATGGGGGAAATATACATGGCAGGGGTCCGTTCTCCTCCCCAGCTCTTCTCTCCTTCAGCTCTTTTCTCTCAAAATCAAAATCTCTCACTTCACGGGTTATTTTCTCCCTCTACTATAGGGTTATTGACTTTCCACCGCCTATTACTGCACCTACCACCTCCCGTCACTCCACTCTTCATTGCCTGATGTTGCTGAATTACATTATTCTTCCAGCTTATTTCATATCACTGCCAGCAACGCTGCACATCAAATTATTTATTATTTAATCTTTCACTGTTATTAGTTAAGTTAAGATTTCTTTTTATTGTAGATGAGAATAAAAAAGATGCTTCAGGATATGAATGTGTTTTGAATTTCTCCATTCAAGACTCTAACTCTGATGTTAAAGAAAGACAGGGGACATAAATGATTTGATGTTAGATAGTAATTTGTATTTTTATGATCTTGAATCGTATGAGTTTAAGTTTTAAGATGATTTAGATTTTATTTGGATGTTATTTAGAAGTATCGTTTAGTGTTTGTGTTTGGTATGCACGTTATTATGATGTTTAGAAGTATCATTTGCAGGTATTTATATATACACACACATACATATGGCATGGCTGTTTTATATATATTAACATATGATGATTTATTTGTCACCGTTATTTTAAATATATTAACATATGATGATTGATTTGTCATGGTTATTCCATTGATTTGGAATTTGGCTCCGATTTTCATATTAGAAAAAAAAAAGTAGATTGAAGAGAAAAACAACAAAACTAGAAAGTTGCAATTTTATTTTCTTTTAAATTGAGTGAGTCACGTGGTTAATCCGCCAAACGGTGATGGGCTGGGAATGGCTCTTTTTTCTGAAGCTCACTGAAAAGTGAGTTGGCCCATTTAACCCGCTAAACTGTGATGATTTGGCAGAGCTCAGTTTTCAGAAGCTCACTCATAAGTGAACCAGGTTGGTTTGGTCTACCAAGTGGCAAACACATGGTGGCTACTACAGGTAACCCATTGATAATGTTAATTTTTACCATTATCCAAGCTATATTTCATTAGCAAAATCATCTTTTCCAAAGCTTTTAACCTACTTAATCCTCAATTTTACCTTACTTTTGTAAATAAATACATTTTGGGTTACATTTATCTAAATATACCACTAATCCCCATTTTTTGTGTCCTTTTTGTAGATGGGAAG
>Ga0214542_1004253_pt1 | contig 28575 bp, 22 predicted proteins | sample CNSS1metaG_FD_160096 | JGI IMG/M metagenome (GOLD analysis project Ga0214542, IMG submission 160096) | Root nodule microbial communities from cowpea collected in UCLA plant growth center, Los Angeles, California, USA - CNSS1 | ecosystem: Host-associated > Plants > Roots > Nodule | place: USA...
TCCAAAGAACATTTATGCAACTAAAAAGCTATTTTTAACATGTTTTTGTATCTCATGCTCAATAAACCCAATTATAGGAAATCCCAATTAAATCAATCTTTAAGCACACAAATTCAATTAAAATACCAGAATTAAACACTGAATGAGGGCAAAAATACGCACTCATCAGTTTCCCTCTATCTTTATTGTATCAAAATGCCCTATTTACTCCCATTTTCTATCTTTACTGTCTCATCTTTATTATCCAACCATTTATCTTCTAATAACCATCCCAACAAATGTCAATGAAATAAAAAACATTTCCCACCATTAACCCAATCGATATTGGGCGTAACACCACACAACCCCCTTAGCCTTAACTTCTCAAAGTGTAAGGCTATCAAGATAGATGATGATCTTGACGCAATCAATATTGGGTATAACACCACACATCCCCCATAGTCTCAGCTTTTCAAAGTGTAAGGCTATTAGGATATATGATGATCTTCACCCAATTGATATTAGGCCTAATATCACATAGTCCCATCAACTTTAACTTTTCAAAGCATAAGGCTATTAGGAGAAAGGACGACCCTATAAACAGTTCTTAACACCTTTTAAGAGTAAGAAATGTTACTCTTTCATGCACATGGTTTGTCAAACGTCACATCTTTCTACTACTTTTTGCCACGTGTCATTTTAAAGAAATGAAGTGCTTTATTAATTGTGCCTATTACATGTTCTCTTTTCTGTAAGACCCGAGAAAAATTAAATAGTTAATTAAATAATTATTTAATAAATGCGGCAGAGATGAGCGTTTAAAGTATTTAATGCAGATAGCTATGGCGTAGAAAAGTACTAGCTCAAGTGGTTGAGAGTACTTTATTGTGTGTGAGGACTTGGGTTCGAGTCCTATGTGTGCCATTTTGTGTTATTTAATTATGAATTTTTAAGTTGTATATTTTAAAGAGTGATGTGGTCGCATAACCTTATAATTTTAGGAGTTATCACAAATGTGAATTGGTTGAATTGGTTGTGCACTTGATTTGTGATTGGATGTGTGTGAGTTCAAACCTTGTGGAGAACAAAATTTGTTTTCTTTTTGCCAAATTTCCTTTGGCATGAAGGTGAAAAGGTTTGGAAAACCTAGTAGCCAAGAAGGCAGTCTGAGTGCTGGAAAATATACTGGGAGGGGTATTGAATAGGCATTAAAACACATTTTTTATTTTAATTTTCGTTTTAAGGGTTAAGGGGAAATTAAGAGTGGACTAAATTGGAGTGAGAGTGGATAATCACGGGGTTAAGGGCCTGAGACAGTGGGGTGCGTACTAAATTACAGATTTTAGGCATATTGGCACAAATTGCAGAGGAGAATTGGAGTGGGAAATCAGTGTGGGAGTGTAAGCCAAGAACAAGAGTGATTTTGGACTAGAGTCACATTCAATTCGAAATCAGAGCAAGGATCAAAGGTAAGGGGAGTTGTTTTTGATGTTTTAGACGCGTGTACATTGTACTGTATCTTGGTTGATTGAAACTGCATGATCTCCACTTATTTTCCGCACTGTTTGATTGGGTTTCTGGTTTTTCCCAAAAACCGCCTGGCGGTTTAATCCCTACCGCCAGGCGGCTCATCAGTGGTGAGCAACTGGTCTTGTTTTGGGTTGAATCGCCTGGCGGCGATGAGTTTCTGCCCAGCGACGCGACACTATTCACGTTCAGTTTAGTGGTTTCATTGCTGATTTGAGTGGGTGTAATAAATTATTGAGTTTTGATTGATTTTATGTAATTGTGCGATGGTTTTATGGCCTTGAATTGATTGTGGGATGTTGGGGATCATATTACAATTTCGTATATGGGAAGGTTGGGCTGAAACCAATGAGTTATTGTGAACCTTGGGTTGTTTGGGTTAATTAGGAAATAATTGGAATTATGGCGTGCGAAAAATATAATGTTGATAGGGATGGGTATTGAAAATGTCGCAAATGATGATGTGGTGATTGTCGGGGAAGAAGAGAAGAGCGTTGTGATCGTGGAGTGTGCAGAAAAATGAGTTTCATGTATCATTGTAATGGATAGATACTTAATTACATATGATTGGGGTAGACTAACTACAGTGAGGAGTCTCTCTTGGTCCGTGGGACTGAGTTATGCAACAAATTAGACTAGTTGGGGTGCTAAAACCAGTGAAGTACTATTCTGGTATAGTGCCTGGCGGGCTAACGAAACCCGCCAGGCGATAGGCTTAACGAGAGAGAGCGCTGCACTGAGTGGCGCCTGGCGGCACGGTGTGCTCCGCCAGGCGGTGAAGAGAAAACAGTGGCTCTAAAAGAACGCTGGCGCTCGGCGGTGAGTGGATACCACCAGGCAGTCTGGGGCAATTTCGCCTGGCGGCGTGTGGGCCGTGCCAAGCGGAAATGTTGTTGTCCTTTGTTTGCTTTGAGTGTTGTTTGAGCACTAACACTACACTTGGGTCGAGAGATGTTGTGCCATGAGCGGGTAGGTTCATGGATGGTGATTAACATGTGATGATATGAGCGGGGAGGTTCATATCCAGTTACTCTCACGTGAGGATACGAGCAAGGTAGGTTCGTATGTTCCGTGCTCACGATTGAGAGATGCCACGTGCGGGGAGGTATGGGGCTGGTGGATCACATGTGTTGGACTACGGGCGGGCAGGTCCGTAGAGCAGGACTACGAGCGGGAAGGTTCGTAGAGCAGGACTACGAGCGGGGAGGTTCGTAGAGGTAGGACCACGAGCGGGCAGGTTCGTGTGAGCATCATATTCACGAGTCCAAGGCTAACCACTTGTGTGATTTGAAGGCTGAAAAGTCTTGGGGTTAAGGTCTTGGCCAAGAACTATGTAGAATGAATAAGACGGGTGTATGATATATCTTGTGTATTATATATCTGTTATTTTATTTTTCTCAGCTCACCCTTTCTGTTTGTGTATGGCGATGATCGTGTGATTCGTTACATGGGAGCAGATGTTGATACAGGTGGTGCTGAGGATGTGCAGGCGACGGAGTGAGGGTTAGCTTTGGGATTAGAGCTAGGTTTTTTTCTCACTTGTATTTCATTATGCTTTTATTGTTGAACACGAATTTTGAGAACTTGTAACACTTTATTGTTTCAGTTATGAGTTATGGTGCGTGTTTTAATAAATTTAAAATTTTCCCGCGTTGGGATTATTATTGAGATGACTTTTGTTAGGGATGTTACATTTTCAAATTCCCTTAATTCTCCAGTCATGCCTTTTCCACTATGCTTCTTTTTGTTGAGCTCTTTTTCTTCCTCTGTATCACCTTTCAGGTATTAAAGCTTTTATCTTTAAGTTGTGTTTTCTTTAATTTATCTCATATTTTCTCTATTTTTGCACCTTTCTCCACCTTTCACTTTACACTGTCATGAATTATTATGTTCAATATCATTGAGCCAAACTAGATTTTCTTAGAGAGTCCTCCAAATATACCTCCACTTATCGCATTAGAACTTTCGACATACTTAAGCCTTAAGCAAATCCGGCAATGAAAACCATATTGAGGTCAATCCTTGTAAACCTAAAGAACGTGTGTGCAAAAACTAAGAAAATGAAAGCCTCTTCTATTAAATAATGACGTAGTGTTCAAAAAATTAGGTTTAACAGTAATGAATGTTGCTTCCATTTAGTTGCATCCAAATAGTTGGGCATTCGTTAGGTCCTTCCAGATTCTTTGTTCTCACTTTGGTATCACTATTTCTAGAAACATGTTCTTTTATTTCTTCGAGTTTAAAAACCCTTCTTGATCATCGTGAGCATCAACGAATGAGGTTAATGGTTGAGGCATTTAGTCTTTGGTGAATTTAAGGGTAAGTTTCTAAAGATCCACTCTTTGGTGAATTTCCCTAATATTTTAGAGAGATTTATCCTTTATTGGACAAACTCCCTTCATATCCAACAAGCTCACCTAAAAGAAGACTTAGATAAAATCGATTTGGCCCACTATGAGCTGTTGATGCAACTTGACACAATCTTAAATACCTCAATACTGTTTAAGTTCAAATTTCACACCCTAGATGTAATATCCCGATCGAATATTACGGATTTAATTAAATAGAATAAAGAAATAAATAATAACTTAATTTATTGAAATATCATTTCTCCAAAAACGTGGGAAATTAAACATTTAATAACTCCAGAATTTATTCTAAAAAATCCATAATTATAAACTCAATTATAAAAATCAAGTCTGATAATTTAAAACTTTACAACTGATTCAAAAGCATAATAAAACTCTGATAATTTCCTAAGCTAGCCCCGCTCTGGCTCTATGTCTCACCAGATCCACCTACAACATCATCTACTTCTATGTATTGCGTACACGATCATCGCCAAACACAAGCAAATAGGGTGACAATAAAATAAGTATATATACAACATATTTATATCACAATCACACCAAAAGAATTTCATCATTCGATCTCATAAAATCATGGTCACCACCATGTTCACCGTGTTCTACGTCTTCTGATGAGTATCTCCAGATGTCTTGCTGCCATACCTACCAACCACAACTGGAAGAGCACGTGCAGGAAACCTTACTACGGATCACACACCGTAATGCCAGGTGGAGTTCCCAATATGAATTCGTAACGTCTAAAGACTACCAAACTCGTCAGCATAATACTGAGAAGGGCAATCTAACTGGACCCAATTCGTACATGCCACAATGTGCACACTCACACCGGCAACACTCGTTAACCCGAGCCACAGCTCAAGAGTTCCTCGTGTTCATCCGCCATCTGGAGCCATAACTCAAGAGATGTCATTCTGAGTCACAACTCAAGGAATGCCACATGCTTAACCCCTTATCCCGAGCCACAACTCAAGGGATATGTTCCGAGCCACAACTCAAGGAACACCAGCAAGCTAACCTTAGAGATATCACCAAAGCCAAGCACAACGCGCTTTAAGACCGCCTGATGGGGGACGCGTGTCGCCTAATGGTGGGACAAGTTATGTCTCACGATCCATTTTGTCATGCTGGGCTGGCACTGGCCTGATGATTTTGGCAGGCTAGCATTAACATTGGCCAAAATGAGTCAAACTAACTTATTTTGTCACTCCTATATAAGAGGGAGGACGTCGCTCCTTTGATTAATGTAAATGTTTCTCCTGTTAGTTGAGTGGTAATTTCTTTGATTTGTTTTATTGTAGTAGATATCCACCAAACTCATCAAGTAATGTGACAATTTGGGTATCAAAAATTTATCGAGTAGACCTATTAAAGTTAGATCAACTTCACAAAGAATATATGAGAAGGAACAAATATATACTAGTCTCAGTACCACGAAAGGTGGATAACAATGTGGAATGTCCGACATGATCATCTCATTCAAGATAGTCAAGAATAATGGTCATTTGCATGACAACACAACATATATGCAATGGTACATTAACCATAATATCATGACATATCACCTCCACAATCAATAATTGACGATAATGCTTCATAACATATTTGTTGATGTTCTATATATTTCTCTAAACTTTTACTTTTATTGTCAACAATACGATATACTACAAGAGTCTGATCAACCCCAACTACAACCTTGTTATCACCGTGTTGGATATTTTTCCTATGATCAACAATTTCATGATTGGTAATGTAATATTCTAGTCACTCAAGTCTTCAACAACTTGCAATGTATGCATACATAGATCATCATCAACCCAAGTCTTTCTAGTCTTTATACCAGCAAGTTTCAACACATACAATATCTTTCCTAGTCAAGATATTTTTTCAATCAACCAAATAACTTTGTGACTTTGACATTGACCCCTCTATATGCATGCAATCCTACATCACCCATTCACCATTATTGATCCATAGTTCCCTCATAACCACCTAATAGTGAAGGTCGAAATGATGAAGACAAAGACAAAGACAATAATGATGATTCAATTCCACCTCCTCACATATCTATCACATGCAAATCATAGACAAGGCCTAGAAAATAAAGAAGACATCTTTGTGCCATATCTTCTCATAAATAATATCTTTTCCTCCTAACGCAACAATGTTCCTATTAAAATCTTATTTTAATTTGCATTATTAACTTCTCTTCTTCTTTTTATTTTGTTATTAAAATTATTGCTTTTTTTTCATTATCCTACAAAATAATTAAACAAAGAATATATATATATATATATATATATATATATATATATATATATATATATATATATATATATATATATATATATATAAAATTGTACATCTTATTTTTCATATTATCTCTAATCACAGAAATTATATTTATTTTCATATTTTAATACACAATTCTCTTTTAGTAATCATGAAATATATTATCTTTATAAAATTCACATGGTATATGTGAGAACCTGATTAAAATTCTAAACAGAGTAGAATTTTATTGTTATATTAATAATTTGTTTTCCTTATTAATACCATATTATATATATAAAAAAATTAAAAGGTTTTAAAGTGGGTCTTCTCTTTGTTAAAAGAACAAAGGTTACATAAACCTTATAGAACCCTTATCTCATTCTCAGTCTCAATCTCCTTCCTTCTCATTAAACTGACCTCCTGCATTTTTCTCTTGAAGATCCAAAGCCATAGAAACAATTAGTGTCAATTATATTAGGGTAAGTTTAAATTTTTCTCCTCTGATAGAGCAACTCTAATCTTTCTTGTGTATGCAACTGTCTCTAGTTGCATGTGATTTTTTCTCTTTTCTATATGCATCTTCATCTAGCCATGATCCTTAAACCATTATTCAATTGTTGATTTTAGTCTTTGGCTTGCGAATATTAGGGACCATTGTAAGTGGAGACATTGTGTAAGGGAGAAGAACAGTGATAGAGTGTATTTTACAAAGTAAGGAGAGCTAAATTCCTTTCAGATTTTAAAGTCATATCATTGATTTAAATTTGGGGTATGAATCTATAGTTGCTTGTACGCTGACTTAGATATCCCGTTATTTATGTTATTGGTTAGTTTGATTTGCTTTGATTGGTATAACTAAACATATGTATTGAATCGAGATTGTGTTGTGAATGATGATAGTAAGATATTGAGAGGGTGGGATATATTGGGTTTAATACCCTATGACGTGAGAATTTTAATTAAGTGAAATTGTGGATTTTTTTGAGTACCATAGTGGTTTAAGGATTTTCTTTAATTAAAATAATAATTTGAATCATGTTGGATTGATGAGTTGTTTGGGGGAAGAATTACTAAAGCGTTATTTATTTGTGTTGTATTAGAAACAATGATAGAAATAAATTTCGTACAAAATTACAAATTATTAATTTGTATAAAAATTTATTTTTTGTATGTTTAAATCTATGTACAAATTATATGTATAACTTGTGAAGATCAAGAAAAAAAATGAATATTTTATAAATGTAAGATTTCCTATAAAAGTTTAGTTACTATGGTTGTCACATGGACTATTTCTAAGGGAAAATGTGATAACGCTGTCGTTGACGCGATCAAATTAATACTACTTTTCTATAACAACCTTAGTATTGTTAAAAAAGTAATCAAGAAAATAGAAAGGGTAAACTAACCTTAAGTCGTCCCCAACGAACACGAAATTGATTTTTAACAAATTAGTTCTTATAAAAACTATACAAAAGAGTTAATCAAATGAAACAAGGAATAAAGAAAAAAAATTTGAAAAAGATAAAAAAAATAAAAAGATAAAAGAAAACAATGATAAAGAAAAATAGATTGATTCCACTGCTTTTTCAAAATAGATCCATCATCGGTTATTTAAAGATTATTGCTCAATTAATTATTGTTGTAGATTTACAAATTAAACAATGTAAATTCTCAATTAATTTGTTGGCATTCTCACTATTAACCAAAGTAAATTCTCAATCAAAGGCAAGAACTTTGTAGATTAATCATAGTAAATTTAACCAAAGTACATTCTCAATTAAATATTGTTATCCTTAATCATGTCCATTATTTTACCTCTAAAATCAAGTAAAAAGCTAATTAACCAAAGTACATTCTTGATTAATTTTAGTTAAAGTTTTCACCTCTAATCAAAGTACATTCTCAATAATTGGTAAAAACCCATTCAATCATATGAAAGTTTCTAAATTTAATCAAAGTAAATTTTCAATTAAAATTACAAACCTTTGAACTCATATGATTAATATGCATATAGATTAAAACATCTCACTAATTAGCTATGATGTAAAAATCATTACTTTTCACGTGATTCAAAGATAAAAGACATAGATGAATTAAAACCTCAACAATAATAAAAGGAACAAAGAAATTATTTCATTCTAACCTCAAAATCCATAATGAAATTACAATGGAATCAACCCAAGAAGTTTAGCAGTCCATGAAATGCAAAATAAAATAAAAATAGAAGAAGAAGAGAGAGAGAAAGAAATTAGCCCCCCCAAGGGCTCCTAAATTCTGAAGTGTCAAGCTTGTTCCTTTCTACTTCTCCCTTGGTCTCTTTATATAGGACTTGGACTAAGCTTTTCGGTTGCTAAAACCTCTCAAATATCTTTTAAAAATAAGATAAAGATGAATATTTAAAAATATTTGGAGAGATATAAATTATTTGACAAATATAGTTGGTTGATAATATCAATATCTAATAGAATTAAATTAATTAATTACTTAAAGATATATGATAAATTATCACAAACTAATATTTGTATTAATTTTTTAAATCAGCCATTTTGAGATCTTATAGTCCAAATTTGCAGAGACATCCAAAAATATCAATATTTGTAATTCAACCCCTCTTATTTGATCATTTGACCAGCGTTGACCAGAATCTGCAATGTTTGACCAGTCTTTGAATGATTAACTAGAGTTGACTCGTTGACTGTGTAATAACAAATTGACATGTGGCAGATCTTCTCTCTCATCACATGAAGCTTTCTCTCTCCCATATTAGGGTTTCTGCGGGTGCAATGGAGGAATGAGGCTACTCCTCGCTGCTACTATAGAAATGGCGTTGCTGTTCTGTCAGGTTACAGATGTGTGATGATGTAGGTGGACGATGACTGTCATGGTGCCTGTTCTCAAAACTGGATCTGCGTTTTGGAGTGTTGCACTGATTGGATGAGGGTGCCTAAGGTTTGAGGGAAGAAGATGATGATGATGTGGCACTACTTCATTGGACAGATCTTTAGTTGAGATTATGTCCACGTGGCTTTTTCTGGTTGGTCAACTCAATTAGTGTAGGATTGCCACATGGCAACATCTGAGTGTATCTAGTTTATGAGAGAAAAGAGGAGTGAAAATAGACAAAGGTAGGGGTGCAACTTAGTAGAAACTAGGGGTGCAGAATAGATTTTTGTGTGGCCCATCTAGAAAGAGGGGAGTGTATATGTAATTTAGGGGTTATATAAGTGATTTTTCCAGAACTTGATAATTTCAACCTTATTGAAAGGTGGTTTGTAACTTCAATCAATTTATTTTTCTACCTTAAATGAGCTTAATCTTAACTTCAGTTGCATCAACAAACATTAAAATATCCAAAAATAATTTATGCAACTAAAATAACTTTTTAAGACATTTTTATCACACAAGTTCAAATAGCCTAATTATCAGAATTGTCAATTAAATCACTCTTTAAGCACACAAATTCAATTAAATATCTAGAATTTAACATTAAATGAGGGCAAAAATACGTACTCATCAAAATGCTATTATAGGATGAGGTCAAATGTATTGAAGGGGACTTGTGATGTGGGACTATCATGACTATACTAGTATCAAACTCACATAGAGGATGATAAACAGGTGGTGAGAGTCGAAGCAGGTTTCACAGAGTTGGTGGTATGATATGAAAAATGATCATACTTAAGAAGATAGTGAAGTTAACTCGATCAGTACTAGATGAGATATATGATGTACCACTTGAGTTATTTTTGTGTAGAATGAGGAGAGCAAGGTCAGTATGACAGAGTCTCATGAGTCCATTCAATATACTAGTCTTCAGAAAGCAAAAGTCTTGAGTTTAGAAATTTCTCTGTAGGGTGATTCTTTGAATTTTTCATTAACTGAATTTAATTTAAAACTTGGTAAAAATTATGGTATCTTTCAATTATAGATTATTTTTGTGATATTTAAGTCACCCTTGCATTTTGTATCTTTTGTTTTTTATTCTTGTGATGATTGTATATTATGTATATACGAGAGCAGATTAAGGAGCAGATGAGGATAATAGCAATGGAGCTAGAGTTACCCATGGAAGAAGTAGTTGGAATTAGTTAGAGGATATGTGTTAGTGCTTTTTGAAAGATTGTATTAAGCTTTTAGTTCATATTTTGGAGTACTTACGAGCTAAAGTATTTTGAAATACTCTATTACTGAGTTAAGGACAAAATTGTAACTCAGTTTAACTATGATTACTATTCTCGGTCAAAGAAGACGACCTTACCGAGCTACGATGGTCCAGTCTCTTGTCTCCTTTAAGGAACAAATTTATGTTGCTCTTTAGTCCTTAAGAATTCGATCCCCTTTCTCGAGACCTTCCTCCCCCTTTTATCCATCCCTAACGTCCATTTGTGGCCCGAATTTTTAGAGGGTGGTGACCTTGACTGCCGAAGATCTAGGGGGACAACAGCCTACTTGCCCGAATATCCCGAACCCCAACTACCTTAATCTTTAGTCGTGGTGAACCGACTATAGTGGGCTTACAACTTAGTGGGCCAATATTCTGAGATAAGATCGGTTTTAGAAGCCGGGTAGGACCCGGATCCGCCAAGGGTACATTAACCTTCCAACCTCGAATTCAAAAACATTTTGGATGAGAGTCGTTAAAACTTCCCTGGCGCGTGATTTGCGTGTTTGACTGCTACTTACTAACAAATTGCCACGTGGCCCATGCCTAGCGCAGGTTACACTTCTCAAGACTACAACCACTGTCTTGTCTTGTCAACATTTATGACATTTAAATACTACTTTTTGAAAAAACCCTAACCATTTTCTCTTCCTATTCTCATTTTCGCGGTTCTTCACTTTCTCCTTCGTCATTGTCACTGTTCTTCCTTTCATTTTCTCTATTTTCTGCACAACTTCGTAGTGGTTTCACGTTCTTCTTCAATTTGGTACATTCCTTCGTTCCCTTTCTTTTCCTTTTCATACGCTTTAGCTTAAGGAAATCGTATGTTTACTAAGATTACTGCGATAGTGTAGATTTGGATTGGGTTTTCTTTTTGGGAGAATGGGTTTTCGCAAAGAGGTTGTGGTGGAACAGGTTCCTTTTTAGGTTCAAGAAATGATAGGTTTTAGCGGTTTTCTTTCTGGTGGTTTTGCAGTTTTCTTTTTCTTCATTGTTGATAGAAGGAAGTGCCCTTTGATACTGATTTTAGCCGGAGTTTGGGTTGGGTGAAATTTCTTTGATCTTTCGAGTAGTTTGCACCAATGATATTCCAATGATCTTCATTGTTGATTGGACCAATGGAAACTTCCAATGATCATTTCTATCCTTGGGCACCCTTGGCTCTTCGGCGAGAATGCTCGAGGTCAACAACTATGCCAAAGTAACGAGCAAGACGTCTTAGTGGTTCGATGTGAGCTAGATGAGCCTATGTGTGCCAATACTTCTACCGACTCCTCAGGGCCTTTGTTTTTTTTCTATTCGACTTTGTTTTCAAAGGTGGGGCTATGTCTACCACAAAGTTCTTTCGAGAAAGAGTTATTGACAGTGTTGAATGTGGCCCCAGCTCAGCTTCACCCCAACAGTTGGGCTTTTGTTCGAGCATTCTATATCTTGTGCATGCACTTTGGAGTGGTACTGACGTCCAATACCTTTTTATACTTCTTTGAGATGAAGAAACCTCACAAGCATATGTGGTCCTCCTTGAATAGCGTCGGGGGTAGGGGTTTGTTGACCTTATTTCAATCGTCGTACAAAGGCTTTAAAGGGGGTTTTCTGAAGATAAGAGCTCCTCCTCATAGAGAGGATTTATTGGAAGGCTTTCCGCTGTATTGGACACAAAATCCCAGTATTCCAAGTGCTTGTCAACTTTTTGACCTTTCTTCATCAGAAAAAGAGTATTGCCTCATGCTAGAGCAGCTAAAGGCGATCTTTGATACAAAACAACTATTGGATTTGGAGTTTTAGCCGACTAGTTTGAAGCGCTATATTGGTATATGCTTGCGAGGGACTCTCAAATGCCGATTTGACATGATTTTAACTTATAATTTTTTGGTTTTCAGAATCCAGGATGGGGATGTCGAAGCAAGATCTGGTGAAGCGTTTCAAAGCTTTGAGGAGTTCTTCTCAACCTTCTCTCACTCAAGCGATCCCTCTTGCTTAGGAGGGCGTGATGCTAGTATCCGATGAGGAGGCCACGCTATTAGGACCGAGCTTTAAAAGACAACGCCCTTTAGATCGATCACAGGTGGTGGTGGATGAAATGGCAGTGATTTCCGCTCGGTCCGAGCATACTTTATCTTTCAAAGGTCCGCCACTCCAGGAGGGATCCAACAGCGTCTGTTATAGTTTCTAGGATTCTCAATTCAATACAAAGCCCATAGCCGAGCACATATTGTCTTTGATGGGGATCTTCATTGTCTCTTGAATCAAGAAGTCGATGTTATTCAAGAAGACATAGATAGATTTCTCCATAAGACCGAGGTTTCGGTGGCAGCCCTCTGTGATAAGATGAGTTGGCTAAACGTTATAGAGAAAGACCAAGCTGCAGAGCTCGCCTTGACTAAGGCACAATTAACAGCGGCGAAGGAGTAGGTGATCCGACTTTCTACTAAGATAGAGATTCTTCAAGAGCTAAATGAGAAGTTAAAGGAGAAGGGGAAAAGAATGACGGAATTGGAGGCCGAGCTACAACAGACCAAGGAAGAGTTTGCCGAGAAGGAAAGAACATGGCACACCTTGGAGGAAAAGTTGGCGAATGAAGCTGCTTTTACTTATGGGGTGGGTTTTGAGGCTACGCTGGAGCAAGTGCGGCTATTATGTCCTTCGGCTGATATCTCGGCAGCAGACGCTAGCAAGGTGGTCCTCGATGGCCGTTTGGTGGAGGAGTAAACTTTAGAGTAGTAATTTAGATCAAACTTTGTGGATTTTTTGTAATGACACTTCAAATATTTGTGCTTTCGCTATAACCTTTTGTTATGAAACTAAGTTTATATAATAATTCTAACATCGTACCTGTTTTAGCGATATGTCTTCTACTTTATAGACATGACCTCGTTGATCTAATGGGTAACCCTCAGTGCTTGCAAACAATCGTATCTACCAAATTGATGTGCTTGTGAGTAACCCTCAGTGATGGTTTGTACCTTAACGCCTAAAATTGGCTCCCACTTAGAACTTCATGGACCAAGTTCGGCAGTTTTGTCGAATAACAGACTTAAATCCGACCCCGAGTCGAGCTTAGGGGATTTTGTCAAATAGCGGATTTAAATCCGACCCCGAGCCGAGCTTAGGGGATTTTTTCGAATAGCAGATTTAAATCCGACCCCGAGCCGAGCTTAGGGGATTTTGTTGAATAGCGGATTTAAATCCGACCCTGAGCCGAGCTTAGGGGATTTTGTCGAACAGCGGATTTAAATCCGACCCCGAGCTGTGCTTAGGGGATTTTGTCGAATAGCGGATTTAAATCCGACCCCGAGCCAAGCTTAATGGATTTGCCGAATAGCGGATTTAAATCCGACCCCGAGCCGAGCTTATGGGATTTGTCGAATATTTGAATTTTAGGAACTAAGTTTATTACGATGGAGTAAGCCGACCTCATTAAAAAACCATTTCGTTCCTATCAGAGGGAAAAAGAGTGTCGAGAAAAATACATGAGTTCAACTAAAGAAAAATCGTAAATTTTTGGCATTCCATGTGCGAGGTATGCACGCTCCATTCAGAGTTTTGAGTTGATAAACACCTTTCCTGAGGGTGTGCTTTATTCTGAGTGGCCCTGTCCATTTCGGAGATAGCTTATGCTCGAGTTGTAGAGGATGACCTTCGTCTTATACCATGCTTCTATATTTCTTTTCACTTCTTTGCTACTGATTCTAGCTTGATCTTGAACCTCTTCCATCTTGTCAAGATTAACTCGGAGGCCCTTGTCTGATGAGGCTGCGTTGAAGACTTGTATTCTCCAATTGGGTTTGGAGATTTCTATAGGTAATATTGCGTCTATTCCATAAACCAATTAAAGTAGGGATTCCCGAGTTGTTGTTTGGGGCATAGTATGATATGATAGGAGAATACCGGGTAATGACTCTGGCCAATCACCTTTAAAAGAAGATACCTTTCTCCGAATGGCTCTTAGGATGACTTTGTTAGCGGCTTTAGCCTGTCTATTGGTTTTAGGGAGTTCTACGAAAGAGAAGGATTGTTGGACTCCCATTCTCTGCATACCTCGCGAAATACTCTGCTGGTAAATTGGGTCCCATTGTTTGACACCAAACGCCTCGGTACACCGAAACGACATATGATGTTCTTCCATACAAAATTTTTGATCCGTATGGCCGAGATGTTTGACACTACCTCTGCCTATATCCATTTGGTGAAATATTCAATTGCCACAACTAGGAATTTTACCTGTCTTCGTGCTAGCAGAAATGAGCCCAAAACGTCAATTCCCTAAGTATGGAATGACCATGGGGATGATATTGAGTGCAGTTGCTCGGGTGCTGCATGGTGCCAGTCCGAATACAATTAACGTTGATTACATTTTCTTGTATGCTCTAAGCAGTCTTTTTATAATGTAGGCCAAAAATAACCTGCTCGGATTATTTTCAAGCTTAGGGCGCGCCCTCCGATATGACTGCCACAAATGCCTTCATGCAGTTTGGACATGATTCAGACGTATTCTTCTTTATCAACACACGTAAGTAAAGGTCGGGAGAAACCAAACCTGAACAGTCGTCCATCTATGAGGGTGTATCTGGTTACATTTTTCCTGATGATGCTTGCTTCCTCTGGATCTTGGGGAACTCTCCCTTTGGATAGATAGGCGATGTATGGGGTCATCCAGGAAGATATCTCGCTTGAGGCTACAATGACAGAGTTCACGTCGGCTCTCATATCTGTGGCAGGTTCTTTTGATGAAACTCTTGGTGCAGCTAGGGTTTCTCGTATTATTGACTTATGATGCCCAGATCGCGAATTACTGGCTAATTTCGCTAGTAGGTCGGCGTAGCTATTTTTTTCACGTGGAACATGTATGAGACGGAAAGAAGAGAAAGATGTGGACAGAGGGTGCACAAACTCTAGATAACATGCGAGTTGAGGATCCTTTGCATGATATTCTCCGGATACCTGACCTGTGATGAGCCGAGAATCGGTTTTTGCCAGGAGTTTAGAGACTCCGATCTCTTTAGCTAGGAGCATTCTGACGATGAGGGCCTCGTACTCGACTTGATTATTACTGGTCCAGAATATGAATTTCAATGCCTGCGCTATCATTCCGCCTTTTAGGTCCTCCAAGATCACACCAGATTCGCTGCCTTTTGTGCTGGATGCACCATCTACTGAGAGGGTCTATGTTCTCTCGGGTTCTGGCCGGTTTGTCTTGTCAACAGGCGATGTTAGCTTGACCACAAAGTCAGCGAATATCATTGCTTTGACGGGTCCTCGGGGTTTGTAGCTGATATTGTACTGAGAGAGCTCAATCACCCACTTGACTAAGCCTCAAGATATATCATGTTTTTGTAAAATTTGCTTTAATGGCTTATTTGTCATAATTATGATGGAATGAGCCTGGAAGTAGTGGCATAATCTTCGCGATGTAAAAACAATTACTAGCGCGGCCTTTTCGATCCCTTAATACCGTGTCTCGACCCCCTTCAATGTTTTGCTGGTGAAGTATACCGACCTTTGCTCATTTTCTTGTTGATGTATGAGCATTATACTGACTGCAAGGTCGGTCACAGTGAAGTATAATCTTAAGGGTACTCTTAGTTGGGTCGGTGCAAAACTGGCGGGGATGCCAAGTATGCCTTCAGTTGTTGGAACGCCTCTTCGCATTTATCGTCCCACTGAAAACCTATGTTTTTACGTAGACAACGGAAATAGGGATGGCCTCGATCTCCTCCTCAGGGTAAAAATAGTGACAGGGAGGCCATGCGTCCAGTGAGTCCTTGGACTTCTTTGGTGTTGCTAGGGCTTCTCATATTTATGATGGCTACGCATTTGTTTGGATTCGCCACGATTCCTCTCTTTGTTATTAAAAAACCCAAAAATTTACCTGCTTTTACTCCGAATATGCATTTATCCGGATTAAGCTTGAGTCTGTATATGCTGATGGTGGTGAAAAGCTCGGATAGATCATACTGATGTTCGGCAGACCGAGTAGACGTGACGACCATATCGTCTACATATACCTGAACATTTTGGCCTATCAGCGAACTTAATATCCTATCCATGAGCCTTTGATACGTGGCCCCAGTGTTTCTCAACCCGAAGGGCATTACCTTGTAATAGTAGTTGGAGGCCTCGCCCATGAAGGCCGTTTTATCCTCGTCTCCAGGGTGCATGGCTATCTGGTTGTAGCCGGAGTAGGCGTTTAGGAAACTAAGCATACCCTGGGCTGAGGCATAGTCCACCAACGTATCGATATTCGGTAGGGGGTATGAATCTTTTGGGCATGCGTCGTTGAGGTCTGTGAAATCTACACACATGCGTCATTTTCCATTGGTTTTCTTTACCATGACGACATTGGCCAACCACTCGGGATATTGAATTTCTCAAATGTGACCCGCTGACAAGAGTTTCGTAGTTTCCACTCAGACAAATTCAAGTTTCTATAGTGACATCCTTCTTCTACACTATACTTTAGACATTGTCGATGGATCTACATTCAACTTATGGCTCATGAAGTTCGGATCTATTCCGACCATATCACTAGGTCGCCAGGCGAAGGAGGTCAGCTTGGCTCAGATGATATCTATGAGCCCTTGCTCAATATTGGAGTCCAGGTCAGCTCCAATCTTAATGATATGCCCTTTGCTAATTTCGACCTGTTTGATTCCTCCTACTGATTGAGGTCTACGCTCTTTCTAGGACCCTTGCAACTCGGGTTCGAGAGAATCCTCTTCGGGTGAAATGGCGATGATGTATGTTGCCCTTCGTATCTTCAGACTATTCTCGTAGCATTTCTTGGCGGTGGCTTGGTCGACTTTTAATGTGGCAACCTTCCCATCAATAGTAGGGAATTTTACTTTTAAGTGGCTCGTAGAGACAATGGCTTCGAGCTGATTAAGCGATGGTCGTCCCAACAAGACATTGTAAGATGAAGGTGATTGGACGACTATATAACGTATAATAATGGTTTTTAATGCGTTCCCATCAGTGAACGTGTTGCGAAGATCGACGTATCCTCTTACTTCCACGGGATCGCCAGAAAAATCGACCAGGACCCTGTCAAAAGGTCTCAATTGATCCGAGGGTATGCCCAACCCTGTGAAGGCTTAACAGAACACGACGTCAGCTAAGCTTCCTTGATCTACTAAGACGTGATGGACCCTTCTCAACACAGTGATCAGGGATATAACGACCGAGTCGTCTTCGTGGGAAAAGATATCTAATCGGTCGTTGTTTGAGAACGTAATCTCGGGAGTTGAAGGCCGAGACGAGACTATGCTTGTTGTCATTATGCTTCTGTAGTATCGTTTTCTACTAGCTGATGTTGTACCTCCTCCGGAAAAACCCCCTACGATTGTCAACAGATCGCCCAGGATAAGAGTTCTTTAAGGAGTTTGGGTTTGTGAGATTGCTTTGTCCTTTGGTACACCTCGAGTGTGCTTGGATAGGTATCCTTTGTCCTTTAGCCGCAACAATTGTTCTGTGAGTGTGAAACACCGCTCTGTATCGTGGCCCCAAGCGTGGTGGAATTCACACCATGCTTTTTGGTCGCGACCTAACGGTCTTATGGTCAGCTCAGGGAAACAGAGATGTGGACGGATGTCGACATCTTTCAGGATCTCGATTTTAGAAGAAATAAGCTGTAGAGGAGGGGGCTGAGCTCTGCTGGTTCTCCCTGCTCGGTTGACGATGGAGGTTTGAGCCACATAAGGTGCGTATCTTTTGTTCGATTGTCTAGTTGTTCCAACCTCATCATATCTTCGCCTATGGTTTCTTGTTTTCGTGTCTGTCTCCAATTTGTGCTTTTGCCATCGTTTGCTTCGCATCACGTCATCAGTCTCTATATGGATAGATGCTTTGTCTTTGATTTCGGCTAGTGAGATAGCGGGGTTTCTAACTAGTGAATCACTGAAAGAGTTGGCGCACAACCCCTTAAGGAAGGCATCCACTAGAATTTCTTCATTTGGGTTGGAAATACTAGTGCTTGCGTCACAAAAGTGGTTTATGTATTCTCGGAGTGATTCGTTTGATCCCTATTTTATGTCAAAAAGATCTGCGATCCATGGAGGTTTTACTCTATTTGTCATGAATCGTTCTATAAACAATCGAGCGAAGACCGGGAAAGACGTGATGGTAGCTTTAGGGATCCCACCGAACCACTTGAGGGCTCCACTGGTTGGCGTGCTCCTCTCGAACCTCGTCAGCCCGATTATGGGCTTCCTATACTCATAGGCGGATTCTCTCGTTCTCGCGCCTCAGCTCATTTATTTGCTGCAAAAGTTCTGCAATGGTTGGAGTCGACGTGTTGTTCGATGGAGAGTGGTTTAGAGGATCAATCTCATTGGCATTTGGACTTCTTACCATGGCTGATACGGGGAAAAATAGGGTATGGGAATCAGTTTTACCAGGGCCCCACGGTGGGCACCAATTTGTTCTCGGTCAAAGAAAACGACCTTACCAAGTTACGATGGTTCAGTCTCTTGTCTCCTTTAAGGAACAAATTTATGTTGCTCTTTAGTCCTTAAGAATTCGATCCCCTTTCTCGAGACCTTCCTCCCCCTTTTATCCATCCCCAACGTCCAGTTGTGGCCCAGATTTTTAGGGGGGACAACGGCCTACTTGCCCGAATATCCCGGACCCCAACTACCTTAATCTTTAATCGTGGTGAACCGACTATAGTGGACTTACAACTTAGTGGACCAATATTCTGAGATAAGATCGGGTCTAGAAGCCGGGTAGGATCCAGATTCACTAGGGCTACAATTACTGATATTATTAGTGAGTTATAATCTTAATTATAATTACCAAGAGAATGTTTAGAAAATAGGGTTGTTACGGTATTCCTAAATCTTAAACCTTAAACTATGTTTTTTTTTTTTAAATTACACTAAATAATTTCTAAATTTCATAAATTATAAGTTTATATACACAATTAAGAATAATATATCACATCATTTTTAACATAAAATCATTTTTGTTACAAAAATAAATATCATAAGGTAAAGTCTTGTCGATCCTAAGCAACCTCAATACAATTCAAGTTACATTGAAGTCATGCATAACAGACAACTTTAGTTGAAATTAATTTACACACTTGTCATTTCAGCTCTATGCAACTTTTTGCAAAATTTAAAATTCAATCAAGTTGTACTAGTCTTCTAAAACTTCGGTTAAACTTAAAATCTACTAAAGTTGTATAAGGTTTCGCGACTTTCATTAAAATTGTAAAAAAATAATATTGAGTATGCTTAATGAAAATTATATTCGACTCATGCAACTTCTATATTTACACAAAAGCCAAGCTAAATAAATAGGTCTTTACTTTATTGGGTCTAAATTCGTACTTACTTGAAAGACTTATTAAAAAAAATCATGTTTGTAAATTTTTAAATTTTATCCATTATCATTTCCATCAATTTGCCGAAGTTTTCCTTCCACTAACACTAAAATGAAAAATATGCGAGCAATATACGTCTCCTGCTCGTATGGAACTCATACAACTCATGGATAGTTTGACGCACAAATTTTCTCCGAAAACTTTAAAAATAAATGATGATACTCAATTTTATATAAAAAATATGAAATTTAAACGGAAATTATTTTCTAATAATTGTTTTTGAATAAGAAAATTGGGACATGAAGATTTGTTGTTGAAAAAAATGAAGAACACATACTTGGGTGTGTGAAAATGTAAAATGGGGTGTGTAGGTAGTCCTCTATGATGCATGCTACACTAGAGTCGAAGAAAAGAGAGATGGCAATGGGCATTGATAAGACATGTTAAGATTAAGGCGTGCCTAATTTGCTTAATTTTCTCATCACAAGGCTACCTAATTGGAAATCTAATCACCTACCAGATGGCTACTGATTTTATTGTATAGTGTGAGGCTGAGAGCACTCTTTGCCATAAAATTCGGCTTTTTCTTTCATCTCATGGTCAAAAAAATCCTCAATGAATCAATGAACCAGTACTCTGACATTTTTGTCATCATCAATCAATGGGGCATGCGCAGTGAGTGAGTGAGTGACACAAAATACTAGACAAATTACATTTTCACCCACTCACTGCACCCTCAACAATTCAAACAAACATAACATATATCCCATCCTTAACTTCTGCAAACTTGTGCAAAGGATCATGAATCATGATCTTGCCTTTCGGTCATGTGTGTGAGCTAAAACTGATACATCAAGGGGTACTCTTGTTTTGCTAAATTTGCTTAGCAAAGGAGAAAATGATGAAGGAAACTTAACTGCAATGCTTGAAGCTATGGTTAGGTTTAAAACCAAAAATAGCAAAGGAGACAACTATCATGGCCTTAGTGCAATAATTGAAGTTATAGTAATGGAAGCATGGCGTTACCAAATGCTGCCAATTCCACTACACGTTTCTTAGGGACTCACTGACATAACCCAAATGCAATATTTTGAAGCTTGCAAGCACCCATGCTTTTCATTGACAGAACCAGATTCCTCAGGTCAAATGCATATTGTGGACCCCAGATTATAACATACCCGTTGCTCTTTTTTTTCTTCTTTTTCTCCCAAAAATAATAAACAATAATGTAGCAAAGTAAATTTGAAATGTGGTGGATCAGCATCCACCTAAAAGGCATTTATGAACTCCCATACCATATATTAGATGCAGATAAGATCAAGGGTGGGAAAAAACAAAATATCTTCTGACAAAAGCATTTTTAACTTTTGATAAAAGATAAGATTTAGCTGGTTATTATTGATTGCATGATACTTCATAATCTTCTGTATATTATGATTTGGATGCATCTCTTTTCTTTTCTTTTTAACTATTATGTTCACTGGTCAACTATCCGTCGTACGTTTATTTTTATTTTTTATTTCAAAGTACGTTAATCTGGTCAGGTGTTTGAATCATATAGGTGAAAGTAATTATATTATACTTATAATTTAATTAAAGTCAATTCTGTTAAACAAATTTTAAAATAAACAGTTTTATTGTAATTGACACGAGGAGTTAAATTCGTACAACGGTGCTTTTAATAATGTTTACTAAAAAGTAAAATTTACCTATCACATCAAGAGATTTGTTAAAATTCATGTGCAGATCATTCAAAGAGTACGGACATTGAAGAGTGATTTGTTCCTATAAAAATATCTTTAACATACTTTTAGATTTACGAGTATTTTGTCTGTACATCATTATTTGCTTCTAATTATTTCAAGTGAAACCATTTTCCAATATTCTCCTTCAAGTCTACTATTTTTGTCCACTTCACACGACCTTTAATGTGTGTCCCAATCTCATGTTTCAACTTTAACTACAATGCGGGTGAAATAAAGAAAAACAATTCATAAACATTATATTCTCTTAATTCATCAACTTTTAGAACTAATATTTAATCACTTTTATTTTGTTATTGTCGGTTTTTATTATTATGTTTACTTTCTGTTATTATTTTAAGTATGTGTAGATTGTGAGTCTTATTTTATAGGAATAATTTTCAGTAAATTAGGGATTGAGTAAGTTGTTCTTTTTGTTGTAAAACAGTTTTATATATTTGATTTCTATTGATCGAATAAAATATGTGTGCACATTCAGTTGTCTTTCATGTATCAGTTTCTCCTATCTAATAGCACACATATAGTCTTTTATTAAATATCGTAATAATTGGTATCAAAGCCCCATAAGAGTCCCGATAACTTGAGTGATCCTTATATTTATATCAACAAATCTTATTGTGCATCCCGTGAAAAGGTTTATCTTTGTGTAATATCTCTGTTCCTTACCCAAAATGTCAACTTTTAATAAGTTTGTGCAACCAGCTATTCCAAAATTTTGATGGCCATATTTTTTGTCTATGACAATGGAAAATTTTCTTCGGAGCAAAGAGTTGTGGAGTTTGGTGGAAAATGGTATTCCAATCCAAGAACCGGGTCTGGACTAGTGATTGAGGTGCAGAAGAAGGTTATGGATGAGGCCAAACTTAAGGATTTGAAAGTGAAAATTTTCTTATTTCAGGCAATTCATAGGGAGATCCTAGAAACAATTATTGTCAAAGGAACATCACAAGCTATTTAGAACTCCATGAAACAAAAGTATCAAGGTTCCACAAGAGTCAAGAGGGCACAACTCCAAGCCTTACGAAGGGAGTTTGAATTGCTCTCTATGAAGGAAGGTGAAAAGATTGAAATTTTTTTGGGACAAACATTGACTATGGTCAACAAAATGAAATCCAATGGAGAAATGATGGAACAAAGTACAGTTGTGAGCCAATTTTTGCACTCACTTACACCCAAATTTAATTATGTTGTGTGTGCTATAGAAGAATCTAATATTACTAGTGTGTTGACTATTGATGAGTTGCATGGGAGTTTACTCGTACATGAGCAAAGAATGCAGGGGATGCAAGTGGAGGAACATGTTTTGAAGGCAACACATGAAGACACCAGTAGCAGAATCACTCAAGATGAGCGACCTATTAGAGGGAGAGGAAGACAACCCTTCAATAAGTCCACCATTGAGTGCTTCAAATGTCACAAACTCAAGCATTTTCAGTATGAATGTCCTGACTGGAAAAAGAAAGCAAATTATGATGAGATTGATGAAGAAGAAGAGATTCTATTGATGGCACATAAGGAGCAACAAACACAAGAAGGACAACGATGGTATTTTGACTCTGGTTGTAGTAATCACATGATAGGAAACAAGGCATGGTTCTTGAATTTGGAGGAAGAACATTGCAAAACAGTAAAGCTTGGAAATAATACTCATATGATAGTGGTAGCAAAGGGCAAGGTCAAGATGCATATTAATGGTATAACTCAGGTCTTGACCATTTTGATTTCAGATGGCTCTTGTAAGATGTTTCATTCTACGAGGGGGTTAATTATGAAAACTGATATGAGTAGGAATAAAATGTTCTATGTTCTATGTTTACAAATAGAAATTGTCTCAGCTAGTGAAGCCTATCTATGGCATTGTCGATTTGGACACCTGAACTACAAGGCCTTAAGCACACTAGCTAGCAAAGAAATGATGGTGGGTTTATCGACTTTAACACAACTGCAAAGCACATGTCAAACATGTTTAACTAGAAAGCAATCCAGGTTTTCATTTCCAAGCCAAAGCTCATGGAGAGCATCCAAGCAGCTACAGCTGGTGCATTCAGATATAGGTGGCCCTATCCAGCCAGCATCACACAGCGACAAGAGGTATTTTCTAAGTTTCATTGATGATTTCACTCAAAAAACTTCAATGTATTTCTTGCATGAAAAATTAGAGGCGCTAGTTGTGTTCAAGAAATTCAAAGCCTATGTTGAGAAGGAGGCAGAAGCGTACATAATTTGCTTAAGAACAGATCGAGGTAGGGAGTTTCTCTCAAAAGAGTTTGAAGAATTTTGTCACACCCATGGCATACGATGACAATTAACCACCTCCCACACTCCTTAGAAAAATGGTGTGGTCGAATGGAAACATAGGACAATTATGAATGCAGTTCATTCTATGTTAAGTGAGAAACAAGTTCCCAAGGTTTTCTGGCCAGAAGTTGTGAGATGGTTGTTCATGTTCAAAATAGGTGCCCAACAACAATAGTGGAAATTGTAACTTCAGAAAAATCTTGGAGTGGTCAGAAACCAGTGGTGGAGTATTTCAAGGTCTTTAGATGTGTAGCTCATACACATATCCCAGACCAGAAGAGAGCAAAACTAGATGACAAGAGCAGAAAATGTGTCTTTTTGGGTGTTAGTGATGAATCAAAGGCATAGAGACTATATGATCCATTTACAAAAATCGTGATCATTAGCAGAGATGTAATCTTTGAAGAACGAGAAAGTTAGGACTGGAGCATGTTATAGTTGGAAACTCAACAACAAGAATTGAATTGTGAAGATGAAGGTAATCCTGTAGGAGAAAATCATCAAGCAACAAGAGAAGTTGATGCAAATGAAGAAGTTAGGAGTGCACATTTGGAAAACAGCTCACTTGATTCATCTCAAGGGAAGGGTGCACGAGCAAGGAGAGTACCAAGGTGGATGACAGATTATGACACAAGGGCATGATTGTTAGAAGAAGAAAATTTGTAGGTGATGCTAGTAGTTGAGAATTATCCAATATCATTTGAAGAAGCTATAATGAGCAAACATTGGATAGAAGTTATGGCTAAAGAAATGGAAGTTATAGAAAGGAATCACACATGGGAACTCATTGTGCTACCACATGGAGTCACACCAATTGGAGTCAAATGGGTGATTAAAACCAAACTCAATGTTGATGAAAAAGTTGAAAAACAAAAGGCCAAGCTCGTAACAAAAGGATATGCACAAAGGCATGGGATCGATTACACCGAAGTCTTTGCTCCTGTGGCCAAACTAGACACCATACGGTTGATTTTGCCTACAACTGCTCAATTTAGTTGGATGGTATTTCAAAGAAGATATATTTGTCCTACAACCTGAATGATTTGTTAAGAAAGGAGAAGAAGAGAAGGTATATTGATTGAGGAAAGCATTGTATGGCCTTAAACAGACACCTCGGGCCTGGTACCACAAAATTAAGGCCTACTTTGCTCTAGAAAAGTTTGAAAAAATGTCCTAGTGAACACACACTGTTCACCCAATCACAAGGAGGTAAAATTTTAATTGTTAGCTTGTAGGTTGATGATTTAATATTCACTAGGAATGATGAAACCATGTGTGAGGAGTTCAAGCAGTTCATGATGTTACATTTTAACATGTATGATTCGGGAAAAATGAGTCATTTTCCTAGAATTGAGATCAAGCAATATTCGGATAGAATATTTTTTTTGTCAAAAAAGATATGCACAAAAGGTGTCAAGAACACGTCTGTCAAAAGACGTAGGGGGAGAAGGGCCTTGAAGAAACATTGTTTAATGAACTAGTTGCAAGTTTGATGTATTTAACTGCAACCATGCCTAATTTGATGTAGACAATGAGCTTACTCAGTAGATTCATGACCAATCCTACTACAGTCCACTAGGTGCAGAAGCATTAGTTTAAGGGAGGGAATGTCAGTGTTTATTGTTTTGTTTTACTTTTTATTATTATTTTAAGTTTTTGCAGATTGTGAGTCCTACTTTATAGGGACAATTCCAATAAATTAGGGATTGAATCAATTGTTCTTTTGGTTGTAAAACAACTTTATATAGCTGATTTCTATTGATTGAATAAAATATATGTGCACGTTCAGTTGCCTTTCACGTATCAGTTTCTCCTATCTAATAGCACACATATATTCTTCTATTAAATATCGCAACAGATATGTAATTATTCGATCTTTATTTAATTATTTAATATTTATAGAATTATTATCAATTTTCTATGATGCACCGATACTTCCATTTGGGTGACGTATCCGTGTCCGACACATGTCTGTGTCCGATACTTTAGGATACTTTATCGATACTTATTAATGAATTATCTAAATTATAAAGTCATAGTACACTACAAGAAAAATTTTTAATAATGAAAAATTTTATTGACAACAAATATTTAGTCATTATACAGTGACTAATTTAGGTACCAATTTAAAAACTAAAAATTATTGACAATTAAAATAATTCCAAACAATTATAATTGATCTCTAAATTGATAATTAAAATAGTTTTTATTATGAATTGGTTTCTAAATTAGTTACTAACATTATCTACCAATGTTTTGACTATCAAAGTAATTGGTTTCTAAATTGTCCACTAACATTAGCTACTAACAATGGTATATTTATTATGTTTTTAAGAATTATTGTACACTTTTCAATATTTATATATCACGTATCGTATCTTATTATTTTCAAAATAAATGTATCGACGTATCAGATACGTGTCGTATCCGATACACGTATCGTATCCGTGCATCATAGTCTATTTTTAAATACTAGAAATAGAAAAAATGTATCTTTTTACATTTAATATTTGATAATATGATTTTTTTGTTATAGTTTTTATTTTAGTTTTTTAAAATATTTAATTAATATTTATAAAAGTTAAAAAAAATAGAACAAAAATTAATACAAGTACTTGTATATCCGTTCCTAGAATAGAGGTAAAAATGAGACAAAAATCACATAACATAAATGTAAAGATAGGGTTGGAGATAAAAATTTACTAAATAAAAATGTGGATGACATACTCATACTCATACCCTTCCCATCTTATTGTAATCCATCCATATGATAAATGAAAGCTACATGTATCCTATGTTGGAATAAATTAATATTATTAACTTGTATTGTAAGTGATCCCTTTCTAATGTGTTCCTTTTATTTTTTTGTGATTTTTTTAAAATGTTTTTAAACTTATTTAGTAATCCATTCTAAAATTAACATGTTCTTTTCAAATAGTAACAAATACATTAACCATCTTCTCACAACTTATTCCACTAATCTATTGTAATTCTAGTAAACAAATAAGACCAATCTATTTCCCAACACATTTATAGGGCTCATTTCTCCACCATGCAAAAAATAAGCCAACTCACCAATTTATGGATAAATAAATAGAATCTTCATTCCTTATTAACTCATGTCACTAGCATCATTTGTAAATGCTTAAACTTGAAATCCTTTCATTTTCCTATTAGTGATTGTTCTCAAATTCCATTAAACATACTCAAATCACACTTTTTTTTAACCCAGATATTTCTTAGTTCATTATTTATACCACTTTCTTTATGACTATTCATTCAATATATTTTTATCTTTCATTTCCACCTATATTTTCTTGGATCCTTTCTCATACCTCATTGTTGTGGTTTAGGAGTCATTGTTAATGATTGATACTTTTCTAGTCCCTTCACCAAATATAATTTGTACCTTTGACAACACATTACATTCTTTATTAACCATTATCCATGACTCGTTCCCTAAACATTAGTATTTTACAATAATTTATCTTTACATTTCAAATTTTTATAGTCCACCTCCCATTTTAGGAACCCTTCCTTTTAAATCGTTATACATATCACAAAAACCAAATATATTCCTCCATTTATCTACCTTATTTGCTATGAATATTTGTTACATTCTTTCTAACCTTTCAAAAACCCTTTACAAATCTTTCTTCTACCTAATTAGAGGTGAATTAGGGGTGGGCATGGATTTAAAATTTTAAAGATCTAATCCAAATCCAATCTAGATTTGAATAATTATATTACATTTTGGATCAAAATCTATTTTTACTTTAGAACTAATTTGGATTTTTTTCAAAATCTAGATTGAAATATTTAGATCAAGTTTTAAATTCAAATTCAAATATTTGTACAAAGTTTTAAATTCAAATCCATTTTTTCATAAAACCAATTTAAATTGAATTTTGTAAAATTTATGTCACCAACCCAACCCAACTTCTCTCAATCCTCATCTCGGTCCAACCAGTCTTGACCCTCGGCTCCAACCAGCCCATCCTGACCCTCAATCCAGGCCAAACTATCTCACCCTTCGACCCAAGTTAGCCCGTCTCGACCTTCATCCCATGTTGTTCGCCCATCCAAGCTTTCTCCTTGGTTAGCCTATCTCGACATTAGGTCCACGTCAGCTTGTCTCGACCTTCAACTTACGCTATCTAGTTCAATTTCATCCTGAATAAGTTCATCTTGATGTTGGGCCCAGACCAGAATATTTCAAATTTTAGCCTAACCTAACCTGTCTTTCCTTTTGTCCTAGCCGACATGTCTTGACTTTTGGCTAAGGTCAACTCGTCTCGACCCATCTCAACTTTCAGTTTGGGCTGACGAATCATGAATTTAAGTTTGTTTTTGCTTGACTCGACGTGCAGATAGACTTGACTTGTGATGAAGGATTGACCCCAACCAAGGATGGAGGCACATGCTTAAGAAGTCTAAGCATGTTTAGAAAGGAATTTCACTAATCCTTCATCCCTTTCATTTGTGTTTGTTATTTTTGATTCCCAAAGTTGACTTAGTTGAATTAACTTTAGTCGACTTGTTGACCTTTGACTAGGTTTGACTTGTTGACTATAGTTGACTTGACTTAAGTCAACATGCTAATCTATGTTTATTTGCTTTGTAGGTTAATTAGGAGTAAGAAAGCAATGCTAGGTGGCGCATGGTAATTGGGGAGCATAAATGATGTGGAGGAGAGAGTAAAGCAAAGGCATAAAGCATAAAGTAAAAGGCATGAAGCAAGTGTACCTATGTACCTCTGGTCTCCTTTGTTTTTAGCACACTTTGGCCACTTTTTGGAGACATATGAGACACATTCTTTGTCTCCTTTTGTGCTAGAACGAAATTAGCCTTGCACACACCATAGTTAGGTCTTTTGTCTCTCAT
>Ga0214542_1004256_pt1 | contig 28567 bp, 15 predicted proteins | sample CNSS1metaG_FD_160096 | JGI IMG/M metagenome (GOLD analysis project Ga0214542, IMG submission 160096) | Root nodule microbial communities from cowpea collected in UCLA plant growth center, Los Angeles, California, USA - CNSS1 | ecosystem: Host-associated > Plants > Roots > Nodule | place: USA...
ATATATATATATATATATATATATATATATATATATATATATATATATATATAATATTATGCATTTACTATTAATGTTATAGTATGTTATACAGTACTGATATTTAAATTAAAACAAAGAAAGAAAACTATGTTTTAAAATAGATGTAACAGTTTCATTTAAGTTAATTAATATAATATTTAAAATATTATAATATTAAAAATAATAAATTGGATCTATTATTCATCATTATCAATGTGATTTGAAACTAAACTAATAAAATAAATATTGCAAATAAAATAATATTTAAAATAAAAATATAATATAAAAATATTTAAATAAAGTTTATTTCTGTCATGGTTAATGTCCTAGCAAAATTGAAAATAAGAAAATCTTACCTTATACACAAAAGTTAAAAATAACATTCAAATTAAAAGTCATAAGATATTACTAACCTGAAAAATAACTTACAATTGAACTTAATGTTTTATTGAGATATTTAATTTATATTTTCTTCAAATTGTTAATTAAGATCCTATTGTTAATTAAGAACCTGCAAATTACCATACATAAAAAAAAAGAAAGTTACATACACACTATGAAACAAATTGAAATGCATATAGAGTGGTTAAAACATAATACCTTGGTTATCTGATGATTTTACACATCCAAATTTGTTATATAATTGTGACGAAATGCATATAGAGTTACATTGTGTCCTACCTCGGAGTTAATTGATGTTGTTTTATTAATACATTTTGTTATTGTTGTGTGAGGTTAAAGAAAGGTATTCAAATTATGTTTTAACTATTTTGTATGATAAACCGATATTCAAGGAGAGTTATAGTGTGTTTGGATTTCAGTGGAGAAAAGTAAGTTTTTTTCCGGTGAAACGAAAAATCTAGTTGAACGAAAAAATATTTTGAAGTTGCTTTGAAATTTTAACAAGGTTTTGGACCGAATGAAAGGTAAAACACAAATGTTATTTATAATACAAAATGAATAGGGGTTTGAACTCCAAAATGGAAAACAAGCACACCCTTAGATATATACACAGTTGATTATTTATATTATTTTACCGTACATATAATATTTGAATGTTTGATGATGCATAATTAATCAAGTAAAAACTAATACATACGTTTTAATGAGATTTAACAAACTTATATTAAATCACATAAGATATACACCACTTTCAACAAAAAGAAAAAAAAAAACTTAAAAAAAAATAAAATTGTGAAATCTTTACAACTTTATCATGGTCAATAAAAGAATTTACTCACATTTAAACTCCTAACATATAATTAAGAAGAAACACAAATATATTCTTGCTTGCATTTTAATTATCCATTAATAGTGTTTTGTTTTGGAGGAATTGATGTTTTTTTTATTTTATTAATATCATTTTATATTGTTATTAACCGTTATTATTAATTTCCTAAATGCATTTTCATCATCATGCTTAAATGTTCATTTTAAATTATAGATTTCTTCAATACGAAGTTCATAATCTTATGGATTGTAGAATTAATGTATTTGTTACTCAAAACAGAAACAATACTATATAGTTGCATCAATATTTTGACAAAAAATTTATAGCCATATTAAATCATTTTAAGGTAAACAAGACAATTAAAATTACAGTTCTTTCTTACATATATAAATTTACAATTTGTCCAATATTAATATTAATATTAATACAATACAAATCTAAAAATATGAATATTTGCTAACAACGAAAGAAGTGTGTGCATCTAAGACCAAAGAAACATGGATCGGGCTGGGTTACCAACCAATCTAACCCAACTTTTAAAATGTGGATGATGCTTGCCGTCTTAGATAATTCTTCCTTGCTTTTTCAACTTCAAATACAAGCTATCTCCCATCTCATTGCTCCTTTTCAAAACCCTAATTCCTCTTTCCCTTCCAATTTCGTTTCACAAGATCGCCTTCGCTGCTCTTCCGTTCAGGTGTGCCTTTCAATTCTGTTCTTTCTCCCAGCCGATCACTTTGTTTCAATTTATGATTCTTCAATATCGACATCCTCGTTCCACCTGATCTGCCTGATGGATTTTTAGCTTCGAATTATGTGTTATTTGTTTTCAGTGGCTTCGGATATTTTGAATCGTAATTTTGTGTTCATTTTTCGGTTGTTTTAGAAAGATAATCTGGAATTTCAGTTCTTGATCTCCGAGTGTCTTGATTATCACAATTATGTCGCCATTTTCTATATCGGGAATATAGAAATGCTTAGATGGACGGTTTATTAATCGATATCAAATAATGTTTTGTTCCATAGGAATAATTGAGGTTTTATGGTTGAAATTTTAAAATTTAAAATTTTGTTATCTTTCTTTCTTAATTGAACATTAATTGTTGGTTGGTCTGGGATCAGATTGGAGTTTTATTGTAATCTGCGAGCAATATTCTGTTAAAACAACAAATGATCTGTTGGTGTTGTTTTCATTAACATTGATTATGTTAGGCTACAAATGAGTGGATTTTATGGTATGTCTTTCTTTTTTTTAAGGTCATTTGATTTGATTTCGCAGGAATTATGTCTTTTATGCGGAATCAAGCAGAGGATCGTAGTTTACATAGTGGTTACTGGTCCACCTATGATGAAAACAACTTTGGCCGCAACAATAGGAAAAGAAGTAGAAACAATTATCACACCAGGAGTTTTAATGTTTACAATGATAACCAGACAAAATTCGGAGACCATGGTTGTGCCTTCAATTTTTCCTTGGCCGATCATGCCAATTATCTTAGATATGATGCTGTTCCGTCATCTCTGAAAAGGAGGAAATATTCAGCCCCTGTGTGGCAAGAAAGCCACAGATACTATGTTCCACCCATGGTTCATGACATTATCCCTTCGTCCTGTAATTTTCAAGCTCCTCCTACAAGATCCGATGGTGATGCCTCTACATCTTCTGTTTTCAAGAACTGCTGCTCTATTTTTGAAGATGATAAGCCTGTCTTCATGTCAAGGGATGAGATTGATAGATACTCTCCATCTAGGAAAGACGGTATTGATGTACATCATGAGACACACTTGCGGTACTCCTATTGTGCTTTCCTTCAGAATCTTGGAATGCGTCTTGAGCTGTAAGAGTCAATTACTTGTCATATAGCCCACAATCATTGAGGGTGTAGCAGGCGAAAACTCGTCATTATTGTGATATACAAAAACATTTATAACCATTAGATTGAAATGACAATTCAGATCTCTTGTTTAATTACAGTTATAGGTGAGGCTTTTAAACGATCACCTGAGATCTGTAGTTAAATAATCAATCTGAATACTTAATTTTAATCTAATGGTTATGATTAAATGTCATCAACTCACAATAACTACCAGTTCTGACCTGATATGTTCAGTATATATATTTAGAAAAAGAACATTGCTGCTCACATTAATGTAATATTTTAATTTGTGTATTTAATTCAATTAATTGATATTTGGCCAGCATAACATAACGCCATGTTCCTTTTGCAGGCCTCAAACCATAATTGGGACATCTATGGTTCTGTGCCACCGTTTTTTTGTTCGTCGATCTCATGCATGCCATGACAGATTTGTGAGTTTGTATTTGTCCTGATAGCTCTAAGTGCATGTTTTACTTTTCTTATGTGCTTCAATGAGGTCCGTGTCACCCATGAATATTTTTCTACAATTATAATTATAAATTCTTAGAAATTTTGTTATGGATTTGTATGTAGTTAGTGCTTGCTATTTTATTGAAATTGTGTAATGTTACTTACTGTTCCTTCAAGTTGCATCTCTGTGGCTAAGCTGATTTTCTATTAACTTTAATCTGTGCTGCAGTTGATTGCTACTGCTGCTCTTTTTCTTGCTGCAAAGTCAGAGGAAGCTCCACGCCCTTTGAATAATGTATTGAGAGCGTCCAGTGAAATTCTAAATAAACAAAATTTTGCTTTGTTCTCCTACCGGTTACCTGTTGTGAGTATAGTTCAAACTACCTGAAATCTCTTCTTTTTATTTTTACCTGTGGGAGACACGCAAACCAAATAATGGCCTGGCATCTATTAACTTTTATGTTGATATGCTTGATATTCACCATAAAGTAAAATTTTAGACAGTTATCAGAATTTTTAATGGAATATCGACTCAAATGTGTCAAAATTTCTTTTGGATAAATCCAATTTACCTTTTAGTTGAATACTAGTTAAATTGCTGTTGTAATTTTTATTTTATATGTTAACTTGATTTGAGTTGTTTCACAGGATTGGTTTGAACAGTATCGGGAAAGGGTGTTCGAGGCTGAACAGTTGATACTTACTACTCTGAATTTTGAACTCAATGTGCAACATCCATATGCATCTCTCACATCTGTTCTTAACAAATTAGGTTTATCAAAGACTGTTATGGTGAATCTGGCATTAAACTTGGTCAGCGAAGGGTGAGTTTTCATACATTTTAGGCTTATATTTGATGGTTTCAGTGATGATGTTTGCTTATACCATTCATTTTTTGAGGACAAAACGTGGTTGGCTAAAATCAAATCTGTATGAAATGTTCTGAGCTGTTGGCTGATGTCCTCTTCAGGTATCCCATTTGTTGGTTTTGACTAGGCTACGATTATCTAACCGAGTGAATGAAATAAAAAACCTAGTGTAGGGAACAGGACATGGGGCCTTTGGGTGTTAAATCTCAACTCAAGCAATAGAATGTCTTGAGGTCTGGAGATCTAGTGGCTGAGGAAGATACCTTGGTGTCTCCCCTACTAAATTTTGGTTCCCAAATAGTGTTGATTCTCTCAATATTTTGCTTTAGCCCAACTTCTGTGTGTAGATATTCTGTCATGGAATATTGATTGTTTTGGCATCCATATAATTGCAGGATATTCACAAGATTAGCGTGCTGGCCTGTATGATATTCTTAGCTGGCGGATTGATATGCTGTTCATCAAAAGTTTTGTTTTACATCTGAAGTTGAACTGCTGATGTCTAATGGATTGCTTTACCTTGAATATGTCTCATCAACTTTTATTTTGGCTACCCAAGCTAGCCTCAAGAGCCCTATCCCACAACTCAGTTTTTCTGTCTAACCCTCAATACGTTGTAGCTTATGCTGATTCCCATCAGCCAGAGGGGCTCTCCATATTTTTTAGTAAAATGGGTGGAAAGAAAATAGTTAAGTGACATACAAACAATATGAAACTAACAAAAAGAAGACAGATAGAGAGAGGCAAGCAGAGTCTTGTCTTAAACGGTCTTATCATCTAAAGTTTTGTTTTACATCTGAAGTTGAACTGGTGATATCTAATGGATTGCTTTACCTAGAATATGTCTCATCAACTTTTATTTTGGCTACCCAAGCTAGCCACTAGAGTCCTACCCAACAACTCAGTTTTTCTCTGTAACCCTCAATACCTTGTAACTTATGCTGATTCCCAGTAGCCAAAGGGGCTCTCCATAATTTTTAGTGACATGGGTTGAAAGAAGATAATTTAAGTGACATACAATATGAAACTAACAAAGAGAAGACAGACAGAGAGAGGCAAACAGTCTTATATCATCAAAAGTTTAGTTTTACATCTGAAGTTGAACTACTGACGTCTGATGGATTGCTTTACCTTGAATATGCCTCATCAACTTTTATTTTGGCTACCCCACAACTCATTTTTTCTGTGTATCCTCAATACCTTGTAGCTTGGGTTGATTTCCATTAGCCAAAGGCCTCTCCATAATTTTTAGTAACATGGGTTGAAAGAAGATAATTAAGTGAAATACAATATGAAACTAACAAAAAGAAGAGAGATATTAAAGAAGAGAGACAGAGAGAGGCAAACAGTCTTGTCTTAAAAAGTGTAATGAATATTTGTTCCGAACAAGTTTTGGTTCATGGTTACCCATTGATCATAATGAGGCTTTTCAACTAGAGTCAACTATTACGTGGAGGAAAATAGGGGTTTTCTACGCTGCTGTTTTATTTTTACTAAAGAGGGTTAGAGTGTTTTTGTCTACTCATTTTTTCTTGATTGAAAAAAGAAAAACTATTCCTTGGTCTATATATTGATTTGGGAGAAAACTGTTTCTAGGATAAATCTGCTGATAAAATTCTCTCTTTAGAAGTTTTTCCTTGTGGTCAGTTTAATTGCCAAATTTTGTATTTGTTAAAGTTTCTTAACCTCCCTCTCGTCTCCCACATTGAGTATTTTGGTCACTCCAATGGACTAGTTCAGTCACATGATTTTTCTTTTCCAGATGTTTTAAATTTGAATTTGTTCCATTTCCTACTTAAAAGATGTATACACTCTATCCAATAATTTGTTGATGTATCTGAAAGGTCGTACATTCTAAATGATTGGATGATATTGTTCAAATTTTTATATTGAGAACATATAAAATATATGTAAACCTTTGGTCTAATTTAAAAAGCTAATATGTTTTGTCAAAAGTTCAAATATCCTTGTTCATCTCTTACAGATCACTCTTTTAAATTTTTTTGTTTCCTTGTTCGTTGACATTAAGTCTGTAATGGGAAGGAAGTCTTTAAGATTTATCTTACTTTCATTTGAAATAGTTTTTTTTATTTTTTTTTTTTTTTTTTTTTAAATTTTTTTTTTTTTTTTTTTTTTTTTCATTTTTCAAACTCAATTTTTAGCTGACCCCTACCTAGTGGAATCTGGCTTTATTGTTATGTTAAAATTGTGAAAATTCACTGTAGTGATATTTTTAGTTTTAACAGTAATAGGGATGAATTGATATTTGGGCAATGTTACTCATGGTTTTTTTTTTGTGTTCTTCCTGTGTGCTAAACACTTGCCCTTTGTCTAGTGAAGGAGAAACGGTGGAGAGGAGAGAAATAGGTGAGAAATAAAAAAGAGAAAGTGTTTTAGTAAACTTGAATTGAGAGAAGAGAGAGAAGTAAGGGGTGGCATTTACTATTATTTTTATTGGATTTCTCACCTATTTATCTCTTTCCTATTTTTCTATACTAGACACCTTCATTTACCTCTACTTACTCATTTCTGTTCACCTTTGGTTGCTGGTGACTTTCTGTGATTACTTGATGCTAGTTTGTCTCTCTCCTAGTTACTGAAGGTGGCTCGCACTTTGCTTTTATTCTTCATATTATTTGGCATGTAGTGATCAGCCTCAGTTTTAAAATGTTAATGATTGGAGAGGGTGCTCTTTATCATACTTTAAATAGCTCATCATCTTCATGAAATATGAATACTAATGGTACCAGGTGTTATCTATTGGTGTGGTCAGCCTGCTATATTTTCAATTGATTTTGTAACGAGCTTTTGCTTCCAGTTGAGTTAAATAGCTCAACTGTTTTCGTGACTTGAAAACGTTTCTTGGATGGGTGGGGGTTGTAGACAGTGGCTCTCACTGTATGCTTCTTTTGTCTGAAGGAAGTTTTGTACTAGTTCTATGGTTTGGTCCTAGCAGCCCCTCTTACCCTTTCTCCAATTTGATTTACAATTAATACCTGCATTGATAGAAAGCTATGCACAACTAGTGTGAAAATTATAATATACTCCATCTCCTCTGCTCAACCATGAAGGACAAGGAAGATTTGAGAAAGAGTTTTTCTTTTTCTCGTACTCCTTTTATCCCTGTTGTACTACAAAGGGGATAGCTGGTCTCAGGTGGTTGTGATGTGTAGTGGTTCTATGCAGCCTAAACCCATTCCCTACCGTCTCAGGTCTCACAATAATAACCTTCCACTTTTTGCAGCAAATTGAAGTGCTGGAACATGAGACATTTTTGTACATAATGATCAAACTTTGTACTTCTTTGTGCCTTAAATGTATGCCAACTTTGATGTGAAAATAGAGTAACTTTTGTACTAAAATGACAATTAGCTGTCTGCTTCGATTCTCTCTTCGCAGAATGTTTTTGTTTTATGTTTTGTAGTGATTTTTAAACTTCTAATTTTACACCTGCAACATGGACAACAATTGGATTTTGTTCTATAGCTTGTTAAATAAGTTTGCATTCATTGTAAACATTCCAATGAGCATGGTAGCAACAAGGCTCTCCAGGTCAAAATATTGAGGAGATATGGCATTAGCTTTGAAAGATTCAGTTGTTTGTAATATGCAGCACAGCACACCATGCATACTTTCTCATTTTAGTTGCATAATATTTCTGGAGCTTAGAGCCCCACGGCAGAGTTGGGCCTGGAAGTCTGATAAATTCTCTAGATGAGTATAAGATATTGGTATAGTTTGGTTATACTCTTATCAGCAATCCTGCACAGATTCTTGGAATTGTATGCTTCCTGAGTTGCTGCTTTTCTAGTTGGTAAGGAAAAGTTAATAAATTTTTGTTTTCCTCTTGGTATGAATGTTGAATATTATTTGAATTATCTAGTTCATATTACTGCTCATTCTAATAGCTGACATGATCTGTCATGGTGGGAACATATGCTAAGTTGGTGCCTCGGATGGTTAGTTTGACTATTTATGTATTATCTCTATTTGCGTTGAACAATACTCTGGCTGTACTGGTGCCTATCTTGTATGGTCTATTGAAGATGGGAATTTGTTTTGCAGGCTTCGGAGTTCTCTGTGGCTTCAATTTAAACCCCATCATATTGCTGCTGGAGCTGCATATCTTGCTGCCAAGTTTTTGAACATTGATCTCACTGCTTATCAGAACATCTGGCAAGAGTTTCAGACAACACCAACCATTCTTCAAGGTAATCTGCACCCACTTCACTTTTCTAGTTTTCATCAAGAAAGATTATTAGATTTAATGTTCTGTTTCGAAATGATTGGTTCAGGATAGCAATAGACAAGTGCAGTACAAGCAGGGCAATTTTTATTAAGATAGTCGTGTAATTTGGATATTCCTTTATTAGTTATTAATATTGGTTTTCTCATTGATGCCAGATATCTCCCAGCAACTAATGGAGCTCTTCTGAAAGTATTGCAGAACTAGATTATGGCATCCTTCCTATTATAGTAAATTTTGAATATATAATTCAAAATGTCGTATACTCCGAAGGGCGAGGTACAGATCATTATGTGTAGGAGCTTCGACATATATTTTGGTGAGATAGAAGAATGGTGGGTGTGACCTAAGGATTTTTAAGTTTGGCCGACTTCTCTGAATCCTCTGCTAAAGTCTTGAGCATGATTTGCGTTCAATTCTGTTGATGCCTTGTGAATGTCAAGTCGAGTTTAGTCAATGAAGAATCTATCGATGAAAGTACACAGATTTCTAACTTTGTATGTGCAACAAATGCAAATTAGTTCGGAGGTTAAATTTATTGTTGGTTGCCCCTTACCCTGGTTTTATGTTATGAAAGAAAGTCATTTGATATCTGCAGTTACGGTTAATGTTGGTGGTTACAGAGATTGGGTTAAGTTTTCTGAGCTCTTGGCACATAAAGGAATATCACCGGATCTTTGCGGAATTGTTTTGTAACCCTCTGCATATTATGTTGCGGACCATCTTCGTCATTTGCAGCCACAGATACCGTTCATTCAGCAGCTAAAAAATAGTTACGGCATTCCTAGTGTCCAGAGCCTAATATTCGTGCAGGTATTTTACACCAGTCTGTTAAGTAGTTTAGGCCAAAAAAAATTTCTTGGTTAAAATAGGTTTAAAAATACTACAAAAAAGAAATGCAAGTTCAACAACATATTAATTCGGAACATCAAACTCGATAAGAAAACAAAGTCCAACAAAAAGTATAAGAAATTTATAATCGGATTCTGCTTTTATATGAATTTTCGTAGACTAAATTGTGTTTATGCGAATTTTCTCGCCTCAATAAGCAGCAAAGGTGAATTAGACCAAGTCATTTTGCAAAGCGAGATCTAAGATTTAAATGAAGGGAATGGATTTTGTGAAAAGGATTTTGGCGTTGGTGTTAGGTTCGAAATATTTGAAAGAGGAGTGAAATAATATGGTCAACGGACTAGCTTGCAGAATCGCAATAAAAAGTGAGAGATTGAGTATTGTTAAGAAGTTTAAGTTCTCTCTGTAAAATCTAACATTACTTTTATAGTCAACAATAGAACGTTTATATAGTTTGTATTGATTTAAATCTCTAGTCGGAAACATTAATATAATATATCATGTGTTTTTTTCAAGCAAGTTGTTCATAGTGTTTGTTATCTAGTCTATCCAAAATATTGTGCACATTTCTTCTTTTGTCCTAATTTAGATCAAAGTTATTTTTATTTTCAATACATTTGGATTTAAAAAAAAAATTAGGAATTATAAAATTTAAATATTACTTTTTTTTAAGAAATAGATTCTTAGAATTTTTTATTTTTACTAATTTAATTAAATAAAAATAAGTTATTAAAATTTTACTTCTTAATAAAAATAGTAAAAAATAAATAACTTTTATGCGAGTTGTGAATTGGCCTGTGAACTCACGGACCAAACATATAGGGGATGGGTCAGATAGTAAGTTCACATTTTTTTGCAGGTCAAATGCATAAGATATAAAGGGTGGGTCAGATAATAAATTTGCAATTTTTGCTGGTCAAATGCGGACGGACCAAATCTAGATGGACCGGTCCGCATTCTTATTTATAGTAGTCTTTTCAAATATTGAAAAGTTCGCAAATTTTAAATATGTATACTCTTTTATTTTAAAATAAAACAAAAATTAGAGCATGACATTTTACTAATTCTGTGTTTTCATTGGCTGTGTTTTCCCACCATTTTTAATTAAGTTCAATTACTATGCTAAACAAAAATGGACTGATACGAGCACGATGGTTCTTAATCTCATATCTTATACTTTGAAATAAAATTAAGTATTTTTTCACATATTTTATTTTAGTAACTAAATTAAATTTATGAAAGTTACAATATAAGTCTCATTATTTATTTAAGTTGAGAAATATGATTTTAATAAATGTTTATAAATAAATTTAGAGTACTTTATTTTTAATCTATTTTTTTCATCTCTTTAAATTTATATTTTCTAGTCTTTTTTTTAAGTCAAGACTATTAATTTATCCTTTTACTATTATTTTCATATTTGAATAGATCCGGATAAATTAAATCAAGAGATCAAAATCTAAATTTGGATAAAAAAAAATTGTCCTTTATAATTTTTTTAAGAATATATAAGGACTATCCATCCGAAAACATCAATAGAAAATTAAAGTTTTCAAATTAACATCTCAAAACTCAACAATATGTCTTCATATAGAAACAATAAATTAAAATATAAAGAGTGAAGGAAAAACCAAATCAAAATTCATGTAGATTAAAAGAATTTAAACTCTGACAAACCATACCTATTTACAGAGAAATCCTGACAAATACAACCTGAAACCACATATGAATTAGAATTTATAATTATTTTCAAACAAAAAGACTAATTGGTAAACTCTAGTTATTGTAAAAATCAATTGACGATTTCTAAACAATTATTCCTGTACATGATTTTAAAGATATTGTAAAAGTAAGAATATAATAGAAAAACATGTTATTAAAATTCTAAGAAAACATAAGCGTTTGTTAAGCCAAAATTCATATCGTAGAAACTTGATAAACTTCAAATGAATCTTCCAAAATCTCCAAAAAAAAAAAAGTCTGTTTAGTCTTTTTTTTATTCCAGAGAATCAGAATTCTATTGCTCAATGATAAAACTTAATCATAGAATGCTAGTTTTTAGATTTAAAAAACTATGGGGATACAATTATTCAATTATATTAATTTCTTGATAAATTATGTTTTTAATCAACTAGATTAATGATCTGTATTTAATCAATTAGATTAATTATCTAATTAATTAATATCTCAGTTTTTTTAGTTAATTTTTCAAAACTTTTGTGCCATGATGACTCATAATAGATTATGTATATCACATGATTAAAATTCTAATGAGTTGTATGTTTAATTATAAACACATATTTTATAGGACTTGAACATCATAAAAAGTCACAACTTGATATTTTTAACACAGTAGCAACATGTTTATCTAGTAGTTAGAATACTAGGAAATTATTATTTATATTCTATTCGTCCAGTTGACATCTCTATATGTGAGTGTTTAATGTTATTAATGTATAAAATGTATAATATCAATGAATGATATTATAATGATTAAATATAATGTCTACGAATATTATAGGTGTTTGAAACTTGGAATTGTAAGTTTGTGATGATTTATTAATTATATTTGGATTTGTATATTACATAAAAAACCTATAATATAACATATATTCTCTTAGTTAAAGTTATAAATCATATATACTAAAATATTATACCATAAGAAACTCAAAAAATTATTACTTGATTATTATATTGATTGGAAATTTTAATTGAATCAAATGTTAACATTTGATAAAACACACTTAATACGATTCTTTTGAAAATGTTTGTCATTTGTTGAATGATATTTATTTATTCTTTAGAAGTAAAATTACTTTAATTAAATTAGTTTATTCAATTTTGTATTTTATTGATACAATTACAACCGATACACTAATAAAAGGTGAAAACTCTAAGTGCTACTAAGTTATCTAGCGGTATTAAGATATCTAGTCCGAATGCATTAGTTACAATAATAAATAAATAAATATATATATATATATATATATATATATATATATATATATATATATATGTGTGTGTGAGGTTATTCAAATAAATATATATTCAACAAAAACTAAACGTTCATAATTGAATTTTTAGAATATCTAAGTAAAAATTGTGTTATTTACTCACTTAAAAAGATTGACAAATAAAATCTTAGAAATTTAAACACAATATTAAAGTTACATAAATTATTAAAAATTTAATACAATTCATCATGTTTATTAAACTTTTTATTTTTTTTAAAGTGAGTGGGAAAGTTTATTAAAGTTCCTCCTATCTAGTAGTTGAATACGTTTTAATTTTTAATTCTTATAATACTTTTTTTTTATGAATTTAGACAATAAAAACTATTTTTTCAAAAATAATATGTAAAAAATAAAAGAAACTTAAAACTGTGTGTATAAAGAAAGAGAAAATTGAATAAGTTTTTCTATAAATAATTAAAAGGAAAATACATAGAAAATAGCTGATGGTTAATTTGATCCTATTTTCTACATGCATAGAAAATATATGATGGTTTGATTTGATACCATATGCATAGAAAATGAAATTTTAATTGTTTAAAGAAATAATGTTAAAAATTGTATAAATAATAAACAAATCTGATACTATCATATATCAGTATCTTTCACTCTTGTAAAGTGATGATTAAAAGGTCTTTATGTGCATGTTTAAAAAAGGTTTTAATGTAAAAGGAAATGCATAAAAAGTAGATGAGGTTGACTTTATCTTCATTGTTTATTCCCTGAATCTAAATAATACCTGTGCTTTTCAATCATTACTGCAGGATTCTTTAATTAACATTCTTATTATTATTCTTTAAAGTAACGCAGAATAATTCAATTTTAACTGCCAGTTAATACTTTAAGATGGCCATTTTTAAATAAATGTTCACCATTAAAAATTATGGATATTTCTCTTATTTAATTATAAAGACATATTTAATTTAATCTTGTTAACTAAAGTGAGTTTGAACCAGAAAATGATAGAAATTTGAAAGATTCCGTTTCTTATCCTTTAGTAATATAGATGGATACATGGATCAACTTCATGTATCCAATCGTTTTCTTTCTCCCTATCGTCCTAAAAAAAAATCAAGATTTTAACTAATGTACTTTTCAATAAAAACTAATATATTATCATAAATTTTATATATTTTTTATAAACTTAATTCACACTGACCAAAAAATATCATACTAATTCAATTTACGAGGTATTGCGTTCATTTCATATAAAAATATCAAAATTATGTTAATTTTGATTTACTTTTAAAGTTTAATAACTATGAGGTTGTGAATAAATAATATGGCTTTTATAGTAATCAGTCAAGTCTATAAATGAAAATTTATATTTTGTAATTGAAAACATGGAAAACATTTCATATATTTTAGTAAAGAAATAGAAAAGATTTAATATATTAATGAAAAGGTTGTCTTAACCTTCTTGTGCCTGGCGTTTGTTTCGGCTAACCCGGTTCATCATCAATATCCTTGCTTATTTTTCTCTCATCCTTTCAGATAAACACGAAGCAAAACTCAGTCTTTTTCTCTCACCAAAACGCCACTTGTCCATTGTCGTTTCGATTCCATGGATCACACGCCTGCTGCGCAACGTCGTCTTCGAGCTGTTCACGACCACCTCTCCCCCACCGCCGACGAATCTCCCTCCCACCTCCGATCTAACCCCACCGCCGGCGAGTTTTTCTCCGGTACTCCCTTCTCTCATGTCTGCTCTTATTGCACTTGTCGTACCTCACTAACGAAGCCAGGATAATGATAGTGACGTTCGATTTCTCTCTCTCTCTCTCTCTCTCTGTAGGATCATGTTCTGTGTATATCTTTTTTGGTCTTTGATTAGTAGTGAGTTGTCGCTTTCGAATTTGAGATTGGAGAAAAAGGAAAAAAAATGGATTGGACGAGAGGATTCCTATATTGTGCTAGGGGTACTTATAGCTGATTGAAAGGTTTTATGAATGAATATAGTCAAGTCTATTTATTGTTATCTTCGATTTGTGTGCATTTGGGAAGCATTCGGACGTGTTTCCTTCTTTCATGTTTACAGAAATAAAAGGCATAGGGTGGTAGCCATTTCTTTTGGAATTAAATTCAACGGAGGTAGAAATATTTGGTATGGGGGAGTTTTTGGTTGCTATAAATGTTTTGGTGGAGAGATTATTAATTTGATAAACCTGAATGGTTCATGTACCGGTTCCAACTCTCCAATTCATCATCACCGGGTTTCTTTATTTATTTTTAATTTTATTTAGCTATTTATCAGAAGCTAGGTGAAGGTTGAACCGTGTAGTGCAAAAGTTTTAGTTCCTGATGTACCAATACTCTTCATGTATCATGTGTGTTGACTTCCTGCCTCCGAGTTGTGTGGTCTGGGCAATCACATCACTAATTTTGGTACTTAATTGTTAATTAACTGTGATAATTACGTATAAATTTAATGATGTCACTCGTCTAGTGCTCTATGAATTTTATTTAGAATCATTTTACATTTTTTGGAGACAATGGTAGGAGCTAGGACTCAAATCAGAATGGCATTTGTCATAACGCATTCTGTTTCTGAAAGGTGAACATATTCATAAAACTGTCATTTGTTCTTTGTCAATCATATTACTCAGGTGATATTCATAATGTTACATTTGTTCAAATTTTCCCACAACTTAGGAATTTTCTCTCTCTCTCTCTCTCTCTCTCTCTCTCTCTCTCTCTCGACTAATGAATATTTTCCTAGTCCATGCTTTTTGGTATTACTACATTACTTTTGTGCAATTTCTTTTTGTTGACATCGTTACTTCTGAACAGAACAAGGGTATAGTGTTGTACTCCCTGAGAAATTACAAACTGGAAAGTGGAATGTTTACAGGTATACCTCTTCCATTGTTCTTGATCTTAATTGTATACATCATTCTGGAGCCATGTCCGAGTCTCATATTATTCTCAATTCTTTCTGGAAGATCTTTACGATCTCCTCTGCAGCTAGTGAGCAAGTTTCCTGATCATCCTGAAGTTGGTACCCTGCATGACAATTTCGTGTGAGCATCACTCCTTTTTCTATGTAAAATTAGCACTGAACTTCAGAAGATTGATAATCTCAATCAACTGTGCTTTAATAAAAAAATATTTTAAATGTCTAATAAATTGATGTGTTCTTTCAAACTCTGCTAATAATAGGCGCTCAGTTGACACCTTTCGAGACTACAAATATCTGGGAACACGTGTCCGCGTTGATGGAACTGTTGGGGAGTAATGATGCTTTCTGAGGCTTCTTTGCTTTTTCATTCAAATTCACTTAACATCCTTCTCATCATTTCCACTATCCCTTCACTTTTTAAGGTACAAATGGATGACATATGGAGAAGCAGGTACAGCCCGGTCAGCAATAGGTTCTGGTTTGATTTATTATGGAGTCCCAAAGGTGAATGCTAGATTATAGTTTTATGGTTGATTATTATTTTTTGTTTTACGAAGTATCATGTAACCATTGGTTTATGCATTCTTGTTTAGGGTTCCAGTATTGGATTGTATTTTATTAATAGACCGGAGTGGCTCATTCTTGATCATGCCTGCTCTGCATACTCATTTATATCAGTGCCTCTGTATGATACTCTTGGTATGTTTTTTACAACTTATCAGAAAGTTTTTTGTCATTCATATCTACCTTGGCTTTACTTTCAGATTTAACATGAAAGAAACTGCTTGATATGTAGGTCCCGAGGCTGTCAAGTATATTGTCAGTCACGCTGTCGTGCAAGTTATATTTTGTGTACCTGAAACATTAAATGTAGTAAGTATATGTGAGATTTTTCATAATATTGCATATCCCTTCCGTTCCTTTGTATAATCACGAGTACCCCTTTGGTAACTTGGTGTAATGATGGATTTCCGCATGCAAATACTCTGCATGGGGTATACTTTCCATGGCTTCTGGAAAATGTGTTTAATAAGCTAATCCAACACACACTAGGGTGATTAAATTCTGTAGATCATTCAGATACGCTAAAACAAAGAGTTAAGGACCATGTGCATATCTAATTTAGTTATTTTGCTAGCACTTACGGTCTTGTTTTTCAAAAACTTATGTATCATATAACCTGCCCTTGCAGTTGCTGAGCTACTTGTCTGATATTCCAACTGTGCGTCTAATTGTGGTATGTGTGAATTATGGCTTATGTTTGAAATTAAATGCTCATTTTCAAAGTAAGTCATACTGATTTTTGGTTAGTGTGCAGGTAGTTGGAGGTATGGATGATCAAATTCCATCAGTTCCATCAACAACCGGAGTTCAAATTGTTACATATTCAAAGCTACTCAATGTGGTAATCTTATTGTTTTCTGTGTCAACAAATGTTGATTTTGTGGAGAATAGACAGTCCGTTATCTATCATTATATTATCTGCTTCCTTGAATTAGTAAGGAAATTCCATTTCTGTTCTGTGGTTCTCTTTCTAATTATCTATTGTAGTGTATAATTCGTAAGATCCTTTTTTAAATGGTGTTGCTATTAATTTGATATGCTGCTATATATTATACTTATTACCTCATTGTTCATGTGGTTTTGGTTTAGGGACGCAGCAATCTCCAGCCCTTTTGTCCACCCAAACCTGATGACATTGCAACCATTTGCTATACAAGTGGTACAACTGGAACCCCAAAAGTGCGTAGGTTCGAGTAGAATTATGGTTTACCCTTTTTCTTATTGATATTATGATATACTATTCGCATAAAATGTTAACTTTGCTTATATTAGCTTTATGAAGCACTTGTTTTAATCTTTCTGCTCAACAAATTATGGTCAGGGTGCTGTCTTGACCCATGGAAACTTTATTGCAAGTGTTGCTGGGGGTACTATGGATGAGAAATTTGGCCCTTCTGATGTGTGAGTAATTTTTTAAGGCATACAATGTTCATTTCCATTTTTTTTACCTTCTTTCCTTATTTTTTTTTTTAATTTTCAGTTATATATCCTATCTCCCTTTGGCTCACATTTATGAGCGAGCAAACCAAGTCATGATAGTACATTTTGGCATTGCTGTGGGATTCTACCAGGGGGTATGCCTTTGACTAATTAAACTCTTTATTTCTTTCATTTGATTTATGTTTACTCATTTTGAATGAGCTTATACTTTTATGAAAAATTAAAATGTTATATACAAGTGCTATACAATAAGGAGCCCATATGATATTTTATGAATATTTTCGTTTTCATACTTTATTTCATGAAATGCTGCATTGACCCATAAGAGATTTCTGTGAAGTAGCAGTCTTTTATTATAGTATTCTTATGTTCCATATATACACGTGTATGCATGCATGGATTATAAATTATAATGCAACCTAAAGTGTACAATGTCTAAATAATAGCAGCCTTTTCTGCTCGACTGTTAGTTTTTTCTGGCCATGTAATATACTTTAGAGCTCTGCCTTATGTGATGCGTTGATGGTAGATTTACTAAATTTTGTTTCACTTTATTTTTCAATATTCTCAGATTAGCATAAAATTTCTTTTTAACATTCGTATGCAGGATAGTATGAAATTAATGGATGACATGGCCACCCTAAGACCTACTATCTTCTGTAGTGTTCCTCGACTATATAACAGAATATATGCTGGGTAAAGTATTTATACATTTATGCTTTACTTTTTAGAACTCTCTTTTTCGCTTCTTGTGTGCTCATTGTATCATTCAATTGGATTTTTTTTTACAGTATCATTAATGCTGTTAAAACATCTGGTGGTCTGAAGGAGAGATTATTTAATGCTGCCTACAATGCTAAAAGGCAGGCTTTATTGCATGGTAAAATATATTCACAATGATTTATCTTTGTGTAGCATACATTTAAATACCTGTTTTGCCAGATTTTTTTATGGTGGTGGATCACTATTCTGGCCTAAATATTGAATCAAATTGTACTTGTACCTTGGTTTTCCCCTATCCTTTGTTCATTGATGGTTTTAGACACCTTGTTTATGTGCAAGATTCTTCTCCTGCTCCATTATTATTTCTTGTGGTGGGTGAATCTTATTTACCGCAATAGTATCATGTTTGTTTTCTGAAACTTCTATTGTCTTTTAAATAGCTGGGAAAGTTTTCTTAGAATGATAGATATGGCTAAAAAGGTGTAACTTATCATTTTGGCTTTAAAGTTTTAGTATCATTTGAAAGAAAACTTACTTTTGACGTCCATATTTCCATTTGTTTCAGGGAAGAACCCTTCTCCAATGTGGGACAGATTAGTTTTCAACAAGATAAAGGAAAAGCTTGGAGGACGAGTTCGGTTTATTGCATCAGGTGCCTCGCCTTTATCTCCTGATATCATGGAATTTTTAAAGATGTAAGTTTTGCATAATATTAATGTATACAATACTAAAGAGGACATTCCACTTTTTAATATTATTATTATTATTTTTAATCAATTTTCTCATGCTGAATAATATGTGCACTTATTCTGCAGTTGCTTTGGTGGTCGGGTGACTGAAGGATATGGAATGACAGAGAGTACTTGTGTTATAAGCTGCATAGATGAGGGTGACCCACTTGGTGGTCACGTTGGCTCTCCTAATCCTGCCTGTGGTGAGTACTAAGTATGAACTCTGCATCATATATCTAATAGCTTGCAGTACATTCGCGATTTAAAACCTGTTTGGTATTACATTTCAGGTAGTATGTGACGTACCAATCGACTTGTTCATGAACTGGTTAATTTTTTTCTATTTAGAAAAATAAGTAGTTGCAACATCTCATCATTTGTAGTTATTCAAAATGTTATTTTCCTTTGTATTGAATTTTAGGGATGGGCTGTTTTCTTTATTTTGTGTGTAGTTTTGTAAACATCAAAGTTAAATTCTTGATTGATTTTGATGCACCTGATGAATGAGTAGGTCTATCAGTGTGTTATTGGGCTGCTGAGGGGGTTCTTATTATAGGATTTCACTTGGACTCTCATACTGCAATTCAATCTCACAGTCTGGAAGTTAATAACCTCAGTATATATCAAATCTGCCCAGAAACTGTACACGTCTTGACTTTTGAGCCAATTCTCTCCCACAAATAATTATTCTCCGTGTCTTTGTTTTTTTTTTTTTTAATTTAGTTGCAATGGGGTTTACTGTTTTAATTATTTTATTTTTCCCTTGCAGTGATATTGTGTCTAATAATCCTAAAAACGTGTTCTACTTAGCTCTCCTTATATGGAAGAATTTAAAAGATGAAATTATATTTAATTTATGTCAGCCGAAGCTTTGTTATGCCTAGTGCCAAGAGTTTTGTTCTTTGTTTCAGAGATAAAACTTGTGGATGTTCCAGAAATGAACTATACATCTGAGGATCAGCCCAATCCCCGTGGTGAAATTTGTGTGAGGGGTCCCATTGTTTTCCGAGGTTATCACAAAGATGAAACTCAGACGTAACTACCTTTCATGCTATTTGCTTGAATGAAATTTACCTTATCATATTTAAAACTACTTGATTTTCAATCCAATTGTGCAGGAGAGAAGTCATTGATGAAGATGGATGGCTTCATACGGGAGATATTGGAACGTGGTTACCTGGTGGTAGACTAAAAATTATTGACAGGTGAGATAGCATCATTCTAATTGTAATTCTAATCCATGATTAATATGATACACACGGCTTCTTAACTTACCACCTGGCATTAGATTGAATCCATCAGACCGCAATTATGCTCTATTCAATGAGTAGACTTGAATGGCACTTTACAGAGTGAACTTGCTATGTCCCATTGGTATTTTGTTCAATGAGTGCTGCTGCTGTAAGACTTATAAGTTATAACTGCATACTGCCTCCATTTAACTTTTATAATTTATATATTTAACTTCAGTAGGATGGGCTTTGAATCTTGACACCCCTAGTTTCCTGTCTACTTTCCCGGCTCAGTTTTTACAACATTGACTGACATTGTCAAGCATATGAATGAAAGCTTTAATTTTGTGACAGGAAGAAAAATATATTTAAGTTGGCTCAAGGCGAGTATATTGCTCCTGAGAAGATTGAAAATGTATATGCCAAATGCAAGTTTGTGGCGCAGTGCTTCGTATACGGTAAGGAAATAAATCAACACACAAATTTGGTGTGTGATCTTTGTATCCTCTCTCTTACTTTACTCCTTACTAGCTTGCTGATGCTTCTTTTTTCTTTTTTAGGTGATAGCTTAAATGCTTCTTTGGTAGCTGTTGTCTCAGTGGATCTTGATGTCTTGAAAGCATGGGCCGCTTCAGAAGGCATAATGGTAGTATAAACTTTTAAGACTGTTTTAATATCTATTCCCATCTATGACACATGTACTGAAAATCCATCTAGACAGAGGTTAAAAGTTGGTTTTACTTTGTGCTTGAAATCTTGAAATGTATTTTTGATTCATATTACTATAACTCTACAATATAGTTTGGAAAATAAATGTGACATGATAAAGAATTGGTACTAAATTTGTGAAAACAAAATTGTCAGATACCAGATCTAAAGTGAACGTTTTCAGTTGAGTCAACCGACGTTTCTTTGATTTCGTCATACGAGTGAACTAACTTTTCTTTGATTGGTGATCATAGATTTAAGGTTTAGGGTTTATTTTTATCGTGGTTACCTTTCTCTAGAGTTACACTTCTCGTGTTTCCATCTTTGTTTACTTTTTCGCCTTTGGTCCTGTGTATTTTATTTTTAGTCTGCGCAACTCTATTCTTTTAAAAAGTGCCTTTATCAGTCTATTTTTGCAACTTTTTTCTTTTTGCATGATTTTAAGTAACAATGCTTTTGTGGTTTTTTCAATCTTTGCATCTATTTTAGCACATGTGGCAGTGGCTCTTTTCTTTGTATGATAGCTCGTCTATTGATTAGTTTCAGTATATTAGATATTCATCCTTTGAGGCTTGGCAAAATCATACCGTTTAAAACAAGGGATGTTTTTATGTGAACTCTTAAAATCAGAGTGTCCCGATTAATTTTGAAATCAAGAAAGTAGAGTCTGTATTTTATATTAAAATTCAAGAGAATTTCAAGAAATTTATTCCAATCATCTTATTTTTCTTCAATGAGTTGATGTTAATTTATCGAAGCAGTCTGCAACGTTAACTGATACTCTTATGTTGTTGGGCATGGGTGTAGTATAATGATTTAACACAACTTTGCAATGATCCAAGAGCAAAGGCAGTTGTCTTGACTGAGATGGATGCTGCTGGAAGAGATGCTCAGGTAGGTTATTCATTTTATGTTACACTTACGTTTACCTTACAATTTAATAATATTAAATATCTGTAACTTTATGTGATTGTAGCTTAGAGGTTTTGAATTTGTAAAAGCTGTCACTTTGGTGACCGAACCCTTTACGTTGGAAAATGGTCTGCTTACTCCGACATTCAAGGCAAGCTTTGAGTCCTAAATTTTTTTGTTTTTCATTTTAACCTGATATGGCCCTAAATAATGTTGTATATTGCGTGCAACTTTTCAGATTAAGAGGCCTCAAGCGAAGGAATATTTCGCAAAAGCAATATCTGATATGTACAGTGAGCTCTCAAAAACTGATAGTTCTCAGAAAACGTTGTGAAATTGAGGGTCTCCCTTCACTCCCCTCAACAGATAAATAAAGAATCGTGATTCATTCCATCGTAAGGCAATAGCAGAAGGATCCAATGGGTACGATCTTGCAACTTGTTTTCTGATGATAACAGTTGTGCTAGAACCCCAACAAGATCCAATACGTGATTTTTATATATATATTTTTCAGTAATATTACTATAATTTTTAATATATTCATTATTATTATTGCTGTTGTGAATCAATCAATACCTATTCAGTGGCATTTTGATTTTATTTCTTTTCTTTTGGTGGGACTTCACTAACTAATGTTATGCACCTGGGTTTTATGGTAATGACTGTTATTATGAATTTTCTGAATGAAATGGAGTCGGAAGAATACTTTCATGACATTATCTAATTTTTTAAAAAGGATCTTGATTCTTTGTTAAATTTAGAAAATGCTGACATTATGTCTCTTACTGTCTTATGGAAATAATCAGGGGAACAAAAGTAAAAGGTAATCGATAAAGAAGAAAATTATTCTTTACAGGGAGCAGTTCGATTTTATTTTAGATATTTTTTAAAGAAAAAAAAATAGACCTTAGTAAGTAATATGGTTTGTTCTTCTTTTGCTGATCTAAGGAGTAAGAATAAGATTATTGAGGACATTGGCGTGCACCTTAAATATTCTTGTTTTTTCTAGTGTATATTAGGTATGCCTAATCATACACATTTTAGATAGAAAAATAAAAGAGAAATGTTTTTTTACATCCACCACTTGACAATCACTTTTGAAGATAATATGGTCATTTAAAGAAGTAACCTTTTGTGATTGAAAAGGAAAAAGAGAGATGGGTAAAAAAAATGTGAAGTGGTTGTAAAAATTTATGGTGTCAAAATAATATAACTCAAAAATAAATTAGACTAGAGTAAATTTCACTGTAAGAAACAAGAAGGGAGGATAGAATAATGGTCAAATTTTGGTATTTAAATAACTGTCTTATGTTCCATTGCAAGAGTGTAAAAGTTGCCTTGAAAGTCTTTTGCAATGCCGTCCAATGACACAATTACATCTTACTATGTTAGGCGATTAAATTCTTGTATCTAACAATTAACTAATGTAAATGATAGTTCATAAAGCCAAAACCAAAGCCAAAACCTTAAATTGAGTGACAAAAGTAATTGACTTTTTTTTTCCTCTTGGTTTTAAGTGGTATCTAACAAACCAATTATGATGAAATCAACCACATTATTCGCAGAGCACGCTTTGTTGCGTTACTTGGTCCCCGTGAGGTTCCTTACTTTACTTTTTTCCCTCTCTAGATGTTTAATGTGTAAAATTATAGGAAAAACACCTTCTAATATATCTAATATGCGTTTTTGTTGTCATTGAAAATGGTTTACAAACGTGCCAATGATCTAGGCTGCAGAAAACCGAAAGTTCATAAAGCAAACTAAGCATAAAACTTTGTTATTAAACATAGCTAGAGAAAGCAAGTAATAGGACTATTGGCATGGCCAAACTCATCATAGAAAAAGCTCCCTTTAGAGCAATCAATGGATTAGCGTTGCTAGGAGAAGGTGCTGGTCCATTGGAAGCTTGAAATGTTGGAGAGGCCAAAGCTGATGGAGTAGGTGCATCAGCAGAAACCTTGAGCACGTTTATATCAACCTTCTGTCCAGCTTCACAATGGCCAGGAACGCCGCAGAAGAAGAAGTGGTGGCCGTGAGTGCTTATATCAATGGAGTCATTGCCGGTGGTGAAGGTTGCAATAGGGGATGATGCATTGCATGACTTGTACATGGCATGCGTCACTCGCATCACATTGTGGAATTTGTCATTGTATTCAAATACTACAAATACAAATTACCAACAATTTCAGAATTTCAGTTATGTAGTTATGTTGGTACTAATCATCATAATTAAGTAAAATCCATGCTCTGTAATGATCTTCTTGAGTTGAATGTTTATGAAATGTAGAAATGTAAATGTCCCCGGTGAGGCCAACAATCTCATTGCATGTTTTGTCTTCTCATCCAAAAGAACTTGAGCGGAGCATAAAAGGTTAACGCAAGTTGAAGTGGTGGGTCATGCTGGTTTACAACTATATAGTCATGAAACAGATGTATAATAGGCTTACATACAAATAAAAACAACTAAGAAACGAAAATGTGTACAAGTGTAAAAAAGCAAGAGTTTTTATGTAGGGGCCCTCCCTAAATACATACTTTATTTTCTTAACATTACAAACAGTCATAGAGGTGCAAATGGTGGGATAACAAGTAATTGAAGTTTTCGACACCCAACTCCGCATTGCTAGAAAGAGATACAGTAGCAGTGTATTTTCTTACACATATTTCTATAATGGACTGAAATCTTTAAAATCACAAACTTCTGTTAGTTTCTTCTCTTATTTACTGAGTTTCATGCATGATTTTCCAATTTCAAGGTCACAATTCAAACTGTGTTTGGAGAAGAAAAGAAAGGGTATCCCCTAACTTCAGTATTGTTTGCATTCTTATCATTATTAGAACAGAATGCAGAAGTGTGAGAAGTATGATTTGATCTCCATCTGCTAACAATGAAGAAAAACCAACACAAAAGAACAAACAAAGCATGCAATTGGATTTGAAGGGAAGAAACTTACTGATAGTGTCACCAATTTGGAAGTTCTTGGTAGCAGCCCACTTCTTGTAGTCTATCTTTCCAAGCGTAGTCCAACCAGCAGAGTCCCCAACCTTGTACACAGCTGCATCTGAAACCTGCAGAATTGCCATAACTATGAACAAAGCCACAACTCTCTCTACCAAACCCATGGTTTTGAAGCCCTTGTTTTTTGTGTCTGTTATCGTTGAGGTTGGGGTCTTTATACCCTTTTGACTACTACTAGCTGCCATTGAAGGCCTTAGATGTTGGAACTTGAAGAATGGCAAAGTGGATGAACAGGTCCCACTATTTTTCTTTAATTAAATGGTTTGTTATGTTTGATGAAAACTTCATCTCTATTAGTAGTATATGGGAAAGGGAAATGTGGGTCTCAGTAATAAGTGCTCCACTCACTTCTCCTATTTTTCTTTTGGCATCAAAACCAAACTATGATGGAGTAAGTGTGTGGATTCTTCTAACCATGCTAATCTAACCAAGTACTTTTCTTTACGTTTAGTGTTTAGTTATATTGCAAACTCTGAAAACCTTACAACACTTACCATTCATTAGTAGTTACAAACAAGTAGTTCGCGCTTTATTGTTTTAGAAATAGTACATAGAGCGTGTAAAGAGTTTTCATATTATATTCCTTATAAAAAAAAGTCAGGACATAATTTGTATTCCTTAGATGTATATTTTTTTAATCTTTTTTCTCGATTAAATTTGGATATTTTTCAAAAAATATCAATAATTATAAAGAAAAAACTATATCAAAAGATAATGTTTTTTTGTCATATCTTTAAATTATGTTATATATTCAACTATATTTGTTTATTACAATTCATAATATAATTTGTATATTCAAGAGAATTTATTTATTATTATTTTAATTATATGTAAATATTTGTTCTGTTAGCTATAATACCAGTATTTAACTAATACATGAAAGTCAGCATTAAACATAAATGTCAACATTGAGAAAAACAATGTCAGTGAAAGCACAAATTTGATGTAACTAAAGCTTCATAGACTACTACAAGTAGCTTCTATCATGATTTTACCATCCTTTGTGATTTCTTTAAATTAGCAGAAAACTATGTACATTTATTTGAACTAGATAAATATTCAAAAGGCAATAACATTTTATAATAAATTGGAGAAGGGAGAAACACCAAACTTGCATGCTGAGTCAGGGTAATTTAGATGGTATTTTTACTAGGTAAACTCCTTAAAATCTTAAAATGGTGACAATACAGTAAGTTTGTTTACTCGTTTTCTATTTGCATGGTTAACTCTTTCATTGATGTACCATACTTCAATTTAAATTATTATGCATGTATGATATTTTAATGATATTTATTAGTGAAGTATATTCATGAGTATTTTTAAAATGAAAATAATTTATAATCTTTTATTTTAATAATCTTTAATATATAAAATTTGAATTTGAATTTATATAATAACAAATATGTTTATCACGTATTTAAAATTTTGTAGACTTTTTAATATATATATATATATATATATATATATATATATATATATTATATATAAATTTTATTCTATTATTTTTAAAATAAATATATTGATACATTAGACGTGTGAATATCATATAAGTATATTATATATGTACATCATAGTGCACCAATATATATAAAAACAAACAACATAAATAGCATAATAAAAAATACCCATTTACTAAATTGAAAGTCACATTTGATCAAATTTTGAGTAATAGTATTATAATCGGTAACTAATAATTTGGTGACTGCCATTATAGACTGCAACCACCATATATTGTTTTCTTTTGATGATCTTGTTACTTTGCACATCAGAGAAGCATTAAGCAGGACACTAACTTTATACAACCTCCAACTGAAAGCTACATTATTTTTTGTGTGTATCAAATGACAATTAATAAAACTAAATTAAACAGCCCAAATAGTTCTTTTCAAATGGAGTTACGTGTCTTGTGATTTCTATTGCTATAAGAAACTCATCACATTCACAGAATTAAATTCTGACTCTAATCACAACCATCCTACTTTACCTAATATTCGCTACACTGCTTGTCACCAATCATTAACTCCAAATGTGTGGAATTCACAAGTAATATTAATGTAATTAAGGTTTCATACTTTTAGTATTATGCATTCCCTTCACTCTATATTGACCTCGTTGAGGTTGGTATAACCTATTTTAGTGTATTTTTTCCACCAAATGGCTTCATAAAAAACTACTAATTCATTTTTGGTGCTATGTAATAAAATAACATCATGACTCCTCCTACAGATCACCAACCATGCGTCAAAGTTAATGCTTGTTAATAGTTTTACACTACATTTGTCCACTTCTAATTGCATCAGAATTACTGTGACATGTGTCATTCGCTGTTGCAGGAAAGAAAGAAAAAACAGAATAAGCAAAAGACAAATAATATACCAGGACTAGGCTTTTGTTTTTTGAAAATACAAACATAGTACACAGTTATTTGACTTGCATAAGAGGACAATTAAGTGGCATTACAGTGTTACAGACACATGGCAATAACAAAGGGGGAGCAATAACATGGTAAGCTGTAAGAACCAAATCTGGCCAAACACATTTGAGAAACCAAACCAAACTATTGCCAGAATTTGTCTAACTAATAACTGAGAAGCAGATTAAATCCCTGAAGAATCTTAGTTCTACTTGGTCAATTGCCAATGACCACTTTCTCTTCTTTAACAGAATCATCTTCAGCAAACCTCTTCCACAGCCAATGGTGCTTCCACACTCTCTCTGTCATGTCTTCAATAGGGACATTTTTTGTCTCCGGGAGCAGGAAAAGCACGAAGGTGGACATGATCAAGACACATCCAGAGAAGAACAAGAAGATTCCAAACTTGAAGAAGCAGAGCATCGAGAGAAAGGCCTGTGCAATGAGAAATGTGCAGAGCAAGTTGACACATACAGCAATACTCTGCCCCGCTGAGCGAGTCTCCAGAGGGAAGATCTCACTCGGGATAAGCCAAGTAAGAGGACCCCATGACCATGCAAATGCGGACACAAAAATGCAAACCATAACAACCACCAACACCGCAAAACCCTTTGATAGGTCATCGTAGTGGTCCTTCACCTTTATTCCTATTATAACTGCAATAACAAATTGCGACAAGAACATCTGAACTCCAGCTTCGAATAACAACATTCTCCGACCGAGTCTGTCCACCGAATAGATTGAGACAACAGTGGAAATCACATTAACGCCACCAATAATCACAGTGCAGTAGAGTGAAGCATCTTTTGTGAATCCCAATGTGTTGAACAAAACCGGGGCATAAAACATAATGGCATTGATGCCAGTAAACTGCTGAAAAACCTGTTTCAATTAGGAAATTTCAATTGGTCATACCCATACACCTAAGAATAACATTGTTTCAAATATGTAAAAGAGTGAATGTACAATTTTGTCATTTTTACAACAGATTCTAGAGTGAAGGCTATAATTGGTTACTCACCAAGAAAATGTTTTACACACTCCTTGAAAAGGAAAATGAAAACTTGATACAGGTATTCTCATTTTGATTATATTACGGGGACTGAATAATTTTCAATGCACTCTTTTTACATGAAGCATGATGTTTGATGTCTGTATGACAATACTTCTCTTGAAAATTTAAAATAGATTCTATCTTAGAATTTGATTTTAGAAACTTAAAATCTAAGAGTTCCCAAACAGACATATACATATATATACATATATATATATATATATATATATATATATATATATATATATATATATATATATATATTTATATTTATATTATTTTTTATTAATTTTTTTTTGTGTTTTCTTTAAA
>Ga0214542_1004260_pt1:0-27500 | contig 28532 bp, 12 predicted proteins | sample CNSS1metaG_FD_160096 | JGI IMG/M metagenome (GOLD analysis project Ga0214542, IMG submission 160096) | Root nodule microbial communities from cowpea collected in UCLA plant growth center, Los Angeles, California, USA - CNSS1 | ecosystem: Host-associated > Plants > Roots > Nodule | place...
GTTTGCTAGATGAACTGGATGTAGATTCTTAAGAATCGAACCAGTATAAAAATTCTGTGTGCTTTATCTCTTTCTCTCTATATCTTGTCATAGTATAAATGCTCCATACATTAAGCATCAAACCATATTATTTCAATTTATTCAAAAGAAAAGGTTTTTGTCAAAACAATTTCAAAAGTGCTAAAACTGGGAAAAATTTATTAATACCAATTCACCCCCCTCTTGGTTGTGAAATATTGGTGCATCAATTCTAACAAACTCGTCCCCGTTTTGACGGGAAATCCCCGCATTGACTGGGTATGGGTATGGGTATAGGTATAGGGATGAGTATGAGGATGTACATATCCCCACCATAATACTCGTCCCCGCCATATCTTCGTCCTCGTTTAAATTATTAAAATATTCACAATTAATTAAGTAACCATATATATATATATATATATATATATATATATATATATATATATACTTTTTATTTCTTCCAATTATTTGGTTTGCATTGAAACGCAGTCACATCTCCAATATATTTTTCATCTTATCATAACCTTTATATAATTATGTTAAAATGATGTATGTCAATTAAAAACTTTTTATGTCTCATATTTGAATATTTCTGTTATTTTTTTAATAGTTTTATTTATTGTATATTTTCCTTTCACATGAGTATGTTTAATACTCTCAATTTAAGTGTTTAATAGCATAAACATTTCATTTACTAGGTAATATAAAAAAATTCTTTACTTATTATTATTAATTTATGTTTCATTTAAAGAACTCTTTTGTTTCGCTAAAACAATTTTCGTTATTTCTCAACCATTGAGTATATATATATATATATATATATATATATATATATATATATATATATATATATATATATATTCATATTTAAAAAGTTTTCTTAGATCTTTGAGGTATTTTTCATCTTATCATACTCTTAATTATACATTTGTTTTCCTTTGTGCGATTTCTTTCAATAGTCTTTCAAATTTTTTCTCAAACACACATTTGTTAATTTTTAATATTTTTACTTGTTTATGTTCATCATGTAGAATACTATTTCATATATTTTATCTAATTTATTTTTTAACTCATTATCAATCATACTGTAATTTTTTCAGTATAATTGTATAAACAACTTTTATTTACTATAATATAAAAATTTAATATAATTACCATGAAATTTTTTATCACCAACTAACGTATATTAGAGTTCAAAATATACAAGATCTGTCAAAATTTTATTATTATGTTTATTATTTGTTCTTTGCATCATTTTGATGAAGTGATGTATTATCATTTTTATTAGTGCATAAAAAAGAGATTCATTAGAATTTAAAAAATTAAAGTAAATAAACATTTAAAATATATTTTAATTTGAATATTTGTTTTCCCTTTATATTTTTTTAAAAATATTTTTTAATTTTATCAACAAGGTTTCATTAATGTTTGTAGTTTGCAAATTTGATAAATGTTTTGGTTCTCAAAAAATTTTATTCGGTATTCTAATCTAAAATGTAAACAATTATAATTTATTTCAAAGTATTTGATATCGAAGAAACAATCATCCTCCTAATATTGAATATTTGGTGATATTATGTTTCTTTTACCGTAATTTTTTATTATTCTATAAAAAAGTAATTAAAATTAATATTGAAGTAGTAAAAAAATGGGTACGAGTATGGGTACGAGATTATACCCATTACCTGGTGGGAATGAGGATAGGACAAAATTTTAATACCCGTTGGGTTTGGGGATGGGGATGGGGATGAGGATGAATTTTTTCTACGGAGATGGGTATGGGATAGCGAAATCCGTCCTCGCCCTGCCCCGTTGCCATCCCTAGTTCCTAGGAAATTCAACTTGAGGCCAAGAATATGTATAAGAAAAATCACTAGATGACAATCGAAGTCCCTCTCTCTTTATTCAAAAAGGCTTTTCACCCTTGACTTTGTGCCTTGAGGATGGCTTTGAGGTAAGGATGGCAACGGGACGGGACGGGGCGGGGACGAGTTTGGCTATCCCATACTAATTCCCATAGAAAAAATGCATCCTCATCCCCATACCCAAACCCAATGGGTATCAAACTTTGTCTCATCCTCATCCCTACCGGGTTACGGGTATATTCTCGTACCCATACCCATACCCGTTTTACTATTATTCCAATATTAATTAATTAATTTTTATAAAATAATAAAAATTATGGTAAAGAAAACGTAATATTGTCAAATATTCAATATTAAAAGATTGTTGTTTCTTCGATATCAAATATTTAGAAATAAATTATAATTGTACACATTTCAAATTAAAATACCAAATAAAATTTCATGAGAACCAAAACATTTATCAAATTTGCAAACATCAATAATATTAAACTAATGTCTATTTACTAAAATAATATTAAAAAATATAATAGGAAAACAAATATTCAAATTAAAATATATTTTAAATGTCTATTTACTTTAATTTTTTAAATTCTAATGAATCTCTTTTTTATACACTAATAAAAGTTATAATACATCACTTTATCAAAATCATGTAAAGAACAAATATTAAACTAATAATTATAAAACTTTAACATAGATATTGCATCTTTTGAACTTCAATATATGTTGGATGATGACAAAAATAAATAATGACAATTACATTTAATTTTATGTTATAGCAAATAAAATTTATTTATACAATTATAGTGAAAAAATTACAATATGATTGATAATGAGTTAGAAAATAAAAAATAATTATATAAAATATATCAAAGTAGTATTCTACATGATAAAAATAAACAACAAATAAAAATATTAAAAAATTATCAAATGTGTGTCTTAGAAATAATTGGAGAGATTATTGAATGAAATATCACAAAGGAAAAAAATATATATAATTAAGGGTAATATAAGATGAAAAATGCCTTAAAGATCTAAGAAAACTTTTCAAATATCAACATAGTCAATGTTGAGAAATAACGAAAAAAAATTTTAACGAAAAAAAGTTCTTCAAATGAAACAAATATTATAATAGAGTAAAAAAGATAATTTTTTTATATTAATTAGTAAATAAAAGACTTGTGCTATTAAACAATTAAATTGAGAGTGTTAAACATTCTCATGTGAAAGGAAAATATAAAATAAATAAACATATTCAAAAAGAATAGAAATATTCACATGTGAGACATACAAAATATTTAATTGATACGATGAAAAATATATTGGAGATGCGAATGAATTTCATGACAAACCAAACAATTAGAAAAAATAAAAATTAGAAAGAGTCATTATAGTGACAAATTTAGATACGACATTTGATAGTGACACTAACATGTGGCATTGCATTGACACATGGCACTAACAATACCACGTGTCACACTAGGGATCTAACACGTGGCATTTTTTTTGTTTTGTAAAAAAAATAAAACAAAAATTTAAAAAATTTAAAAAAAATAAATAAAATAAATAAAAAACCACAGACAGACACATGACACATCGTTAAGAAAGTTAGTCATCTTCGTCTGAAATGGACCTAATTGAAGCACTTTTTCAAAATTTGGGATGCAATTGACATTTTTTTTAAAAACAGGTACCAAATTGACACACCTCTACCAAAGTGGGTATCATCCGAGTAATTAAACCAACTAAAAATTATTAGTGACTAAAATAGTTTCTTATATGTAGGGATTTTTTGTATGAAAGTCTTTCTAGTTAGAAGTTTCAAGCAAACGTGTTATGTTAAAAATGATGGTATATATATATATATATATATATATATATATATATATATATATATATATATAAGGTTACTTAATTAATTGTAAATTAAAAATTTAAACAGGGACGGGGATATGGAGGGGACGAGTGTTATGGCGGGTATGGAGACGCGGACGGAGCAGATATGTACATCCCCATACCCAATTGAAAAAATCAAGGGTTCTCTATATCCATACCCATACACAATCAATACGGAATTTCCTGTCAAAACGGGGACGGGTTCGGGCAATACCCACGGGAGCGGGTTTATTTGCCATCCCTACTTTGAGGAAGAAAAGTTGATGTCAACTCCAAAACCTCTAGGTCAGATCCTGCGCTACGTGGTCGTCATTTCAGGTCCCACATCTCTCTTCCTTTGTTTTATTTCCCTCAAATCTCTTGTCCCTTGTAGGTCAAGTTCGTACTCAAATCTTCGTTCCAAATCAATCCTTGTTCATTTCATTCGTGGTGGTGCTCTTGGCATAATGGTCTAATTTGGAGGAGGGAAGTTGGATGTTTTTCTATATTTATCATCACTATGGGCCATATGGCCAGATCGACGTTGTCAGAATAATAGTGTAAAGGATGAATGTCTTACCCATGTGATATCTGCTAAAGGCTTCATAAGTAAGGTGAGAATTTTAGCCCTATCTCTCTTTCGGTGTTCAACCTCCTTAAGTAGTCAGCATGCATAATTGAAAAAGGAAAGGCAGTTTATGTTCTCTTTCTCGGTGCTCCAGTCAAGGTACATTCTCTACTTGTCTACACCTTCAGACATCAAGAAAGTCGAACTGACTCGCTGACTTTGCTTTGTAAGGGCTTGACATCTTATGTATGGAAGTACGTGGTTGAAGTGAATTCCTCGGAAATGCAGTAGGAAGGCAATCTTTCTTTTGACCACGTTTGGTATGTATTTGGCACCAACTTTCTTTCCTATTGGTTACGGTTCTCTTGTCTCAATCATCTCATTTTATAGTTTTAGCGTATAGCTATGGTTCAAATATAGACTAAAGACTTTCTTTCATGCTTTGATCTCAACTAGTGTAAGCATAATGGCTATTGCTCCTTACCATTCCATTCAAAGTAGTCATTCTTTTAAAACAATGCATGGCATGTTGTTCCAACTTTGTGTTCATGTCCTCATATTTATGATGCTCGCTTTCTTTTACTGCTTGATTTCTTTTCCAAATCTTTCGGATAGTCATTGCGCCATTCATAGCCATCAGGGAAACTGCCTTCTTCCCTCAAGATGGTTCGTCTTGCTTATGTTTGATGGAAACTAGGGTTCAAATTCAAACTTGGAGAAATCAAGACATGGTAGGATTCAAACCTCCAATTTTTAGGTCATGAGCCTAACGAGTTAACCAATTAATCTACCATGTTTCTTCCCTTTCTCTTTCACGATCCCCACCTAGGTCCCCTTGGTTGTTTGGCCGAGATAGAACCAACACTTTAAGTAAGCGGCGATCTAATGGCCCCCTACCCTAGGTTAGAGCTATAAAGCTTACCTTATTTATTGGAAAGGAATTTTTCATTTCAGCTTGCTAACTAAGGTTGGCAACAAAATCCTTCGCGGCCCTATAACATATGAAAAAGTTTGAGTTAATAAGCCCCCTTAGAGAGAGGGGGGACTTTGTAGTAATTGCGAATGAGCAAGCAAGTAGGGGGTGACAATTAAAGAGTTAGTGAGACTGACCGCAATTGCAAAGACTTGCTTACTTGTTAGAGTAAAGAGGAATAAGTTGACTTTCTTTTTTTTATTATTATTTTTTTTTTGGTTATGGAACATGAAAGTTGTTTTGTTTAGTACGAGATCGCTTCACACCTCGCGATTCTTACACCTCTCGCCTATTGAAGTTCTATTCAAAAACCTCGTTTGAGAACTTGTATAGAGAAGGATTTCTCGCAGCGTAGTAGTTCTTCCATACCAAATTAGCAGCCCAGCGTTGCTATTGGCATAATAACCAGTACAACATATATTGGCCCAACCCAGTCCTCTTGTACTAGGGTTGGTTCCTCGTAGTTATCCCTTTAACACCAACGGTAGATAGGAACCAAATTGTCTCACAACGTTCTAAACCTAACTCACGTACCACTTGAATCGACGAACAATTAAACCCTTGGGACCTTCTTCAACCCTAAGATGTGATGAGTCGACATTGATGTGCCAAACGACTCCGTTGATAAGAGCTCTTAGGAGTCATCAACCTGTTATCCCCGACATACCTTTGATTCATTCATCAAATACCTCAATTATATGCCCTCCTTTGTTTCTTCAACTAATGCCAAATGCTCAACTTTTGTTATCAATAGAACTATTGTTGGTTGGATAGTAACTTTCCAACTAACAAGAGGCCTATAAATCAGAAAAGAAAAATGAGTAACATACTATCTTGCATCTAAGTCTATAGTGTAATTATAATCAAATAGCATAGCCAAAGTGCTTTACAAATCAACCTTGAATATGCTACCAATGTCTTGATTACCTTAAGGTGTCAAAATACATGTTTCACATCTTGTCAATGTTCCTTATATATACTTACTAGATTAATTATTCGTGTCAAGTTTGGTCTTGTGAATACCATGAGATGCACCAAGCTTCTAATTGTACTTGCATATACAATCAAAGGTGTGCTAGTATGCTTATTACATTCCATCCAAACTGCCTAAGCACGTTGTGGATGTTCTCCCTTTAACATATAAAGAGTTTATCCCGAGCATGATCCCTAAAGATGTACTTGCAAAAAATCTTCTACCAATTAGTAACTTCAATTTTCAACTTTGAGCCATGTCTTATGACATTATCAAGATATCATATTTATATAACAAATAAAGAAATGAATCGTCCTTTACCTTCTTATGATATGACACATGGATAAAAATTACTAAAGTACCCTCATACATAATTAACTAATTCAATCTCTAATACCACTTCTAAGAGATTACTTCAAACTACACAATGCCTTTTCTTATTGTACATGCACTTCTCCTTAATAAGCATCTTAAAACCTTCAAGTTGTCTAATAAGAATATATAATAATTGATAGAATCCAAATTATTCTTCTGAAATTAAGCTAATTAGCAATTAATCTTTTGTATTAAGCTAATCACATCCTTGTAATTAGGTTATTAAATATTATGTAATTATATTGTGCATAATTACATACTTGATTTAGATCATATTGTTATGTATATATACCTATCTCCAATACATAATAAGGCACATATACAAATTAACTTTCTCTTTTACATGGTCTTAGAGTCATGAGTTTAAGCATATCCTAGTGAGATATGTTGTTTGGTTGAGCTTATCATTCTACCTACTATTAGACCACCCATTAATGTTTAATCTCATGCTTAAGATGTATATACATTCGTGTGAGGGGTGTGTTGGATATGCAACACCAACTAGAGATAAAACGATTTTATAGTACATATGTATGTACAAATCTCATCTTACAAACGAATTTTATGGAGTTGAGTTATGCTTAAAATCCACTTTATAATATGAAGTTAATTACAGCTAATTGTCTTAATTTCAGAAAAATAATTTAGATTTTATCAAGAATATATTTCTCCAACAAGTCATAGAAGAATATTTTCTTTACATCAAGTTGCTCTAGCTCATGTTTAACATATTTGCTAAAGCAAGTAAGATCCTATTGGTTTTGTTGCATTAGACAATTGGGTGCAAAATCTATAGACGCCTAAGTGTACCAGATGGTCCATCCAAAGAGAACTCCATTTGCTTAAGCACTAGTATAAGTTTATCAAACACTTCTCTAAATGCTTCCTCGATTTTCACCCCTAGCTTAGAGAATTCATCAAACACAACATCTCCACTCATAATCACTCATTTCTCGTACAATGATCACACTTTGAAACCTTTGTTCCCCTCTTATAGTCCACAAACACTCTCATCTTAGACTTAAGATCAAGCTTACCTATTGATGTAGAAGGTTGAAGGTTAAAAGATTCTATGCTTCCAAGTTTGAATATTTTATGCTCTCAACCATAAAATGCAAGTTAGTGACGATGTGCAAGAAGAATGATGATGTTTTTCTGTATTTGGTCTTGGATGTTTGGTTGTAATTTGTGTTTTTTACCAATTGTTAATGTTTCTATCTTACGTTTTACTTAGGTTACTTATGGAAGTAATTTAGAAGTGTTTTGGAATCATTAGGGTGATTAAGTTTTGTTTTAATAGAATAAAATGAGTATTAATTTATTAAAATGTTGTTACTTTTGTTTTGTTTGCAAGAATATTTCAACCAATTAAAAATATGATTTAATTGTTACTGTTTTAGTTGGCTAAAATTATATTTTAATGAATTAAAATTACTTAAAATATTTATTTTAATAATTTTAATACATTCAAATGTTATGTTTTTGTACATTATTTTTGTTTTAATGAATTGCAATATTTATTTAATCCATTAAAACTAGCTGATTTACCCTATTTAAAACTTAATTACTTTTTTAAGTTCCAAATACTAGCTATTTGGTTATTTAAAGGAAAAAAGGAAAACTCAAAATGAGTATTTTCTGAAAGTTTCAAATACTTTTCAAATATTAAGAGTTATTTGATTGTTTGAAGAAAAAAAAAACTTAACAAAATTTCCTCTATTGAATAAAAGGATTTAATGTATGAGACCGAGAAGAATACATAATATATCATCTTTTTTTCTTCCAGTTGAGTTTAATGTTTCTTAGTGATTTTTCTTTTGAGGGCGATCCTCAGAAATAATAAGAGAACCATGCAGTAAAAACTAAAACTACTTTAATTTTAACCAAAAACTTAATTATTTTTTTAACCAATTTTATATATAAATTTGTCTTATGCGCGACTTCAAATATTAAATAATTATCATAATTCTAAATTTATACAAGAATTATTGTATGTAAATTTTTTCAGTAAATATATTTTTAATAATTTTTAATAATTTAATAAAATATCTTAGCTGTTTTTGCCTTGATTATTTATGTCAAATTTAATAAAAAAAATAAACAGCAACAGTGAAGCAATGTATAATTTTCAACTCCAGGTTTTGATTATAAATTATTCAAATAATGTTACCATGATACATAATAGTTTAGGTAAATTGTTATTTCAGTGAAGAGTGGAGGGGTTTAAGTATTTTCTTTAATATTTTATGAATTTCTTTTTCTATTTTCACGTCACATATTGTCACCAGCAACAACAACATCTATATCATACCAACTATAAAAATACATTTCAACCTAAAATATTTACATTTTTTTTTTGTCGATAAAATGGTTTTATTTGAGAAATTAAGGAAAATGTTATCTATAAACTTTAAATGTAACATCTGAGATTGGAACAAAGGGTTTTCACTTACGTTAAAACTAAGATGGAACTTGTATACTACAAATGTAATAAAAATGCTTAATAGCATTGGTAATCTCTATATTTCTAACAATAATTTAATATTTTTAATTTATTTATCACTCAATGTAATTTTTTTTTTTTAAGAATACTCAATAGGACTCCTTCCATTAAACCAGAGTTTAGATGACGATAAATTGACATATGTTAATACAATTTTTTCGTCTTTTTCCGTGTTTATTGTCCAATTTCAAGATAAAGAGAATCACATTGAATCTTCTTAAGAAAAAAATATTGAGACTAAAAAAAACATTAAATCAATACTACAAATATAGGAATAAAATATGTTATTAATCCTAACAAGAAAAACGAGAAAAATGAGTTTGAAGGTAAAAGTTGAAAAATATATCATACCTAAGGTTGTTAGGTACAAGAATACGTACTCAATAATACAAAATGACAGAATTTAATAAAAACAAAAATCATGTAAATTGTGTTTAAAAAAATGGAAAGATAAGAAGGTTTGCTGTATTATAACCAAGTACTCTATAAAATCATAGTAAATGTTAGAAGAGAAAACAAGAGAAAAAAAATGAAAATATAAAAATAAATGTGTGATCATACAAGAATAGATACAATATAACTTGATTATATATGAAAAGATATTACTTACGACACCAATCAAAGAAAAAGTAATAGAAAATCATGTGGTTTAGACATTTGCAAAGAAAGCTAAGACAGATTCAGAGGATATTTCAATAAAGTTTAACGATACCATGTGAACCATGCAAAAACATTGAATCAGAAATGTGCTACACCATGGGAGTGTTTGTATACTAATCATTTAAACATTACAAAATATGGTGAATGTTAAAGAACAGTTCAATGAAGTGTTTGAGAAAGATTCATTTAGGCATAAATCCTTACCAGTAGAAACAAAGAGCAGCAGATTTATTCCCACCAAGTGGAAGAAGAAGAAGAAGAAGAAGAAGAAAATGGCTTTGCACTAGTTTGATGGACTGATAGAGTTCAACAGTTGGTAGTTGTCACATTCTAATAACATTGGATGAACTGTTTATTGGGTTAAGGTGTAGTAATTGGCATAAATGAAGGATGATCAATGCCATCAAGGTCTGATATAAAGCAGCAATTTTCTACAATAAAAATGGATCTAGCATGATGTAGAGTTGAAGTGTGAAGACTAGAGGTTTTTCATCTTCACTCTTAGGTTATTCCATAATCATAACTTTCAAGACATACAAGTTTCCTATTCTGCATCTTCACTCACTCCTTGCTTACTGTCCCAATCATCTTTGGGCAGTGGAAGCATATCATGACTATTACCTGGTCCAGGACTAAGCCTTCTCTTGTGTTCTACAAAAAAAAAGAAAAAGTTCTGCAACTGTTAAAATCTGAGGAAGAACAAATCTAGAACATGAAGTTGATCAGAAGAGAGATTACTTTTGCGTGTGATGGCTTGTCGAGTCATTGCCAAGAATTCATCCCATTTAAATTTACTAAGTTCGCGCTTCTCCTCCTCGAGGAGCTCGAAATTCGGCTCTCTACCACACATGAAAGCAGCCCTACAGATAGATAAGGAGAAAATGAAAACTTTACCATTAAACTGTTGAATCTTCCTCCTTTTCATGCTGTCATTCAAATACTAACTACTTTGTTTGAGCATTAACAATGGTTTATGGTAGCTAGACTGCATACATAACACGAACTACAAACGCTACCACCAAGCCTTTACATATATCAATCAACACTCAATCTCATAAGTAGCTTCCCTACTATCCAATAACTAAAATTAAAGATTTCTTCAAATTATCTAACACTGGAAAACTGAGGAATGTTTGTCCAGAGACAGTGTTCTTATCTCAAATTTGGATTCTCTGTTGAGTTTTCGATGTTATCCCTCTGTTGAGTCTTCAAAATATATTGATGAACACTGATTTTGAAATTTTAAAATATATTAAAAACCATTTTAATATGCCAACTTTAGTGCATTTTGAAAGCTCAGTAGAGGGACAATACCAAAAACTCAACATAGAATCTGAACTCTCTTATATCAAACCTAACATTCTGTACAAAATAATGTACTTAGATTCAAAGTAGGTCTGCTTTCTCTTTCAGCTACAGAATTCAATTTAGTTCAATTGTTGTAACTAATATGATTATAAGTGGGAAAGAAATCATGTTAGGATATGGAAAAGGGAAGGAATAAGGAGTAGAGAGTGAAAAGCACATGCTCTAACAATGAGAACAGAACCACTGCCAGGTTATCAATTACAACTGAAAGGCTTGCATATTCTCACTATAACATTGAAGCATCCAAAGGAATTAGTGATGGTAATAATTTGTATAATTCAAGATACTACCTATCATATAAGCGAGCAGCTTCTTCTTGTGATCCAACAGTCCCTAGATGGATCTGTTTCTTGTCCACCTTGATAGCGGCTTGCCACTTCATATTTTTGAAGTATACACCTCTCATTAAGCATGGTTCTTGATTGTGCAAATTCTTTCTTCTGTGTCGCTTTCTGCGTTTAATAGGAGGTCCTGCTAAATACAGGTAAAGAAGGTTACAGACAATACAGGCATAAACAAAATGCTACCCTAAACAAAGTTGTTCAATTTCAAGGCAATGTTTTCTATTTCCATTTCCTGTTTTCACTAATAATTACACAAATATCACCATCTTTTCACTTTAGTTATTGCTTTCAAATATTTCTCCAGGAAAGCAATGTGTTATTTTCATGATTTCTGATTCCAACACAAATCTTAGCATCGTGATATTTTCATCATTTCCAATTCCAATACAAAACTTTGAAATAAAGTAGTGAAAACAATGCAGCACTTTTGTAATCATGACTAAAAACAAAAAATGCAAACACAAGATGTTTTCTCAAACTAACTAGGCTGAAAATATGTCTATGTTAACTTAGTATTCTCACAATTAAACTAAATTTTCGCCATAAATATCTTTACGTTCAGTTTTTTTCTTCTCATTTAACCATCATGTACTGCATGATAGCAAGGATAATGGGTTATCCATGAAAATTGCATTCCTTGAATTAATACAGTTGATGTCACAAAAACACAGTGAGCACAAAGTCCCAGGCTACATAACTGGTAGTCAGAGGATTCATCACTCATTTTTTATTACTGGTTCTCATTGCTAAATTTGAGTAAATGATATACCAAACAATTGCATTCCAGTGAAGATAATAATGTACCCAATGTAATTAATGAAGCAATGTTGATGGCCATTTAACTATGACCAAATAAGCATATTCAGACATTCACTCAAAGTGTATAGAAACATTTAAACATTTATACCATAAGACAAAATTAGGTATTTTTCCTCAAGATATATATAATCATACTAGCAAGTGGAACAAATGTACCGGATAAGGAAATAGAACACACATGACACATTACGAAAATAATAGCAAAATTTCTTCTCACTGATCATGTGTATTCTCTGAATGCAGTTTTTAACTACCAAATAGACCCTTCTCCATGTACCATGTTAAGGTTTTCAATAAAATATAGACACTGTTTGTAGATAACTTTGATCTGAAATCAAGCTCCCACAAAGTGGTTCAATTAAGACACTTTATAATTTTACTACAAACCAAACTCCTTTATTACACCTTATCTTCAAGTCATGTGATGTGAGTTTAATTATCATTATGTCAACTCTTTTTTGATGCATAATTCCAGTGAGGGTTGTTATGTTATGAAATTCTGAAAATGATGATAAATAACGCAAGAAATTAATAAAAAAATCTAAAAGACCGATATTATAATAGCATATTAGGAGTAAAATATTTAGGCGTATTTAATGTGATGTTAAAAATACAAATTTATCTAAGTAGTTTAAAAGTAGAAATCAATTCAAATTTGTTTGGAATTGAATGTGATTTGACTTTAGCTTCATTTGTTGACATTGACATTTCCCCCTCTTTAGTTCATCTCTTGTGTTTCAAACAAGAAATTTGAATGATAAAACAATTTAAAAATTCCACTTTTTCAATGGGATCCAAACTTGAGAATTGACTTCTAATTAACAATAAACTCATTCTAAATTTAATAATTACATACATATCTTAAAAGAAATATCCTTTTACTAGGTAAGATAAGTCATTATAATAAACTAAACCATAGATTAAAAGAAAACAGAAAAGAATTGGCCTGTTAAATTGACAAACCAGTGATTGGTTGAATAAGTTGTTCTTTGGATGAGCTTGAACCAGACACATTTGATGATCCTGGTTCTTCTAGCACAGCAGTGTTCTGGTTAAGATAAAACAGGTTAGTTTAAGCTTTTGGCTGTCAAGATTTAAATAACACATAACATACCATGGACCTAACTTTCTAATCATATCAACTTAGTAAACATCTATTCCATAAGTACTAATTCATCAAAATGTAAATGGTAATCGAAGTAAAAATCCTTAATTTTGGCATTAAAAGATAAAGAGTTATGAGGCATCAACCAATTAACCCTCCCCCACAAAATAGGATAGGATAAGACTTCACAGTAGAGGTGGCTGGTGTAGATCCATTCAAAAGCATATCAATACATGAACAACTATACAATGAGAAATGGGAATGATTATGTTTTTGTATTGGAAAGTATGGATGCTCCAGTGAACATTTCTGAACAGACAAAAAAATCACAGCCCAATTTGTTGATCTTTGTCTCGCTAATTTGTTTCTCAACATATTCATCTCTTTCGATATGGGACTTATTACTTACACTTGCACGCCAACATACCATTTCATCCAATAGATAACATATGGGCCAAGTAGGTACTAGCATCTGTGTCCTTTTGTTTTAATAAACAACAAATAAAAAAAAAAGATGCAAATGCAGGATGACTAGAAAGGAAACAAAACAGCTTTGAACATAAAACATGTAATGCATGTCGATCTATCTGTACATCTAACAAAGACAATCCCTAAGAAGACCATTAGAAAAACACCACATAGAATCCAAGTGAACTAGTTAGTCACAAAGGAACTCAGGAGAAAACAATAGTCCAGTAAAAATGTTGTTTCTAACTATATACACCACATAACCACAATTTGATAACAATTCTGAAGCCTTAGAAAATCACTATTGGTTTTGAGTCCTCTAAAATTAACAGAAGTACTTTTATGATCCAGGAGAAAACCCATCAACACCAAACAAGTTATTCCAGAGAAGGGAAAATGCTGAACAGTGCAAAAACAAATGAAAATCATTTTCAGACACAATCACTATGAGACAACTTGAGAGCTTTTTTGAATTTGAAATATATCACTGATATTGATATGGTTTAGAACAGCAATGCAAGCAAAGGATTTGACCTTGGAGGGAGCAACTGACTCCCAAACTGGCTTTACCCAAAAAGACAGAATCAATGCTCAGAGATGAAGTGAAAAACTGAAAAGATTGGAAGATAATAAACAAGAGGAATCAAAAAATCAATAATAAAAAACTTCTAACCTATTCACCAAATTGGAGAACACACAAAAAGAGTATGGATGATGATCACATAAAGCTCCAATGTTGAATGTCACATAATGCTGCTTAAAACTCTAAACATCACAAGACAGTTCGGTCTGGTGTAGGCATTATAACATAGAGACAACTTTTACCTAATAACCGGGTAGGATGTGTCTCTGGTGTGGAAGTTATCACACCCATAGTGAATGATTAATTAAGTCCAATAATTACTAAGTATGAATTTTTCATATTAGGTTTAGACAAGCACATTTTGAAAGATTGACAGAAGGCAAAAACTAAATTCAAATAGATAAAACTTCTAGAAATATTCAGATAAAAGGCAGACTTGCAAATTGTGCAGGAGTATTAGTCTTTAAATGTGCAGAGATTAAAATTAAGACATTCCAAATAAAAGGAAGATTTAAACAAGATGAAATGTTACCAATGGCCTTTTTGCTTTATTTAGTAAAGTCTATAAAAATAAATTTGGATAGTTGGACCACCAAATTTATCCAACCAATTACCCAAAATGACTGAGAAGAAAGAAAAAAAATAAAATAAGGGAGTTGTCCAACCAACCACTTAACATTAGACATACCCATGTTGTAAAGATGAATGCTAATGACCAGAGATTCAGAATGAATCATTTTTTGAAAGCTGGTACTCTTGAAATCATTTTGAGTAATTCTCATTGGTTGAATTCTCCTTTATGTAAACAAGTTCAAATAAAGATAGAGAATGCATAACAGATACCAAACTTTCTTCCTCACCTGAATTTTTTAATTGAAAGCATTGTAACAAAAATTAAAATAAAGGTTTGAACGATCTGATATGTAGCTAGTTGAAATGGACTTCAAAATTAAAGATGTCCTAAATTAAAGATGTCCTAAACAGATACCAAGTCAAAAATCCTGAAGTACACTTACAGAAAGAACAAATTGAAGTTTAAAAAAAGTGTGTATATAATCATCAATCATTAGTAATGTTGTCCATACACTGTCCAGGTTGCTTGCATCATCAGAAAGCACAGGCTGCTCACTCTTGGGTTTAGCTTGCTGGGTTGAATTTTCAAGACTAGACAAATTCTCACAATACAGAGGGAGTGGAGTGACAAAGGAACTGTTTCCTGCAATAGAAAACATATATTTGAAACAATGTCAGTTAAGTTTAAGATACAATTCATAAAAGTATTCTGCAACAATTGAGATAAACATGTTTACCAACTCTTTACCTGAACATAGTCCCAAGAGTCTGCGCCTTCTCAAGCTCACCATAGCTAATTTAAGTTTTCTTACCAAGTCATCAAATCACAGTGATTAATTTCGTATAATACCAACTTTTTCCTCAAATTCAGCTGGGGAGTGAGCACCACAAATAGAATGTTTCAGGCAGATGAAAATGAAAGATAGACCTACAAGGAAAGAAGAAAGTTCCAAGATCAGTTTCATGTTGTAAAACCAAATAATGTCATGTCAGAGATTCAAAAATTTACTATCAAGTCTACAAGAAAATAATTTTGCAGCCAATGAGTAAAAGACAAAAGGTGTCTTAGAAGATGCACATGACTATTTATGCCACAAAAAGAAATGGTCTCTTCCAAGTTCTGGGACCAAAAATAGATAAAAAATGATCAGAAGTGAAAAGTAAAGAAGGGAAAACACGGGATTACACATTCAGAACTAGATCCCAACAAAACAAGATTTAGCAAATCATCCTGCTTTGACTTTTAAGCAGTGCAGACAAAGTGATCCTCTGCTTCATGTAGCAAAACTTCCATAAACAAACACACAAATGCAGAGAAATATTGATCATAATACAATTCCAACCACTCCAAAACAAACTCGGTAAACAATTGCTCAAATCAGCAATCCAATTTGATCACCACAGGAAGTATCACCAACCCCTTCAAAAATGAAAGGTGAAAACTATTTTCAAAGAAAAAAAAAATTTTTTTTTTTGAAAACAAAGTTGATAATATCATGGTTTTTCTAAGGAAAACTCGAACAACATTATATGGAATCCAATTTTGGAAACAAAAATCACGCACATGAGCCAAGTCTTTCTGTCTAGGTTGAAGTCAACCCCATCAACCTACCACCTTTCTTGGAAGGGGGACGGTAACAGCAAAGACAGACCCATTTGACCTCACACAAACAGAAACCAAATAACACATTCAACAGAAAATTGAAGACACCCAGAAAAGCCAACAAGAGAAAGACCAAGTCTTTAGGCTCTTGAGCAGTCAACTCAAAATGCCCATGACCAGAAATCTCATCACACACCAAGGAGGAAAGAAAGAAGTGAAAAAGGAAAATAGCCTCCAGAAAGACAAAAAACATAAGAGACAAAAAAAAAATAGAGAGAAAAAGGAAGGAAAAAGAAGCCATTGTTGTTGGGAAATATACCTGAAAATAAAAAAAGTGAAAAGGGTGGGATAAGGTGGTAGGAGAGAAGAGAAGTGGTGAGAAATCTGAAGGCAAAAGGTAAGAGAAGAGGTAGAATTATGAGAATTTTGGGGAAGAGAAGGTGGTGAGTGTGGTATGAGATAATGTGAGTTGTGTTGTGTTGTGGCTCATGCATCTACCACCTTTTGTTTTTGTTTTTGTTTTTCTCACTCTTTCTCTCTTTGTATAAAAGAGAGAAAAGGGTGGTGGAAGGAAGGGGTGGTAAGGTAAGGTGTAATGGTATGATGGTTGTGGACAGAGAAAGTCTTTGTAGAAAGAGAAAGAGAAAGAGAGGGTTGAAAAAATAGAATGAGAACGTAACTAATAGCTGCTCTCTCTCTACTTTAATAGCGTTCAATGTCAATGTTACCCTTTAAAGAGCCAACAAATACCACTGAGGTTAGTTACGTTTGAGACATCTTGTTTCCCATATTGCCCTCCTCTCTATTACCTATCTATTTCTATAATTGTACAATAATTCACTGTGTTTGTTTGTACTATAGCGGCTGTTTTTCTGGTGTTTTTTGCGGACTTCACTCCACCTTTCTATTCTCACCCATTTACACACTCATACTTCACTCAATCATCGTCAAAACCTTCAACCCAAATGTAGACTTAGAAAATTCAACACTTTCTATTTCTAAATATCGTTTCAACCTTTCTACCAATCTACCTCCACACAATCTTCACTTCATCATACAAGTCTTCGCATTACTTATAAAAAGAAAAATTATTTATCTTATTTTCTTTTTTGTTTGATTTGATTACTAAATTTTAGTTTATATAAGAAGTTACAACAGCGAAAACTAATAATGAATTATTTGAGTACGGCGTATTTTAAATTTTGTGTTGATGTGTTTGTTAACAAATTTGTTAATGAGAAGGAAGAACAAATAAATTTAACAAATTTCACACAATATGTCCGGATTAGTTCGTTAATTTTTTTTCAGAGAAATATTACATATTATATAACAAATTTCACAAAATATGTGTTCATTAATTAGTATAATTCTCAAAATATTATATATTTTAACTGTTCACTGATATGTGTGATTTTTTATTTTTATTTTTAATTCACTAATAAATCTCGCCATCAAAAATACCTTTTTTCTACAAAAAAAAAAATGATTAAGTAATTACATACTTTTCTATATATATTTTTTTGTTTTAGTAAAGATTATTAACTAATCATGATTAATTCATGTAACATTTAATATTAAATAAGTTTAGATAAGATTATTTCTGATAATTGAATAACTCATTACTATTTCATGATAAAGTATTTTATAAGTATATTGATGACTTTTTTACCACTTAATATTCTTAATATCAAAATGCAAATATCAACTTTGATTATTAGTAAAATGTTAATATAAATTTTATTTTTATACATATAAATGAAAAATAAATTTTTATTATTTTAATTAGAAACATATTAAATTATAGAGTCATCATGTTCTATAATGATTTCTATATTATTTTTTGTAGAGACTAAGTATTATTTTTTATCCCATGTAAATCACGTTTTCTTATTATTCTACACAAATTCAATAAAAGTAATAAAAATCAATTTTTATTTTATATTTATACTAACTACAAAGTTAATATTTTTTTTAATACGTAAATACAAACAAAATGATAGTGACAAATTAATAATCATATAACTTGTTAAAAAAATTAAATAACAAAAACTGAAAAATATAAAAATTTAATATAATCAATAAACAAAACAAAATAAAAAATAATAATAATAATAATATAAAAATTTCCACTCTTCTGATTTTGCGACCTGGAGTATTGCTTTTTCTTCTCTTCATGCTTGGGCTTACACATAGACAATTCACCCATCTATAACTTTTGTACATGACCTTCATTCTTTAGTTTCTCCAATACCCTTACCTTTTCTATTAGAGTAGGGAAGTCTCTAATAGACAAAGGTACCACAAGCTCCCCAATTTCATGCTTTAACCCATTTTTAAACTTCTGACACCTCCATCTTTCATTTGTTGTTAGGGTATAGAAACGAGTGAGGTATTTGAACATTTCAGTATACTTAGCCACGAACATATCTCCCTTCTCCAGCTGTAAGAACTTCACCTCCTTAGAGTTCCTCACACTCTCAGAAAAATACTCCTCAAAGAACTTGATATTCTTTTAAGAGATAACCTCCCATTTTCCCTCAATGATTAGCTTCATAATGGTCCACCAATGCTCTGACTCTCCTGATAGCATATACACGGTGTAAGCAAGCTTACTCTCCTTTAGGAACCTTTAGCATCAAAGACTCACTCCAGATCATTCATACATTGACCTACTTCATCAAGGCTTGTTTTCCTATCAAACCTCCTTAGACTATGCTTCAGAAAATCCTCTAAACTCCACTCAACAGTTTGAGAATTATGTGGTTGAGAAGCCCAATCGTGGCCATGTTAGCCTTTAACTGTTGCAGAGCAACAATATGTTCCTATTGAGAGGCCTCTATTGCCAACCTCGTACTTTCCATCTATTGAAGAAAGCGTGATGTTGTTACACCATGGATGCACTTTGTTGCTGCAAAGCAATAACCATGGTCTCAATCCCCTCCTCACACTATCCACGTCTGAAGAAGGAAAAGGCGAAAGGGTAGGAGGCCTACTTGCAATCACTCTTAGTTTGCATTGTGAAAGACATATTAGTCATAGTTTATCATACTATTTTATTTATCACACTTCAAACCACTAAACACTTGCAATTTAAGCACAATAGACCTAAAACACGCATATCACCAAAGAACAAAACTACTCTGATATCAAAATGTAACAACCCAAGAAAATAGATTGTACTACTACCTTGACTTTCTACAATTTAGTATTAAGCAGTACTTAGTCATATGGTTAATAAAAGGCATACATAAACACAATATAATAATGTAGTTATAGTCCTTTAATAAGTAAAGTTTTTCAAAATACACAGGCTTCCAAAGTCTTCCAAAATACTCTTCAAGAGACTAATAACTACATTATATATATATATATATATATATATATATATATATATATATATATATATATATATATATACATTTCAAAAAGAACTCCAAGAACAACCCTTAGGTTATTGATGAGTCTCATCACCACCTGCAACCCAATTTGCTCATGCATTGAAGTAATCATTACAAAAGAGACACAACAACCAGCACACAAGGAGGGTAAGCTAATGAAAAGTTTGGAAAATCACACTAACAAATGAATTCAAACACAATACAATCAAGCACACACGCTACAATTTAAATTACTTTCATAAATAGATAATTCTAGACTAAGTTTATCCGAATTTATGCATTGACTCAAACTTCAGAAGCCTTGCACCTACCACCCAAAATATATTTGAATCCTTAAAATCTCAAGTGTTACAAACTAGTAGTAGTACTTAGTTTTCCCTCCTCGTGACAAGGTAAATTCTCTATAGGTTAAAATAAAAAAAAAAAAGAGGTCCCCAACCTTAGAACAAGCTAAAGGAACCTCATTCGCTCTCTACCACCTAAATCTCATCCCTTACATGAGTATATGAGTGTGGTAGATTGTAGGGATGACTTCAAAGGGTGTCGTAAGATCCCGTTAGGATATTACGAATTTAATAAAATAAAATAAAGAATTAATTACACAATAATTAATAATACCTCATTTCCCAAAACACAGGGAAATTTAAAACTTTTAACATCGTATAATAAACATTGTCTCATAGTTTATAACGTGAAATAATGTTCCAGAATCTCTCAAAAGTTTACATATCATTTAAAAATCCAAAACCAAGAAAACATAGTAATAAAATTCCATGATCATCCACTCTCCGCAGCTAAGCCTCACCAGCTCCACCTGCATCATCACCTGCTCACGTGTACTGCGTACACGATCATCGCCAAACACAAGCAGATAGGGTGAGCTAATAGAAGAACACATAAAAATGTACCAAACACACATATACATGTATAATAGATAAACATTATATCAAGAACACAACTCTTCCTTTATACCATATGGCCACAACCATATATGTATCCTTTCATTTCCCACGACGCTTGCTCCATTCCCATCACATGGCCACTACCATGTACATCGATACATCTCGTGGAAGACTCGTTACCTTCCCACCACATGGCCACCATCATGTATAGTAAAGTATATAAGGGAACCTCGTTCCAGTCCTTTCACATGGCCACAACCATGTTAGCAGTCTTCTACATCTCCTATTAAGTATCTCAAAGCGCCTTGTTGCCACACTTATCAGCCACAACCGATAGAGCACGTGCGGAAACCATGCTACGGATCACACACCGTAACGTCAGGTGGAGTTCCCAAATACGAACATAGTCTGCAACGTCCCAGGACTACCAAACTCGTCAGTGACTCACTGAGAAGGGCAATCCATCTGGACCCATCCGTACTGGCAACAACCAGCACACTCACACTGACACACTCGCCAACCCGAGCCACAACTCAAGGTTCCTCGTGTTCATCCGCTATCTCGAGCCACAACTCAAGAGAAGTCATTCCGGGCCACAACCCATGGAGTGCCACGTGCTTAATCCCTATCCTAAGTCACAACTCAAGGATACGTTTCGGGTCACAACCCATGGAACACCAGCAAGCTCACCATCGAGATATCTTAGGAGCCTTGTAGATCCCACATCATCATTCAAACTCCAATCAATCCAATACTGCAAATATTTTGCTCCTAAACCTATCATCCAACCCTCCCTGGTCTTAACATTTCATCTCTCGCCTAAGTATACCAGTCCACCTCGCTTAGGCTAGATTACCTCGCCTGAGCGAGCACCATTCACAAAACCAACCACGAACTCTCGCTTAGGCGAGTCCTACTCGCGTGGGCGAAATCACGTTTCGCCCAAGACTCTCCTCTCTCGCTTGGGCTGCGAGTTAAACTCCCATCAGAATGCTCTTTGAACTCTCGTTTAGGCGAGAGACTCTCGCCTGAGCGAGACACGGTTTCGCCTAAGAAACAAACCTCGCCTACGCGAGTTGCGCAACCAACACACTCGAGACACCCACGGATTCTCGCTTGGGCGAGTCATACTCGCCTAAGCGAGTTGGTCTATCGCCCAAAAGCAAATCTCCTCGCCTGAGCAAGCTGCTCGAGCACAGGGAGGTTTATGAGTCCCTGCATGTCTCGCCTAGGCGAGCCTAGCTCGCCTGAGCGAGAATTGTAGGTTCTGGCACTGATTCACGCACATACATTCTACACCAGAAACCCAACACACTCCCAAAATATACCAATCCAATTTGATCACATTGCACCATCAGAACAATATACTTTAGACACATTAGAGACCCATAACTCCAAAATTGCACAACAGCAACACCCTCAAATACAGAATACCCATCATGTTCATGCAATTAGGTAGAAATCCCAATCAAATAGTGTCAAATCACCCAACCCCCAATTCATCACATGACTAACCCGAAAATCCAAGGCAGAAAATCATCAAATTCATACAATCAGAACAGATTACAATATTACGAGGTTCAACTCCCCTAACCTGAAAAATCCCTTGCTTAACTTCTGAAATTGGGGAAATTCCTTTGATCACCAAGGCTTGCCTTATCACCACTTCAATTACCCCTATCTAATTCTCTCAAAATTTTCTATTTTACCTTGAATTCGTGCACCTCACAGAGCTCTCTGAAAATAGCCTCTCAAAACCCTTTCCACTCTCAAATTTTGCCTTTTAAAGGCCCTAATGCTAGGTCAATGCAAAAAAACGAAATTGGGTTTTATGATGGAGTTAATTGATATTCAAGCCCATTATTAGTTGTTTTCTTTTTCAGCCCCTCTTGACTACTCCCTTCTGCCAAGATCTTCCTCACCTATTCATATTCAGCCACACAACTTTTTAGCAAAAAGAAGTTAAATTTGAGTCCGCCCAGGTTCGAACCCACACCATGCCAAAGCCAAATTAATTCTAAACCATCAGGAGTATGACCCAACATGTTATGAAAACAATCCTAACTAAAACAACACACAATTGGCATACTTAAGACTCGAACCCAAGTCCTCTCACACAATAAAGTACTCTTAACCACTTAAGCTAGTACTTTTACACGTCATACAAAACAGAATTTAATATCATAAATGCACTATCTACCCACATTTATTAATTAATTAAATTCTGCGGATCTTACAGGTGTTCCTAGTCAATGCATAACACTAAACTAACATTACCATATCCTTCTTGCTTAGAAAAGATATGGCCATACAACAAATTACGACACTCCATTATCATATATAATTTATTAACCTAATAATATTCTTATTGTAACCAATATCCCCTTTTTACTTCTCAATTTCTAGAATTACTTCATAGAAAAGTTATCTAAAATCTAATAGGTTCGCTCAATGAGATCACGCACTTGTTCAGCGAGTAGCCCTTGGGGATCTACTCACTCAGCAACTACATGGCTCGCTCAGCGAGTCTAGCATTGGAGCGAATTAAAAAATAATTCCTCCAACAGAAACAGTCTTACTTAGTCACCAAAACTCTTTAGAAATCAAATTAATATTCGTCTAGCCGAGCATTTGGCTCGCCCAGTGAAATGAGTACTGGGAGAAAATCATTTAAATTCTTGCCCAACGAGCACCCACTCACCTATCGACCAAAGCTCTCAAGAAATTTGAATTACACGAACTCACTTAGTAAGAATACCTCTCGCCTAGTGAGTCTGCATAATTCAGAGACTCAAAATCTAAATTTTCCAGACAATCCCAGCCATACCAAAATCCAAATCAATATTTCATACTTCACATAAATCACAATATCACCCATTTCATATTGAAACAACCTATATTAGCCAACTAATCCCATTTACATTACATGTCACAGAAAGCCCCAAAATTTTATAATACATACATAACCAAACATGAAGTTAGAGATTTTTTTTATTAGCTACCAAGATATAGTATCAACCCACAGTCAAACATCCAAATGAAAATCATCATACAAGAACTAAAGTTTAGCTTCTCTCACCTTGAATAGAAACTCTTAAAGTTTAGCTTCTCTCACCTTGAATAGAAACTCTTAAGCTTCTCAACACTCTCCCACCCATAGAAAGCTATCTACACCCAACATAAGGAGATAAATCATTGATTGAAACACTGCATTGAAAATCATCCACATGCACCGAATGAATCAGATGTAAACATAAAACTTATAAAACCCTAAACAGACCAAGGTCACATAATGATTCTAGAAAAAGGGTAGAGAGGAAGCTTACTCTAGTCATGATTTTGATCGGATAGATTTGGAGAACTCTCCGCAATTATTCCAAAAGTAGCCTCTGATAAAGGAGAATATGAGATTTGAGTGAAAAAAAGAATGAAAGAGAGAGGACAGATAAAATCCTTTGGAAGAGAGATGTTTTAGACAAGCCTATATACTTTTGCCTATTCATTTTAAACCTTAATTTTTAGAGGATCTCATAAGTATGATGAGGTCATTTAGTCTAATATAATTATGGGAAAAATATGTTTTTGGTCTCTCAAGTTGGACTTAAATTTGGAAATGGTCACTGGTCGAAACTTGGTCACTGTTTGGTCCTCGTACTTTCAAAATTATTATTTTTAGTTCCTATTTTTGGACGGCATTAAAAATAACAAATGGCGTACCACATTTAATTTTTTTTATAACAAAAAACTATTGTCGATCTAGCGGACGCTTTTCACGAAAACTAGTAAAAATATGCTTTTGGTCCCTGAAGTTTAAATTTAATTTGGAAATTGTCCCTAGTTGAAACTTGGGACTAAAAACATATTTTTTCCAGTTTTCGTGAAAAGCGTCGACCTAGTTTTTTTTCTATAAAAAAATAAATAAATAACATGTGTTGTTATTTTTAACATCGTCCAAAAATAAAGACTAAAAATAATGATTTTGAATGTACAGGAACTAAACAATGACCAAGTTTCAACCAAGAACTATTTCCAAATTTAGATCAAACTTGAAGGAAAAGAAACATATTTTTTCTTATAATTATTTACCTTTTTCACGTGTAATTGTAGAATTAAAAAAAAAAAAAAGGAATGGCGTTAATGCTAATGAATTTGCGGTGCACATTTAACTTTATCACCTAATTCGGATTAAGTTTCAATTTATATATTAATTAATAATTTTTAAATCTTATTTATTTGTCTAGGGCATTCATCATCTTGGTCTTCACATTTGGTTTTTAATTTTATCCTTTAAATGATTTTTAGATTAACATAATTATTTAAATCAATATTACAAAATTAATTGTAGGTTTAAATTTAACCAATTTTTTATTTCACCGTTTCTTTAAATTTAACTATTTTTTAATTATATAAAGGACATTATTTTTCTTGTCCACATTTATCTTCAAATTTGACCTTTTAAATATTTTTTTTAAATTAAAATAATTATTTTATCAATATTACCTTTTAAATGATTGTTTATTTAAATTTAGCTGTATTTCAAACTTAATTATTTTAATTAAAAAATAACCGACGAAATAAATAAAAACTAATTTAAAAAAAACACTATAAAAATTATTTATAATTAATTTTATAATTATAATAATAAAATCATAATTATTTTATTATTTTTTATTATGATAAAAAAATCGTACATCCGTGCATATTTTTTCACCGAGACTATTATATAAAAAGATACATTTTCTTATGTTTACATTTTGTTTCCTGTTTATTCTTTATATAATAATTTTTTAAATTAAATTAACTTTTTTATTATTTTACCTATAACTTACACTTTTTTAAAATTTAATTGTTCATTTTTTTTAATTTGACAGTATTTTTAATTCAACTAACTTTTTAAACTAAAATAACTATCTATAATATAAAAAAATTCTAAAAAAAATTACTTACAATAAAAATATTAAATTTATTTTTATAATTATAATAACACTAATTTTATTGCTTTCTAGAAAACAAAATAACACATAAGATAATGCACGCATATATTTTCGTATTTTCGTTAGTGATAATATCAAAGAGACTCTAATTAAGGTTTATATAATAATATGTATCGATAAAACTATTTTAACTATTTTAATAATTAAAAATCTACAAAACAAAATACCTTTTATATATATATATATATATATATATATATATATTATCATAATCTTTATGCAACTAAAAATTAAAATAAAGTATAAATTCATAAAAAATTTAGGTTTAAAATATATAGAATTTAAATAAAACATGCATACCATATTTAAATTAAAATTTCAAAGATTAATATTTATTAATAATAACAAATGCTCATATAAAATAACTAATATTTTAATTTAATTTTTATATTTTAAAATTTTAAGTTTTACATTTTTTTATGAAATTGGTTTTCAATATGCTTTTGATGTTTTTTTTACAACCAAACCCTACAAAATATTATATGTTAGTCTGTCATCGAAATTTGCTTTTGATATTTTTCTTACCTCGTAATATAATGTTTGAAGAAGAATAAAAATTGAAACAATGAAAATGGAATGAGGAATTTAGTTTGTCTTAATTCTGAAACGAAAATAGAACATAGTTTCTTTCTTTAAAAATAATAACATCTTCGTTAGAACTAATTAACATTTATTTTATTTTATAACATATTATTAATTATCATTAAAATGTTTGGCTTAAATTAAATAATTCAAGCTTTAAAAAAGGACCTAGAATAATTCTCTCAGTTGATTATATTACAGTAGGTCGATTTATGTGTAGGTGTTAAAAGTAAGTCACTTTAGACATGCTAAATAAAAATAAAACTAGTTAATTCAATTAAGTTTATTTTAAAATTTTTGTAATCTGATTTGATATGCCTAGTGTTAATAAGATAAGTGCGTTGAATAATTTAAATATATTTTATTTCTTTCAATTTATTTTATATATTTATTGTAGTATAATAAATGTATATTAATTTGACTGGATTAGTATCCATCAAAGTATTTATTTGTTTTATCAAACATTGTTATAAAGATGATAAGTTAAAATCAAAAATATATATAATTGGACAAACAAATAAATTAAACATTTAAAAATCATTCAAATATTATTAAACAATACTTTAATATTTTGAAAGATCAAATTGTCAATTTATACAATTAAAACTTGAAAACTGTTATAATAAGAAAGTGATGAAAAAAAAGTGATAAATGATTGGTACTGTATTATGGGTCAATATATCTCTAATTCAGTTTGAACTCATTTAACTTACAGATTAAGTGAGTTGAGTTCTATTTGATCTATTTAAAAGAATTTATTTTTTTCAAGCCAATCCGGCTCAAATTGATGATGAACCATTATAATAAAAAAGTGATGAAAACAAAAAGTGATAAAGGATTAGTGTTGTATTAGGGCTCAATTCACCTCCAATTCGGTTTGAAGTTGTTTAACTAATAAATTAAGTAAGTTTGTTTCTATTTGATCCATTTAAAATTATTTTTCTTCAA
>Ga0214542_1004262_pt1 | contig 28528 bp, 14 predicted proteins | sample CNSS1metaG_FD_160096 | JGI IMG/M metagenome (GOLD analysis project Ga0214542, IMG submission 160096) | Root nodule microbial communities from cowpea collected in UCLA plant growth center, Los Angeles, California, USA - CNSS1 | ecosystem: Host-associated > Plants > Roots > Nodule | place: USA...
AAGAGGAGGGGGTGGGGGGGGGGGGGGAATGAAAATGAAGGAACCTTGTTGAATATTTGCTTGAGGTGTAATTGGGGTTGGAATTTGTACTTGGTAGACAGCTTTTGTCGCCTAAACTGTCCCAAACAAACTAAATTAATCACCCTTTACTAATGCAGTATAAGGATCACCTCAGGTCAGTCCAAGGATGGAGTCAATGCAATGAGTGGATTGAATGCTAAATACATGTTTTTGGGAGATTTTTAAAAGCATAAAAGATAGACAAAGAAATTAAAACGAAGGCATTTGTAAAGTGATGAATTAATGAAACTAACTCATAAGAAATATGCTAGACACTTAAAAGAAGAATAAATGAGAATGTATGTAGCCATGAAACTAATGCAAGGATAACAAGGAGAAGAAATGACAACATTTGAAACAGATAACAAAAATTGGCCTAGCTAGTGTCTAAAACTCAATAACAAAGTGATCACTAAGAAAGAAGGGAAACAAAACTAAAAATGATGTCTACGTACTCCACTAGCTAGTGCCCTATTTTAATTTAGAACTTGATTTGGCATAACACAAGAGCATGAAACCAATAAAACAGTGACTGACCCAAGCCATATGGAGCCAAAAACAGAACTGCAATGTATATCATGGAAAGCTTAAACAATAACTGTAAATTAAACATAATAAAAATGCAAAGTAACTTTAAACTAGGATATATTCAACCAAGATGGATGCTCTCTGGACAGCAGCAAATGAAGTGCAGGACAAAATAAAAATATAAAATCAGAAGCTAAGTGTAAAATGCAAGCTGAAAATATTCATTGAAGACATAAAACTCCCACAACAGATTGAATTGGCAAGAACATTCATCATGGATTTCAACTTACATAGTCTTAGAATCAAAATAACAACTGAATAGCAAACTAAAATAAAACTCACAATCCATATCACAATGCAAAGTGCTCAACAATTCATCTTCGAGGAACTTGAAAAGAAATTTTTTTTCAGAGAATAGAGAATTATGGTGTTGTCTAAGAGCTAACAAAAGAAACTGCACTACAGAAAAAAAACACTCCCTCGTTCTCTCTATCCCCTTTTCCAAATTCCAGCCCCCTACCCTCTGCACCAAATTGCCTCTCCAAATTCCCAACAACATCCTGCCAAAAGCTGCCAAAAGCTGATTATCCTTTTTTGAGTGTGTGTGCTGCCAGTGCTCACAGAATTTTCTTCTATTTTGTCTGCTGATGTGGCAATGACAACCAACCCTAGATCAGCTCCCTTTTTTGGGCCATTCCATGTGCAGAGAAGAAGCCCATTAGGTGAAGAAAGGGTCTGCTTCAAGGCTTTGCTAAATGCACCAAATTTTCAACGAAAACATGAGGTGGTTTTTGCCTTTGTAACTGCTGCCATCTTCCAGAGTAAACTGCATCTCGCAAAAAATTCCAAAAATTGCGTTCTACCACTTCAATTAAAGCTCTTTGAGTGTAGAATCCAACGCAACAAGAACCAACTCATTTGAACACCTATATAGAAAGTTATGATCAAAACAAGCAGCAAAGGTCAGTGCTGAAAAATCGGCGTTTTTCCGCCAGTGGCGGCAACAGGGTAGCGCCAGGCGGGAACGTGATAGTGGAAAATGATCCTTTAAGATGCGCCGGGCGGTAATAAATACCGCCAGGCGATACTGCAACTTTTGAAAATAACTTTAAAATATCACATTTTGAAGCTAAGATTGAAAGATAAAGGAAACTAAAATGGCAAGTGAGTGCAATAAGCTTCAATATGAAGGTATAGAAATTGAGTTATCAGTACTTTAATTCATGGAGGTTGAGTACTAGGTAGTGAAGAATGAGTACTCACTTTAGTTTTTGACTTAGACTTACTTGAGGTTGAAAAGTTCATCTTCAAGACTCCTAACAACAGATAAATATTGATAAAGTTAGAAAAATCACAAAGCCATGCAGAAAAGAAAAGAATTAACAAATATGCTTATAGGATTGAAAACATTTCAAAGTAGCTAATTAGATTTTCAATATTCAAGCCTGTCTTAATACAACAACTCCAATAGCTAAAAAATGTTAGGACTACCTAAAGACTTTCAAAGCACTTTTCTACAAGTCAAAGCAGCTAAGGAAACATGTAAGAAAGCTCAAAACAATAAAAAAATCAAAACAGAGTAAACAATCAAATTTAGACATGGTTCCTTTGATTTCAATAACGCACACATGCTAGACTAGACAGTAGAGTTTATGAAGAATAACAAAAACTATGAAAGCTTTTTGAGGCATAAATAGTTAGGATTCGTTTAAGAAATAGTGAACATCATAATGCAAATTTAGAGGTCAAAGAATAAAGGAGATGCATAAATGAGGCTTGGAAAATTGTGAAGATGGATGTCAAAATAAAGTTTTGTTTATCCTTGTTATGTAATAATATTGGTACAAAATTACCTGGATGAGATTGATAATGAGATGTAGGTGTAACTACATGTCCCCATGTAGAAGATTTATTGGTTGATATTTTCTTCTTGATTGATATTTTCTTCATCTTCAGGTGGTCTACCAAATAATATAAACACATCAAATTCAACAATGAAGGATATTAATTTAAGATGAATTAGTAAAATGACTCAACAATTGAAAAAAGAAAAAAAAAACTTGCTAGTTGTATATTTCCATCCTTGTTAGAAAATAATATTTCTAGGTTTTGTTGTTCAAATGGCTCACATTCATGAAATTGTCAACATCATCTCCATCCATGTTGTATAAGTCTCTAGGCTTTACATGTACAAGTATGCACCAATTTTTATCCAACTCATCGTCTACATAATACACCATTTGAGCTTTTGATGCCTTAATGTATGGCTCGTCATTATCATTATCATCGGTGTGGATTAAGTGTGCAAACCTTACTAATGTAAATCCATACTCATGACTTATAATCCCTCTAGATTTAGTTGTATTAGCCTAGTGAATTAAACAATTGAGAATCAACCATGGTAGTTTATCTCAATTATGTCTACCAATCGACCATAGCCCTCTGACCGTAATAAGAAAGAGTATAGGTATAGGTAAAAGCCTCCTTCTCATGTCTAAAGGAGGAGATCCAATATTTCTTTTATCTAAATCTATCCGTTGGAGCAGAGCCAAAGCCCTTGAAAGGAGGACCTGAGGATAGAGACCTCTACCCTCACTCGATAGCAGAAGGACCCATAGCCTTCTCTTTTAGAGGGAAAACTAAGCACCAATGAATAACTTGCTCCCCCAACCCATCGATGAACACTTCAGCATCGTACTCGGGGTTTCTGCATCTTCAGCTACAGACTCTTATTCCTTCCATGTATATCTTCTGTCCGGGCAGTTGCCCTTTTTTCTTCTATAGTCAAGTCGGCCTTTTCCTCTGCTCTGAGGGTGCATCTACGCGAATGCATATCTGGACATGGTGTCTTTCCCCCGAAACCTACCTTTAAATAAAGGAATAGTTGGATTGCCCTTCCTTTTTTGAAGGGAGTGGATCCTTTCCACAAATATAACTCTCGGTCTTCTTTTTGGTTCAGCTACTTAGCTTGAGTAAGACTGAATTTCTGGGTTAAGATTACATTCTCCTAGAGGGTCGTCCCTTCTTCCCTGATAGATAGCGCTAGTATAGAGATTAGGCTCTCCTACCTACATAGAAAGCAACCTTCCCTTAGATTATATCCCAGCCCGGTCAGTAAGAAATGGATTACCATCCTACTAGAAGAAATAAAAAGAATAGACTGATTCCAGGATCTCTTCTTGGCGAATTTCTCCACTTAGGATTAGCGGGATCATAGACTACAGAAGTAGCGCTTTCTACGAGTAGATTAGCATACCCGATCAGGTCCGGGGTTGGGATACCTGGTTCTAGTGCTATGAACCAGAAGTTGCTCGATAGGAAGGGCTTCTTTATCAAAAAGAGAAATGATATTTCATAATAGAGGAAAGATGGTAGCCTAGTTTGGATTAAAGGTATGCCACAAGGCTATCCGAGTTCACAGATGTCCCTACTTACCTCCAAACTGCATTTGATTATCACTACTACTTGCATAACTCCTTGTCCCAAATATACCAAACACTCCATTGTTTTGTGTTTTAAGCCATAGATCACGCTCCAATATACAAAATTTGAACCCATTAACATTGTAGGCACTATATCGCTTTGCATAATCAATAGGACCCATGGGTAAGAACTTTAAATAATCTGAATGGATATCAAATGATTCATTTCTTGTCTAAAACACAAAAGATAAGAATCATACAAATTGTAATATACTCATAAATAAAAGATTTCTAGAAAAAAATATACATACACGACGTAAAAACCACTCAACAAATTCTTTATGAACCCTTTTGTCTAAGCCATCCATATATTGAGGTGTGTTTCTTGGCATGTTTATCTAAGATTTATCCATGGTCTGTTCAGGCCAAAATAATTCATACATTATTATAGTATAACAATAATAAACAAAACAAAGGAGAATAATGAATTCTCCTTTCCTATCTAAAGTAGAATTTGGTTGAACAAACCATATGTATATAAAAATTGGTTGAACAAGCGATATGTATATATATAACAAGAAATTGATAAATAAAGAACAAAGAAAAAAAAGTATTAAAATATAATGAATGTGCCATAAGAGATATTATGTCTTGTAAGATAAATTTGATTATTGAAAGAAGATAATGTATTTAATTTGGACTAGAAAGTGTTGATAATAGTTGAATAGCCAAAAAGTTTTAATCAAGAAGATATTATAAAGTTTGGCCCATTTATTATATTATAAAATTTTATTAATAAGAAAAATCAAATATGAATTCAAAAGTATTGGTTCAGAATACATAGTTTTTAAGTGTGAGTGGTTTTGTTGGAATAATTATGAGATTAAATAATGGTGTACTCCACCATGCAAAGTATCTTAGTTAGTGCACAATAACATATTATATATATATATATATATATATATATATATATATATATATATATATATATATATTACTTTTTTTAATTCCCTTTTTATAATTCATAATTAAAAATGTTTCCTTCTCTGGATATTTAAGAAGCTTAATAATCATGTGAAGCGGTTTTATTAGTGGGTTATTTTTCTGTTTTTAATAAATGCGAGTCTATAGGATTCCTATTTTGTAGGCGTCAACTTAGTCATGTATGCTAGTCTGATGCTAGTCTGTTATCTTTTTATATTGGCTATAAAGTAGCCTATTTTTGAGGCAATAAACACACAATTCTTGCACCGATACTTTGATATACACTTTCAAACTGGCATCAAAGCTTTACGGGGCCTGATACAGAAGCTACAACTTACTTGTGAGAAGCAAAGTCTCAAAATGCAAAGCGGGAAGTTATCGACCAAAATACCTTACTTTGATGGTCAACATTATGACCATTGGAGTGAATTAATGGAGAATCTTCTTTGTGCCTAGGGTCTTTCGAATGTAGTCAAAACTGGTGTCGAGGAGCCACAAGAGGGCACGACTCTAACTACTGAGCAAACAACAAAGTTTGAGAAATCTAGACTCGAGGATCATAAGGTAAAGGATTACCTCTTCCAAGCCATTGATCGAATGGTCTTCGAGCAAATTCTTGATAGGAGTACATCCCAAATTGTGTGGGATTCACTGAAACGTAAATATGGAGGAAATGCACGTCTGAAGAAATCCATGCTCAATGCATTGTGACGAGAGTTTGAGGTGCTTGAGATGAGTGATACAGAGACCATCTCAGAATACTTTGCACGGGTTATGGCAATGGCGAATAGGATGCGAAGCAACGGAGAAATTATGCTGACTGCAAGGTGGTTGAAAAAAATTCTTCGCACACTAACAACACGGTTCACTTATGTGCTAGTCTCGATTGAGGAATCATAGGACACTGAGAACATGTCCATTGATGAGTTACAAAGCTTGTTAGTTGTCCTTGAGAAAAAATTCAAACGAATCAATTGAGATGATGAGAATGTATTGACATCTGAAAGCGATTACGGTAGAGGTCGAGAAGGAAGTAGAGGGCCCAACCGATGACATGGACGTGGTAGAGGAAGACAATCCTTCTCCAAGGCAACTGTGGAATGCTTCAAGTGCCACCAGTTGAGGCATTTTCAGTATGAATGCCTTAAATGGACCAAAGAGGAGGCAAACTATGCAGAACTTGATGACACTGAAGAGTTGCTCTTGATGGCCACGATCAACGAAGAAGCCAACAAGAAGATAACATGGTTTCTAGATTCTGGGTGCTCTAATCACATGTGTGGTGATAAAAAGGCTTTCGTTGACTTGACGTATGAGGCTAAGCATTTTGTGAAATGTGGAAATTATTCACGTATGGTTGTGGTTGGCATAGGAAGTATCAGATTAGTTTTCAATGGCACCACTTTTCTAATATGGGATGTATATTATGTACCAAAGCTTCAAAAAAACTTATTAAGCATTGGTCAACTTCAGGAAAGGGGTCTCTTCATCCTTATACAAAAGGGAAAGTGCAACATCTATCACCCATCCAAAGGTTGGATTGCCCACACAAATATGAACAAAAAATCGTATGTTCATTCTTCTTGATGAAGGCTGAGACACTTTTCCTCCCACTGACGAGTGTCTACATACTTCCTCCACTGACCTTACTTATCTCTGGCATAAAAGGCTCGGTTACCTACACTACAAAGGCCTAAAGACTCTACAAACCCTAAACATGGTACATGATCTTCCAACACTTGATTCCTCGGATGTTGTATGTCCTGATTGCTTCATTGGCAAACAACATCGCAATCCAACTCCTAAGACAAGCAAGTGACATGCAAACACTATCTTGGAGCTTATACATGTAGACATATGTGGACCTATATAACCTATTTCTCATAGTGGAAAATAGTATTTCTTAAGCCTCATTGATGATTATAGTCATAAAGGGTATGAGTATTTGCTTTCTAAAAATTTGAAGCTTTGGAGTGTTTCAAGTTATACAAAAGCATGGTGGAAAAGGAAGTTGGGGCGTCCATCAAATGTCTCCAAATCGATAGAAGAGGTGAGTTCAATTCTCTTGCATTCAAATCTTTTTGTGATGAAAATGGTATTAAGCGACAACTTACCACTACCTACACGCCACATTAAAACGGAGTCGCTGAACGTAAGAATAGGACTGTTATGAACATGGTGAGATGTATGCTCTCAACAAAAGGAATTCCAAAATTTTTTTGGCTAGAAGTAGTAAATTGGGCATTTTATCTTCTAAATCGTTGTCCCACACATGCCGTGAAAAATATCACACAACAAGAAGCTTGGAGTGGAATCAAACCTTTAATCAAACACCTTCGAGTTTGGTGATGCTTAGCTCATGTACATCACAAAGCAGCCCTGCTTTCGCTCCTCAATCTCATCACACATCAGCCTTCATATGATCATCACGACTTTGATCTTCTCCTTCCATCTTGCATCAACATCAACTTTCTCTCTTCGCACAAAATCTGCAGCACCCATTTCTCTCGAAGACAGATTCATGGGATTTCCAAATCAGGAGGTTTCCAATCGTGCATCTTAAGTGAAACTATGCATTTGGGTGAAGGGTTGATCTGCAAATAAGTAAGATTGGAGTTAAGGGGTCAAGAATGCAAATTAGCAAAAAGAGAAGGGTTTCCTAGCAAAGAGGATTTATTAAAAAAGGGAATTTTTAAAAAGGGAAACTAAATAAAACAAAATACTATTAAAGCTAACCTTTTAAACACATTTTTATGAAAAATCTATTTTTCTAAACTATCAACGAAAACTAATTAATTCAAACCAAACAAATATTTATTTAAACTAAAAAGAAAGTTTTAAAATGGAAAAACACTATAAAATGGAGTGCTAATATACATCTCTTTTAAGCATTGAACAATTTTAGAATGGGGTTGAAAAAGAGTAAACTTGAAATCCAATTAATAGTTCAACTAATAGTTTAACCATTGAAATGGAAAGAACGATGTTGAATTGAAAGTAGAGAACGATGACGAAATCGAAAGCATGTAGAATGATGACGAAATCGAAGAACGATGTTTATTACCTTATTTCAAGGAGAACAATTGATGAAATCGAAAGAATGAACATCTTCCTCCTAGGGCACGAGCTAGAACTGCTGCAGGGAGATAAAATTAGAGAGACCAAACCGAAATTGAAGGTTAGCGAGCATGAAATCACTAATGCGTTTACCACAAAGAGGCACGAGCCCTGATTTTAGGTAGAACGATGAAATCGAAAGCTTCCTTCTAGAGCATGAGCCACAACTACTTCAAGGAGATGAAATCAAATAAATGAAAATAAAAATGAAAGTAGTAATTATGAAATGAAGGAGACGAGGATACGCACAATCCTGCTTCTTCTTCTTCGAGAATATGTGCCTAACTACAGAGGTAACATGAGAAATGGAGAAAGAGAAAGAGACCAAGAGAAAAAGCCCTTAAAAAATTATGAAAAAAGAGAGAAAAATAAGAGGGTAATGATAATTTTACTAGGGTTTGTTAAAAAAACCCTGATACTTGTTGAAGGTTTTTAAAACCCCTACTATGTATATCTTTTCCTTGAGGTTATTATAACCCCTAGTAATAAATCCCCAATATAATTAAATATTTTTGTAGTGACCATTAAAGCTTTCAATATTGTGATTTGTCTTATAAGAGAGATACATCTTATAAGTGTATCAGAAAAAAATGTTGAGTTAGGGGGTTGAACTAAACTTTACAAAGAATTTAGAAATAGGAACTCAACGAAGGACTTACAATAAATACTTTAAAGAAAATTAATTACACTTATTTTTAATATTTTAAAATTTTCGACAATTATGTAATACAAATTTAATTTATATATGAATGGTAACAAATAAGAAAAAGATAACAACACCATGAATTATATTGGTTTAGTCTTATAAGAGAGATACATCTAGTTGTTTGACCATATCGATTAAGTCAATATACCAATTTTAAGTTTTTAATGGTATGCCGAAAGAACAACAAGAAATAAACATACCACAAGATCTTGAATCCTACAAAATCTCTTAAAACCTTTTATGAAACTCTATCCTAAGAAAGTCTCTTCATATTGTAGTTAAGAACAATACAACTCCAAAAAGAAAAGTTGAGGAAAGAATATGACATAAACAAATTTCAACTTAACCCAAGAAAATAAAGAAATGTGATCTTTAATGTTACTCTGTCAAACTATGATCTTGGTTGCACGATTCTTGTAGAAAACCTCAAAGGAAATGATTTAGAATGCAAATCTTGTTGACATTTAAGATTTAGAAAAGTTTGATTGAGTTGATTTAATCTTTCCAACCACTTGGATTTGTTGATAGATGTGTTCAAGAGTTGATATTGTAGTTAAGCTTGCATTGAGTTGTAATTCTTAGGATTAAGGTGTGATTGAGTGTGGGTGTGATGTTAGATCTCGTTATTTCATGTTCTAAAATTGTTTTAAAAATTCGTTACATGATTCCTTTTGGTTTAAATAAAAGGAAAAGAATTTCAATTAATGGAAAGTAGTTTTAACCTATTGAAATATTTATAGCCTCACTACGACAAAAACAATTTTTACTAGAGGTTATTTATGACATTTCAGGGGGTTTTAACCCCCGTTAAAGAGTTACCGGTGGTTTGTTTTTCCCCTAGAATAATTAGCGTCGTTAATAGATTACCGGCGGTTTTGACTAACCCTTGGTAACACAACACTTATTGGCGATTTTAAAACCCTTGATAATTACTGGCGGTTTCAAAATCCCTGGTAATTACCGACGGTTCCAAAATCCTGGTAATTATAGGCGATTTTAAACCGCTAGTAATTACTTGCGGTTTTAAAACCCCTAGTAATTACCAGCGGTTTTGGAACCCTTGGTATTTATTCCTTGTATGTAGTTTTAAATCTTTTATACTGTATAATAGTACCGAAAGTCCATTTTTTTACCCTTGCAATGCAATTCAATATTTATTGATGTTTTTACTTTTCAAATTCTCTTAATTTTATTTGTTATACTTTTTGAATGCATATAATTCATAAAGCATATGATAAGCAAAATTTTTTAACATTCAGATATTTATTTATAACTAGATATAACATTCATAAAAACAAGGAACGTAGTCTATAAGTTCAAAGTAAATAATAAAGTTTAAACGTTCAAACTAATGAAATATTCTAATATCTTTGTTCTAATTGTTATAAAGTTAAATAAAATGGAAGTCTAATAAGATTCTTCAACTATCAATCTTGATCTGAGTCATTTGTTTCTCCATTGGGAACACTCCTTTGATCAGATATCTAACATTAAAAATAAAAATAATTAGTAAAATTCTTCACAGTATAAAATATATATTGGACAGGTCCTCCAAGCTTGGCATCTTCTACCAAATGTACAATTAAATGAATCATGACTGTAAAGAAAGAAGGAGGAAATAACATCTCCATGTGGCACAATGTGAGGAGAACTCTACTTTGTAGTTGGTCAAGTTCATCCATTCTTAAAACTTTATTGCAAAATTGTCTAAAAAACATACACAAATCAATCAAGATAGAACATACTTCTTTAGGAAGTGTATTTCTCATTGCCAAAGGTAAAAGTTGCTCCATCAAAACATGTGAGTCATGACATTTTAATCCACCAAGCTTACGTTGTTTAACATCAATGCATCTACTAATGTTACTAGAGTAACCATCTGGAACAGTCATGTTCTTCAAAGTTTTGAGAAAGATATCTTTATTTGCATTTGTCAATGTATATATAGCAGGGAGATATCTACCATTCTCATCAGGCCAAACTTCAGGTCTAATACCCCAAAGTTGTAAATCCTTTCACGCTTTTAGATTGCCTTTACATTTTTTTGAACTATCATTCAACAAGGTAAATACCACATTATCACATACATTTTTTTTTTCAATATGCATAACATCCAAATTGTGATGTAATAAGTTGTCTACCCAATAAGGAAGTTCAAAAAATATACTCTTTTTTCGCCATTATTGAGTGTCTAACTTAGCATGATTAACTCCCCGTTGTCTTTTGGCTGGTTCTTCAAGTATTGGTTCTTTCCTAAATTCAACATTGACATTTTCAACTTGTTGTAAGACATCATATACTGACTAGGGATGTAAAAAATATCTGTACCCGCGGGTATACGCGGATAAAACCCGTAATGGGTAGGAAACGAATATTAAAAATGGATACCCGCTACCCGTGGGTACGGGTATTTTTGATACCCACATGTTAACGGGGCTGGTACGGGTATCATATTATCCGTACCCGTGGATACTCGTATCCGCTAAACTTTAATTCACAAAAATACCTTATATATATATATATATATATATTAGTAAAAAACATTATGACCTAATTTTTTCTAAGGTGCACATCTTGTCTTGTCTTTTGTTTTTATTCTTCTAGCTTTATGTATTGGTACATTGTATTCTTCCAAGTACACCCTTTGACATTCTTCTCTTTCCCTTCTTTGAAATTGGGCATATACATCAAACTCTATATAGACAGTGATATTTATGGTATGCTTGTTGTCAAATGATGGAATCAAAATAAGAATACTTGGCACGTAGCAGTTGAGGTTTTTTATTTGTTGATCAAAACACTAATTAAAGAATTTTCATTGTGTTGAACGTCATTTTATATTTATTTTTATAATTATTTGGACTTGTATAGACTTGAGTTTGTTTGAACTTTATTTAAAATTTATGACAGTAATGTATTTTATTTTATTTTATTTGAATTTATGATTAAATTTTTTATTTTTAATTAATTTTGTAAATACCCGTGGGTACCCGTGGATACCCGCAAATATGAAAAAAATAGACGGGTACCCACATAATGGATACCTAACGGATATGGGTACAGGTACGGGGCAAATATTTATCCAGCGGGTAGGGTACGAAGGAGCTACTACCCGTACCCTACCCGCTCCGTTGACATCCCTAATCCTGACACTACCACAAGTGGATTTATATTTTCTATAGTTCCATCAAATCTCATGCGAGCCAATCTAAATCTGTACCTTCCATCTAACCAACGACAATGACTCATGAAACAAAATTTACCACCTTTAAGAAGCTTCTTAGGATTTGTGTCAAAATTACATATAGGACATGTCAACCCAATATGTGTGTTCCATCCAGATAGGGTTCCAAGACCAAGAAAATCACTAATAGTCCACAATACAGCTACATGCATATCAAACACTTCATTTCCATATGAGTCAAAAGTTTTTATGCCCGTGCTCCATAACTCTTTCAACTCTTTTATTAGTAGTTGTAAATATACATCAATATCATTTCCTAGAGCTCGTTTTCCTAGAATGATCATAGAGAGAATAAAGGAACTTTGCTTCATACACATCTAAGGAGGAAGGTTGTACGATATGAGTACAACTGGCCAAATACTATGACTAGTGCTTAGATTGCCATATGGATTAAACCCATTAGTAGCCAAACCAAGTCTCACATTTCGAGGGTCTAAGGCAAATTGAGGATGTTTAAGGTTAAATGTCTTCCATGCCTTAGAATCACTTGGATGCCTTAAGATGCCTTCATTTGTACTTTTTGATGCATGCCATCGCATATGCTCAACTATTTTAGAAGACATAAACATCCTTTGTAAGCGTGGCTTCAGAGGAAAATACCTTAAAACCTTGCATGAATCTTTTTTCTTTTAATACTTGTACCACTGTCACTTGTACCTTTCTTTTTTGCCTTCCATCTAGATGTTTTACATTTCTTACAAAATTCCCTATTTGCATATTCTCCTAAGTATAACATGCAATCATTTGGATAAGCATCAATTTTTGTGTAATGAAGACCAAGCTTGTTAATGATTTTCTTCGCCTCATAGAATGAGCGTGGTATTTTAGCATGTTCAAAAGCATCGACTAACAACTCTAGTATCATGGACATTCCCTTTTTAGTTATTTTGCACATACATTTGATGTGATACAACTTGATCAAGAAAGAAAGTTTAGAATATTTATCACACCCTCTATATAAACTCTCTTGACCTTCTTGCATCAACTGAAAAAAACTCCTAGATTCTCATTCATATTATGGCTTGACTCTGCACTCGTTTTCTTATCATCCACCATGCCATCATTGTATTGATGATACCCAAATGCACCATTAATCATGTCACACATTGGATTATTAGCAAGAATTACTTCATCGTTTTCTTGCAGCATTACATGTATTTCATCTAGCACATTTGCTCCTCTTCTCTCCCCATGTAGAAGCCACATTGTATATCCTTTTGGAAAAGGTTTGAGAATCAAGTGTTCATACACTATTTCATGACATTGTCACTTGTTAAAGTTGCATTTTGGACAGACATTCTATCTCCCCCCTCACACTGCTATTAGCAAATGAAAAGTCCAAAAATGTGTTCAATCCTTCTATATATTGAGGTGTATTTCTAGGCATCTCTATCCAAGATTTGCCTATTGAGAATTGGGTCTGTTCAAGTCAATTAATTGATACATCATTTCAAGACAAGAATAAAATACATAACAAAGGACAATAGGATTGACCAGTTAAAACATTTTTTAAGAAATATAAATTTTCTTAATAACTTTGGGAATAAATTATTTAAATGTCATGGTTGATTATTGAAAATAATATTAGTGTGTTGCGAAACATAACGTTGTGCTATTATAAAATCACTAAACACCAACACATATTTCATATATTAGAAAAGTGTAATAATAAATATTTAAGTATTTAAATAATAAAATTTATGAAATAATGATAATAAATAAATAATAAAATATGCTGTCATTATATTTTAATGATTAATATCTTTAGAATTTCTTTCCCCTTTTATTATTAATAATAATTATAATAATAGTAATTATTAGATTATGATTGAAATTTTGAAGTCAACTAATTTGTTTTAAATTTTTTGTATTACAAGCACATTAATTATAATATACTACATACTCTATGATCATTGATTTTTTTAGTGATAGTTATGTTCTTATTAATAATGCAAAATCATCTTGAACTTGATAAGCACCCGGAGTTAGTAACATTTTGGGTGCTTAAGAGAAAGACTAGAGTTGTGGCATCGTTTATTGTCACAACATGCAAGGTGGTTCTATATTTTCTAAGCTCAATAGTGTAACGTCCCATTTAATAAATAAACTTAATTAAATGATACATCACATAGAATAATCTAAAGGGCATTGTCATGGAGTAGAAATGTCACTCCTTACAGTTGTCCAAAATACTTGGAGAGAAAAACTAAGGCACACCATGATGCCATTAACAAACGAAATAAAAGTTTAACGATATCCAAAATACATGCTAATGGACCAAGATAGTACATAGGTCACAGTGCCTTAAAAGAAAACTCGAAGTAAGGGGATCCAACCCAAGATAAGCTACGCAACGGAGTTTCCATCACCTTCATGACCACGAGGGGTTCTCACATCTGCTCACATCAATAAATTGATGATCATCGTAAAAGGAGAAAACCACACACAAGGCAAACACAAACAAACAGAAAGGGTAAGCTAAAGTAAAAAGGTTTTATCATACAATTTAGCATGCAATTTAAAAGTCAAGAATACATGAATCAACCAAGCATGTGATAGCAAACCAGCAAGACTTTAAGACTTAATTATCCAGATACATATAATCAGTCGGATTCACTGGATGCTTGCACTTGTAGTGGCCTCTACTGCTCTCGCAGAGCCATTATAAACACACACTTATCATATCACGATTGTCAATCTCGCTTAGGCTAAGGAGCTCTCGCTCAGGCAAGAGGAACCCCCCGCTCAAGCTACCAGATCTCACCTGGGCAAAATTGCAAACAGTGGGCACGTCGAGGTCTCGCTCAAGCTAGCCCAACTCACTTAGGTGAGACTACTCTCGCTTAGGCGAGTGACCTTCGCTTAGTCAAGTCCTCGAAATAGAGAAGGGGGGTGAGCTACTGTTGTTCTCGCTCAGGCGAGAGCTCCTCGCTTAGGCGAGAGCTCCTTGCATAGGCGAGAGCTTTCATTTTGAGCGACCAACCCGCTCGCCTGGGCGAGTTCAACAGAACTCACTACTCTCACTCGTGCAAAACCAGATTCAAACCATCACAATAGTGCAAACAACATGTTATCACACAATAAAAAACATACATTAATCACCAAATTGTAAAACAAACCAGACAAGCATAATAACTTGAAAACAGTAGAACCCTAGCTTCCCTTACTTGGACAGATGCTAGCGAAAAGACATAGACCCCTAAACAGCTGAGCACTATAGCTCCGGGAACAGATTCGTGAGCTGGAAAACACTGGCGCAAATAGAAAACGAGGTTATCAAGATGAACCTCTGTTGGAACCACTAAAATAAGACTAGAGAGAAGAGGATATGGGTTGAAGACCAACTTACATGGAGTAGAAATGGGTTTGAGCTAGCTTGAAGACGAATGAGATCCAAACCCTAGCAGAGCTCTGTTGAGGGAAAAAGGAAGTGAGCAAAGGGACTGTTTTTGCAAAGTGGCAGAATGGAAAACGAAGAGATTGAAAGGGAGTCCTTGGGGCACCCTATGGGTTGCCCAACAGATGAGGCTAGACCCTTAAACTTTTAGGGCAGAAAGTAAGTGGGCCTTACAAATAGTATTCATGTAAATTTTAATTTCTTATGACAATTGAGTATTTAGCTCAATTATAAGTTGACTTCTTAGAACATCTTAATTTATGATGATAACCAAAGTTAATTAATATGGATACTTCTCTCACTATAGCACATTGCTTATTTATAAATATATAATTAAGACAGATCTTATATAAAAATCACGAAGCAAACTCCACAAGCACCGATTTTTAATTATATGAACTCATTTTATACCAAAACTCATTTTATATGCTATTTAAGTAAACATAGGTGTAGACATTGATCTTGTAGATCTAAAAAAGTTCATCAATTGTCATGAAAATTATCAAAATTCACACCAAGCACAACTCAAGCTTAAATCATACTGATTTAAGAATAACCCACATTGTTATACCATAAATGTTAGTTTCAAAGTAAAGCATTACACATTATGTATTTACATAACAATTTAAAGAACTTGTGTTGTTAGTACATTCTAACTAAATTGACAAGGAGTGTATGTGAGGATTTCTTGTGATGACGTAGAAAGCAAACAAACCTACAAGCTTGTTTTTTTTATCCCTACAAAGTTATTTAAACATACTTAACAAGTAAAAGTATTAGAGAAACAACTATTTTCTTCATGAGAAACTAAACCAAACACAGTAATACTGATACATCAAGTTAAGAAAAATTGGAGCATACATCAAGATCAATTTCATTTACAAAACAGCTGAACGAATGCATTTGACTTTTTCTCAATTAGGCACATAACAAGGGAAGGGAGAAGGAGAAAAACAAGTGAATAACCATTACTGTAGCACCATTTCTCAATCAAACACACGTCTTTATATGGACTTGTATTAGAATATTACATTTAAATAAAAATGATGAGAACAGGGGAACTATTACCTTGAGCTTCAAACATGCAGGACAAACAGTGAGAGGCACACTGAAAATTAGAGAGACAAAATTGAACTGAGACTAAAATGAAAGAATGGGGATGAAATTGAAATAGCTATGACGAAATTGAAGGCAGGACAACAATGTTTATTACCTGATTTCATGAAGAACGATGAAATCAAATGAGCAAACGTCTTCCTCCTAGGGCACAAGCAACATCAACGTTTACCTTGAGCGAACACAGTTTACCTGGATTGAAATCGAAAGAGCAAATGCAGAGAGACAAAATTAGAGAGATGAAATGAGAAACGAAAATGATATCGAAAGCATGGAGATGAATGGGAGGTACGCAGTTTCCCTGAGCAAAAGCAAAAGAGGCATGACCTTGCTTTTCTTTTTACTAAGGAGACACACCAAGAAAGAAAAAAGAAGAACTCTATAGCCAAATTAAAATTTTTTAAATTTACGAAGAAAAATAATAAAAGAATAAGGTGAAAATATATTTACTGGGGTTTGACCCCTGATAGTTCCTGAGGGTTTCTAAAACCTCTCTTATGTCTTTTTTTTACTAGAGGTTTTCTAACCCCAGTTAGTAAACCTCTATTATAATTATTTATTTTTGTAGTGCCTTGTTGGAAAACATTTAAATTGATTAAAACATTATTTTAATTAGTTAAAAAAGGCCAAAACTTTTTCTCCTAAACAAATTCACATTGTTTCAAGTGATTGAAATGTGAATCAATTTATTAGAATCAATAAAGAATTCATTTTAAGTGATTTTAGTAGATTGAGTTATGCATAAGTCGATTGAATTGTCTTCATCAACTCAATTTCATTTGTTTTAATATATTAAAATAGATTTTGAACTTATTGTTTTTATGACTTCATCAAAACTATTTTCTATATCTTATTTTTAAAAAGAAAACTAGAAATTACTTTTTATACTACAAATTAAAAATCGTTTCAAAAAATTTTCTTTGACCTTCCATTTGTAAAGAATCTTTCAAAATGTTTGAGTTTCAAGTGTTTCATCACATTCATGTGAGTCACCTAATATTGCTTCTAGAGGGAGTTTCTTTTATTTTTCATTGTCCAATTGATTTTGTTCCAATTTTATTATTTTTTATTTGTAAGTGATTTCTTGATTAGTGTTATCAAGGTTTAATTGTGGAAGGGTTCCACAAGATTAGATCTTGTATTGTGTTGTATTTCTTGTTTTTTTTTTAAGGTGCATGTAAAATCTTTAAATTAGTGGATTAACTTAATTAGGATAATTAAGCAAGTAGATATAGGTATCTTGTGAGGGTGAAGCAATATAATTTGTGGTGTTATTCTCTTTCTCTTATCTCTTACAATTGATACTCCAAGAATTTCACTCATTTAGAATTGATACCCTCATCTCGCGGTTATTCTACAATCTTTGTGGTTGTTGACCGTCTCTCCAAGTATGCTCATTTTGCCCCTCTACAAGTTTCATTTATTGCTATGAAAGTTGCTGAAGTGTTTGTAGCTAATGTGGTTAAGTTGAATGGATTTCCGCGTTCCATTGTTTTTTATCGGGATAAGGTGTTCATTAGTTCCTTTTTGCAGCACCTCTTTAAGCTTCATGGGACTTCATTGAAAATGAGCTCGACATACCATCCTTAAACAGATGACAAATCGGATGCAGTTAACAAATGCCTTTAGATGTATCTGTGCTATTTCAGCTTTGATAAACCTCATTAGCGGGTTCATTTCTTGTCTTGGGTAGAATTTTGGTATAATTATTATTTTCACACTTCCATGGGTATGACACTTTTTAAGGTGTTGTATGGTAGGGATCCTCCTTCCATTATTCTAGGATCTATCAGTGATGACATACCTTGGGACCTTCAACAACAATTGCAACAACATGATCAACTTCTGACCACTCTCAAAGCAAATCTCCACAAGGCACAAACTCACACGAAACTATATGCCGATAAACATCGTACTGATTTGCAATTTTTAGTGAGTGATTATGTTTTTGTGAAACTTCAACCTTATCGCCAACATTCAATTCGTTTATAATGCAATCATAAGTTAGGCATGCATTATTTTGGGCCTTTCAAGGTTTTATCCAGAATAGGTTCTATGACTTATATGTTAGAACTACCACCGCAAGCCAAAATTCATCTGGTCTTTCATGTTTCGATTCTCAAACCATGTCATGGTGATCTGTCATTTCCAATCATTCCTTTACCCTTGCAACACTTTGATGACCTTGTAGACAAGATATCTCTTGATGGGGAAGGTAATGTAATATCCATAAGAGAGGCTAGTAGTGGAACCAAGGACAACTGGAAGTCCACAATGAAGAGGGACAAGTGGCACAAAAGTTTGTTAGGCGTAGTAAATTGTTGGTGAATATACATGGATGAAAGAGGGATTGAAAGGGGTATTTATGAGGGAATGAAGGATTGTATCAATGGTGGTTATTTTCTTCTCTAGGTTTTGTGGACCTTTATTTCTGGTTCGTCTTATTATTCTCTTTTTTTCTATGCTATTGTTTCTATTTAAGTTTTGAAATAATACAAGGATGAGGTTCTTACATCATATTCTAGGTTATCTATGAAATTATTTTTCAGTGTTGATATAGTTGGAGGGAACCATAACACATTCCATACATTAATTAAATAAGTCTAAGAATACATATTAGATGAGTATGCCCACACACTGATCAAATGAGTCTTGTAACAAACATTAGAGGAATTTGTCCATACACTAATTAGTCGAGTTTAGCAATATACGTTAGATGAGTCTGTTCATACATATGTTAGATGAGTCTATTAATATACATTAAATGACTTTATCCATTTGTTGATTAGTAGAGTCTTGCAATATACATTAGATGGGTTTGTCGTTATATTAATTAGACGAGTCTAAAATACATATTAGATGTGTGTCCATATACTAATTAGACCAGATCTAACAACATATATTAGATGAGTTTGTCAATGAATTGATTAGACAAGTCTAACAATATACATTAAATCAATTTTTCATACACTGAGTTGTATTTTAGTAGGTCTACTTTACATATTTTTGCATATCCTTTATATTTTTAAAGAGTCTATTCTATTTGTACACATGTTTTATCCTTTGCATTTTTGCAGAACCTATTTATATTTTTATACAGATATTGACTTTCTAAACAAACATATAAATCATTTTTATGTTGATTTTATTCTTAGTTATAAAATTTTTATTATTTCTTTTTACTGTAGGGCGACCTTACCTATCTCGTATTTTCGTACCTATTAACCTGTGTCTAGACACGAGTTTAAGACTGGTATTAATGAAAATTATATTTAGTAGTTTCTTTTGTGTTCATGACTGCCGGTATATCAGGTCTAAAAATTATATGTTAGGTTGTGCATAATGTAAAGAAAGAAATAAGTATATCAGGTCTAAAAATATATGTTAGGTTGTGCTTAATGTAAAGAAAGAAATAAGTCGGTAAGGATATTCAAAAGAATAGGAAATATATTACGTAGATGAGTAATAAGTACTTAGTTTCAACAGTCAAAATATATATTAATTCGAGAATATCAATATACATTAACCGATACATACTAACTTGTATTCATAAAATCATATAAAAAAAACTTAAATATATTTAACCTGGTTAACATTCATTTCTATTTTCAAATACTCAAGCCTCATTATTTCTCTCTATCTTTCTTTTTCCGTGTCATATTATGATATTTTTCTCTCTTATATCCTTCGCACACTAGCTGTCTAAAAATAGCATTAGGCATCCAAATATCATTTTCCAGTAAACAAAAAGAAAAGAAAGAGAGAAAGAATGAGTCATTAACAAGTGGATATAAAAATTACAAAACCTAGTACAATTTACAGAGTAGAGAATCTTCTTTTTTCTGATACAACATCCAAACTGTAATCCATTCTATAGCATTTATGTACAATGTTGGACATCTGAGTAGGTTGTAAAACCGCATTTACAAAAAAGCAAGTATGAATACAGACATGTACAAAAAAAACATCATATTATCTTTCATTAATCATTGTCATCCAATCATGTGTGGTCACATTATTTAAAGAATATGACAAGAAGTCAAAACTCTTAAAATAATGTAACCAAAGGAGGTTGAAAGGTTACGTTTGATAAAAGATAACAGAAGAAATCTATCACTCTTTGTGGTTGGAGGAGCGATCACTTCTTTGTCCACCAAGAATACGAGAAATCTGTAAACCTCTACTGAAAGCTTGGTTGAAGAGCATACGAGTTTGAAATTCTGAAACAAATGGGAACCATGCCAAGAAAGCAACTGGTGTGAAGAGAAGCAAGCCCATTATCACTTCATATCCACGAGCAAGTGCCCGAATAGACCCCCAAAACCCAGTTTTTTCAATCACAGGTTTACAAGCTTGTGCAATCTTGTACAAAGAAAAAACAAAAGACAATGAAAATGAAATGAGTATATATGCTCAAACTGATTCTGAGAAGAGATATTGAGGTGTCCCTTTCTTATATTTTGACAATAAAGTTTCTAGTTTGCATAGGATTTGACGAAAGAGAGATACCATATAAAGACATTTATCAATGGTTTTATAGAGTGGCAACATGCATTGCTTTGATCCCTAAGAACTTTTGTGGATTGTGAGCATAAAGGGTCTGTCAGAAGCCATTTTGAATAGCTTTCCAAAAATAAATAGCTATTTTTATGATTGCAAACAAACATAAACTAACTTAAGTTTTATTTTTTAAAAATCTCTAACAAGAAATCACTAGATTATGTTACATCATGATCACTTCTTTTTTCAATCCTTGTTGGGCTCATAATTATTAGCAACTTTACAACTTCTTTACAACTTCATAGGGTAAACTACTTAGCAAGTAAACAATTTTGGAAAACAATTTGCATAGATGTGCACTCTCTTAGGGATCAAAGCAACACAAATTGACATGGATCAAACATTGACTTGAAAGAATATGTGAGTAAAGAAAAAAAAAGGTATTTACTGACCAGCAGCAAGCCCCAGCCTGTTGGCATGACTGCTAGGATGCAGACTATTATGTCCTTGAATGTCAAACCAGCAACTGCTATTAAGACTATGAAGATGGTAAGAAATGTCAAGAAAATTGAACCCTCAATCAATCGAAATAAAAGCTGGTAGTCTGCGCTAAGGCGTCGCCTGCCGAGAGATACACCCTGCAAAGTTCCAATATTATAACAGAAAGAGATGAGTTAGGGGTGTAAGAGAAAATAAGAGTGTGGGTGGACATGGTTACTCTTCAATATGTCTAACCATGGTAAAAGAAAACGTAGAGAATGTACCTAAAAGTTAAACATATTATGTGGATCTGAGCTTTTAATATTTAACTGAACCAAACACAGGACACAGTGACAGAAGTGTCTCAATTATTTTAGTAATGCAGTGTTAAGACCTGTACGAGGTGAATCATGGTTTTACCATGTAACCTCTTTATTTGCTGTTTTTCAAGTAACATAATGCCTAGACTCAATAATGGTGTTCATAAACAAAGCACTAAGCTGCATCTTTGAAAAATGAATACACCAAATCTTAACATATAGAATATAATAGTGTGAAATCTCACCTTCATTAAACCCAATATTACAAAGATTATCATCCATGAAACACCATAAACCTGTAAGCCAATAGTAACAACAGTTAAACTGAAGTTCTTGGAGCTAGGAATTGGGGACTTATAAACAACCAAAAAAGGAGTGTTCCTAGGTAGAACTGGGTAAGAAAGAACTTACCAGAACACTTTGAGTTGAATCAGTAATTGACAGGTGATATACAAGGCCATATTGATATATGAAAAAACGGAGGGCTAATATGATCTCAGTAGCAATACCACGCTTTCCGGAGTGCCGGAGATGCTCATGTTCCTTTTCCCACCAGGATTCCCAACTTTTATCAGGTGCTACACCAATGCCTCCACGGTTGCTTATCCATTTATGCCAATCTGTCCAGTCATCAACTATCTTCTGCCACTCAAAGCCTGATGGATTAAAAAGGAAGGGAGCAAAAAGCCATGTCCCTACCATGAACCACATGGTTATAGTAATGAAAATATAAGCAACCACTCCTCTGTATGCATGACCAAATATATGGTATACCACAAGCAGAATCACCAGTTCAATTCCTTTAACAAAATGGCTGCGAGAATAGAGCCTGTAGTTATCAGCAAATTTAGCATGAAACACCACAAAACCACGGCCTGTGCCTCTGTACTGTGCACCTCCATGAAGCAATGTCCTTCCATAATAGTGTGTTTTTGTTCCAAGAGAAAATGTGAAAAATACAGGTGCCAACTGTAGTTGCATGAGTATAAATTCACTCAATGCCTGACGGAATCCCCTCTCCAAGCCAATTTCCATCAACATAGGCAATGCCAATAAAAGTCCAATTTGCACAACTGACTGAGAAGCAAGAGCTACTTGAAGAGCTTTGTTTTCTCGAATAGTTCTCTGTTTGTTCAAACTTTCTTCAAGTCCACTAAGGGAAAGATAGAGGCGTCCATAAAGGAATACATAAACTGTGAGGACAGTTACCTGTCAAAATCAAAGTCAGTATTTGCAACAGATCATATTCATATATGCTACAAGTAGGGTAGATTCCACACATACCAGGGTACTGAAATAGAAGCCGATGGTAGTGTAATAGCAAGATAGCATTCGGAAGAAATCAAAACGGTGTCCAAGCCTGTATATGTCTCTACTCATTGTCTGCTCACCGTTACCAGCAGCGATTTTTGCTTCAAACATTGATATCTGGTTAAGTCCCACATCCCTTCCTTTACCAACTTGTATGTACTCATGATGAGTGACATTTCCTTCACGTAAAGTAGAATTGAAACCTACACACCATAAATAAACTTTAACAATTAGATAACCTTTTGAAAGAAACAGAAACAAGTTGCATACATGATACAGGAAAAGAACACGTGCCTGCAAATATATCCTCACTCAAGTTGATGACCTTAGAAGCCTTGCTTACACCCCCTCTTGTCAAGTGGAAAAGTCTATCAAACACATCTGGATGGCCATAATGGAACCGCACTCTGAATGAAAGGAATAAAAACATTACTGATATAATCAAACAAAAACTGACAACACTGGAGACATATAGACTAAAATTTTAACTCAACATCTGAATTGTCACACAGCACTTGACCGACCTTAACACAGAGAAAGAATATATCCTAAGAAAAAGTAGGGAAATATAACTAATATTTATATTCTTGCTACTTCTACATTTCAGTAACTTTGATTATATTATGTTGTTAGTAGGATATTTAAGTGTACTACTAGAAGCTGTTAAAAGATTCTAGAGATCTTTATGTAATTCTTACTATAGGGTTAGAGTCCTCTATACTGATGTACTATTTTAAATAAATCAATTAAATAAAAATCTTATTTCTTTCATACTAATCCTTTCAAGTTAGTATCAGAGCTCCCAATCTTGTGAGCTTGCTTCCACATTTTTTCCTTATCGTCTTAGTCATGGTTCTTTATAGGGTTGCCTGAAATGCACCCAAATTTTGGTTCTGTCAATGCTGCCCCCAGCAACTGCCATCCGCTAGAGCCACTGGAGCCACAGCCACCATTTAGTTGTCACCAGAGTCGTTGCCAGAGCTATTGTTGGATCTTTTGTTGGAGTTGTAACTGCCGTCGTTGCTACTGTCATTGCTACCGTCATCACTGTTATCCACTGCCATTGCTGGAGCTTTCTATCTTATTGTTGTGTTTTATTTAGGAGGGAACTAAGGAATCCCTATTATTTATTTAAGCATGGAAGCTCCACTAAGAAATGTTGATCTTCCAACTACATGCACTATGTGATGAAATTGAAAGATGAAGGAAATTCTATTGTGAATAAAGGGCAATATCAAAGGTGTGTGGGGAAGCTCATTTACTTAGATCACACCAAACCTAAGATAGCCTATGTTGTGAGTGTAGTTAATCAATTCATGCATGATCCAAGGGAAAGAGACATTTACAAGCTATGAACAAAACCCTTCAATATTTGAATACAAGTCTAGGAAAGGCATTGTTGTTCAAGAGGAATGAAAAACTAAAAATGGAAGTGTATAGTGATGCATATTAGCAGGGTTTATCATAGATAGGAAATCCACCTTTGGATATTTCATGTTCTTGTGTGGAAATTTGGTGACTTAGAGAAGTAAAAAACAAATTGTTGTTGCAAAGTCTAGTGCAAAGGTTGAATTTTGAGTTGTGGCACATGGGATGTGTAAATTGTTATAGCTGAGAATTATTCTAAATGATTTTAAAGTGACATGTGAAGAACTATGATTCTTTATTGTAATAATAAGTCAGACATTAGTATTATTCACAATCCAGTTCAACATGATAGGACCAAACAAATAGAAATAGATTGACACTATTAAAGAGAAACTAGATAGTGGTATTATCACTACTTCTTATCTCTCGCTTGGGCTTCAGTTAGCAAATATGTTTACCAAAGGTCTTCCCCCTGAACAATTTCATGATCTCACATGCAATATGGGAATGATAGATATCCATTGACTAGCTTGAGGGGGAGTGTTGTTAGTAGGATATTAAGTGTACTACTAGAATATGTTAAAAGATTATAGAGATCTCTATGTAATTATTACTATAGGGTTAGAAATGGTGGAGGAACAATGTATACGAATAGTCTCCTTCTCATCTCCCCTATTTTCTAAGGGAATCCATGGTGAAACTAGTAGACAAAAGTCTTAGAAAAAGGGGGGAAATTATGAAAGTGATTAAGTTTCATTTGAAGAGAGCTTAGGAAAGGATGAAGCAACTGGCTGGCGTAGATCAGATAAGAAGTATCAGATTGTGATATGGTTTATGTAAAACTATACCCATATAGCCAAGTTTCTGCGGCTCACAGAAGTAATGCCAAGTTCAGCCCTAAGTACCTTGCTCCCATTAGAATCATTGATTATATTGTAAATGTCCACAATGTATTTCATGTATCAAAACCTATAAAACATGTTGGAGATTCAATAACCTCAACCAATCTACCCTATCAAACTGAAGGGGAACTTGCATTATCAAACTGAAGGGGAACTTGCATAAAAGGAACCTGAGGCCATTTTAGAAGAATAACTATGAAAAGGAAAGGTGCTGAAATTACTAAAGTCATGGTCAAGTGGAAACATCAACTTCCAGAGGATGCAATATGTAAGTTCTATTATGATTAGGAGATATACCCTGTATTCTATCCTTGAGGCCAAGGATGTTTCCAAGGGAGGGGCATTGATATGAAATAGAAAATCTATAGTTAAGGGTTTATGTCATTCAGTTAGGCTTTTAGTTGGGTAGAAAATGGTTAGTGGAGTTAGCTAGTTAGTTAGCTATATAAGTAGCAAGTTAGCTAATTGATCCTCATGAAAATTCATAATTTGTAACAAAGACTTTTGTAATTCCTGAAAGTTCTCAATAAAAATCATTTGGGACTTTTCTTCCACAAAGTTCCCTCTCTTCTCTATGTTCTTCAAGTTTACACTTAATTCCTAGGACTGGAAATTCTCGTAACATGTGCATGCCATTTGCACATGACATTATTTTGGTCGTAGAATCAATTGAAGAAATAAATAGGAAGTTAGAAAAACAACAATGAGCTCTGAAAGTTAAACTATAACAAGGGTTAGTATTCTGCTGCTATACATCTCATTATAAACCTCCATTTAAATACTGAAACCAACCAGAAAGACTCACTTCAAGGGGTAAGCCAACAATCTTTGTCCAATTGTCACAAAACTATGCTCTTGATTGGACATAAACCACGCAAGAGATGAAACACTGCAAGAAACATAAGGTACATAAAGATAAACGGAAAAAAATTAATAGATTACAGTTTATATCAGAAACGATATCAATTGATTCAAAATTGTTATAACAGAACATACCTGCCAGTAAATATATACTCTCGGAGTCCAAGTATTGTTGGCATTCTTGGACCATCAGGTTGTTTGAGAAATTCCTGCAGCAAATTCCTCATCTTGAAGGCTTCTTCCATATAGTTATCCTGTTACACGCAAATTTAGCAACCTGAATTTGTTTTTCAAAAGCTAGCTTCCCCTTTTTCATATATGCGTAAATAATGCAAAAAACCTGATTCATATCAATTGTTTGCAAGCCTTCCCCACGTGTGAAAATGATGGCATGGTTTTGATTTTCTGGCTTTCCCTCACCCAATATTGCTGGTCCAGGAAGCTTTATCCTGTAAATTACCTACACCAAAATAACCAATCAACAAATTGAAAAGAATTGCTACTGTTAAAGAATATATCATTGGGTTGGATATGTTTGAGAAGAATCCATCTGTCCAGATTTACACAATAACAATTAAAAAAATAGAGGAAAAATCATTTTGCTATTTTCCCCCTTGCAATGAGAAAGATGCCAATGGATGTACCAAATGATTTTGTTGTATGAATTTTGGCCTATCTTTCGGAGCTGTCATAAGTAGGCTATACAATATAATAATGTTAAGGATTTTGATCAATTTCAATACATTGACTTTGATTATTGTTAGTTCATTGGTCTACAAAACAGTACCTGGTCTAAACTCTGAACTGTTTCAGATGAATCATTTGACTTTGCCGGTAATGGAGCTTTCACTAGAGCTGAATAATAAACCTTATCTGTTTTTCGAGATGAATCTTTGATATGCTCTTCAACCTCATCAATGTAAGCAACTCGAAGAGAAGGGTACCTGCATTTGGAACTTTAGCACTGAATGTTTGCATAAGCTATGACAAGCGAGGAGGTTGGTTTGAGAGACATACTTAATCATAAGCTTTAAAATTTCTTTTGCCCTGGGATCACCAGATCGCTTATGAATACTATATTGTTGACACGAAACTACATATGTGAATTTCATGTCAGCTAATGATTGACATTGTGTCCACAGTGTCCTGTCAGTGGTTGAATTTTCCCTGCTCTCTAGTTCTGCAGCCTTGTAACCTTTCATTAATTCTGTGAAGTGAAATGGAAATATTAATCTCAGCGTGTAATAGATAAAGTAATGATTCTTCATCTTTCAATGAATCGTTTGTGGTGTGTACCTTCATCCTTCGCCATGTCAAGAAAAGCCTGTAGCTCCAACGCTTGTCGAATATACATCATTCCTCGGACTTTACTTGGTGAGAATAAAGTGAAAAGGATTAGAGGAAATTCATAATTCCACATTACAAATATAACTTTAAATTTTGTGCATCTTAAATGCAAAAATGTTTGACGGACAGGAAGTAGTTCATACCAGTTTTGGTCAATGTCTGTCCTCTGTATGATGCCCATAAACGAAGATCTTCTTCATTCTCTACTCTGAGTTTTTCTTCACTTTTATAATCAAAACGCTGAACAAAGTTTTTCCATTCATCTGCAGAAAATCATGATCAGGAGAAAAACTAAACTACAGAATTGTAAAGACTTATGGTATGAAAGGAAAATTAGTACATCATTAGCAAGGATGGACCAAGCTCTAGGTAATGGAGTTTTGTCCCATCTAAATTTTATGTATTTTTCAATTCTCGTGGTAGTATTTGGTCATTGTTTCCATTAAATTTCAGGTTGATTTCATAAAATGGTGATGAACGAGTATCTTTCAAGAAAATTTGAAGTGTACCCGTGTCTACTGTGCATCCTAGCCTCTACTGCCAAATTATTTTACTGATTATCACAATTACAAAATCAAATGGGTATCCATAGCTTTATATTTTAAGATTTTTTGTTAAGTGACTTTAAGCCAGTTGACCAAGTTTAGAGGATTAAATCCACGACATCAAAATCTTCTAATTAAACTTAGTTAAGTAGTATTAGGTTACACTATCTTAAAAAGTGAACTTTAATTTTAATTCAACTTCATAAAACTGATTTATTGAAGTAAGGCTTGCACCCATCTATCTATCTATCTATACATACATACATACATACACACACACACACACACACACACACACACACACACACACACACACACAC
>Ga0214542_1004267_pt1 | contig 28474 bp, 20 predicted proteins | sample CNSS1metaG_FD_160096 | JGI IMG/M metagenome (GOLD analysis project Ga0214542, IMG submission 160096) | Root nodule microbial communities from cowpea collected in UCLA plant growth center, Los Angeles, California, USA - CNSS1 | ecosystem: Host-associated > Plants > Roots > Nodule | place: USA...
AAAATATATATATATATATATATATATAAATATATATATATATATATATATATATATATATATATATAAAAGAAAAAATAAACATACAGAAGTTGCACAAACTAACAGAAATAGAAATTGACATGATCCTTAGTTATAAGTAGGTACATTGGCCACTGCATAGGATGCTGAAAGGCACAACTGTTTTTTTAGAACACTAACACACAGAATATAAGCACAACAACGCACAGAAAAGTGAGTAAACAACGTGTGAGAACGAGTCCTATCTTTATTTTCAGCACGAGAAATGCTAGCAACACAAACTTTGAACAATTTCTTATTTCCCCATCAAAAGAAATATGTTAAAAGAGTGTGAATAGCGTTCCTCTTGTGAGCATAGCATATAGTTGAAGAGATGAGAAAGTTAGTCAGAATCTCCAGGTTTAGGAGGATGATCAGGAGGTAAAGGTTTTGGTATGTATGGATTCAGAGGGCTTCCATGCTGAATAGGTCCAGGATTTAAAGATGCCTTTGGTCTAGAATTTGGTGGTGGATCAACGGGATAGTAATCGGTCAGAATCACTCGACTCATATCATCATTCTTGCTCATACCACTCTTAACATTCTTTCCATTTTCCTGAAATTTTTCAAAGGCAACAGTTTGATTATTCTTCTTGTTAGTGCACAGAGTTTTACAAAATCAACAAGTAAAATTCATCTTAGTTTTACTTGTGAGGTAGTTAATTAGGGTTGATTCTTTAACCAGAAAGGTCAAGGGCAAGAGCTTCTTAAGTCCAAGCATTCATACCTTCAGTTTCCTGCTCACTGCAACCAGTGTTGCCTTATCACCATAATTGGTCCCTGTGAATTCTGAGATGGTATTAAAAAAATGTCAGGTTAATTTAATTATACATTTAGTTCTCAACAATCTCAACAGTATAATCTGCATGATATATCTCCTTAGTCAAAGTGATAGAAGAAAGTTAAAAAAAGTAATATTAGTTGATGCATGCAATACTTTGATTCAATTATACTGTCACACACAACATCAAAATGCAGATAAAGATATATAAGAGGAAAAATCATCAGTGTCTTCTACTAACTAGTATATGAGGAGTAACAAAAACAGTGCCTACTGCAGAAAATCGTAAAGAAGATGTTTTCCAAGAGTTTGTGGAATATTGGAAGCTGCCATCACTGATGCATGCATACTCTTAACTCTTAAAAGATATCCAAAGTAAAAAGGAAGAAAAAAAAGGAATAAATCTAAGATTAGCATTACTGGAAGAGATCTAAGTAGTTTTCTGAAATAAAAAAGGAAAGAAGATGTGTGTACCAGGTGTTGCAGTAGTAGGAATTAAGATGTTGAAGAACACCACAGTTGCTCCAACCACCAAGAGCAAAGAAAAGAAAGCAGAAACCTTCATGTTAGCAACACAATTAACCTGAAGTGAACAATGTCCTTGAAGTGGAGTAGTGATATAAAGGAAGAAAGAGGTTTTAGTCACTGGTGGTTGATGAAACCAAAGTCCACTTCAAAACGCGGAAAGATGAAACCTACCTACTATTATTCATGAACTGGTTCCCAATATTTTATAATTAGACACTTTTGTGAAGTTGCTTTCCTCTGATGATAGCGTGTTTGGGGGCTCGAATTCCACAACAAGCATTGGTGAGTGCATTAAAGACTCATCACTCATCACTCCTCAGCCTCTTCGTTCCCCACTGCGATAGTTACAGCTCCAGCAATGGCAATAAAATCTCCACAGGCATCGCAGTTAATAATGGTAATGAAAGTTCCATGCTGCTCTCTATAATTCAAACTTGCCACATTATTTTTGGGGTGTACCAATAAATTCTCTAGACACTTCCCAATCTGTTCACACCACTTCTCTACTTATTTTTTTATAAAAGAAAACATATTTTTCATATATATTTTTAATCCGTTTAATATTGAAATTCATTTTTTTCTAAAATTGATTGTATTTTATTTTGATTCTCAAGTTTTAAAAATAAATGAATACAATTTTTTTTAATTTAATTAGTTACGTTTTGAGTTATTTTTTATTTATTTATCTTTGATACGTTCTAACTTCGACATTAAATAAAAAACACGCTTGATATATAAGAAAAAATATATTACTTTTAAAGTTTTGAAATTAAAATACATTAAAATTTGAGATAAAATCAAATTTCAATTTCACTACCATGAAGAAGTAAAAGTATACTTAATCTCCTTTTTTAACCTTTTTCTCTGTTACTCTTGATCTTCATTAACACGAAAACAATTGACACAATAACGTGTGATGAACAATAAGTAGAATGATGTCATGTATGTTGTTAAATGTTAAAATACACATTTGGTATAAGTTTTTAAAATTTAACAATTTCAATCCAACAAAATATATCATCCATTTAGTAACAAAAGAATGCTGACACATCTTTTTTTATAACAACGTTAAAATTTATAATTTAATTAACGTTAAAATTGGTGGTTTATATAAATAAGTAGGTATCATTAATTTGAAAGAAAAAAAAAGCATTATCATTGATGGATATGTTAGAAATTAAAAAAGGTGTTAAGAGTGTACCCGTGGATGTTTAATTTTAAAATTCTAATAGTTCAATCGTAATAAATTTTGATAGAACCAAAATTATATACTAACTAACCAAATATGGGCTAAAATGTTCTCATTAAATTTTCAACGAGAAATTGGGTATATAAATATGGTGTATGAACATTTGTTCATTAATTTTCTGTTGTGGCACTTGTTTATTTATGGGAAAATATTTGAAGATTTCCGTGTAATAACTACTAGAAAACAGCGATGGAAACCTTGTAATATCGTTAACCCTTACATCAAGGTAATTGAATATTTTTGTGAAATCTTAGCTAAATCTACATCTTTAAACCCTCCTATGAGTGTACAAATTAATTTTATTCAAACTAATAATTTAATTAACTTATTTAAAAATTAAAGTTGCCCTAAACTATATGTTATGTTCAGTTAATTCTTTATTTCCATTAATAATATTTAGATTTATAAATACATGAATGAAATTTAGTAATATTAAATCATCAATCATAACTTATGTTATTATCTTTAATTAGATAAAAGTTCATTTTGAAATATGGATCTCAAAATATTTAGATTGATAGTTTTTTACTTACTCATAAATTAATAGACTATTAAGCTGAAATAAATTATTTGAACTAAATTCTACTTTTTAAGAATATATATATATATATATATATATATATATATATATATATATATATATATATATATATATAATTTAAGTATATCACTACAAGAAACTTTTAAACGGTGATCAATTTTGATGATCAATAATTATTAATAACTATAGTGACCAATTTATATACTAATTTACAAAACTAAAAATTATTGGTTACTAAAATAGTTACTATTATGAATAAAAAATTATAATTTGTTACTAAATTGATTTTTAAAATTAACTACCATGATTTTAGCTACTAAAGGAAATTGGTCATTAAAAATTAACTACCTAGATTTGGGCAAGTTAGTTTCTAAATTAGTCTCTAATTAATTAGTGACTAATTAAGTGACTAATGACAATTTTTTAATTATAATATTGACTATTTTAATAACTAATAATTTTTTATTTTATAAATTGATATTTAAATTAGTCACTATATGGATAACAACTTTTGATAACTAAAATTAATTATTAATTAGATATTTTCTTGTAGTAATATATATAGATAAACCATGTTCACAAATATCCACGTATTGTAAACAATAGAGTTGACTTATGAAGAAAGGGACCCCTTCATGATCTCAGAACCATATATTGTGATATGTACCCATTGATTCACTCTGAATTATTTGGGTCCAAAAATGGGTAATTATCAAAAACATATAGTAGTTGAATTTACATTCCAAGAGTTCAAATAGCTTCAAGTGTTCTTACCAACACAACAAACCTGAAAAGAACAATCTTTTTCAAGTGAATTACTAATAAATAACTCTTCTTCTTGAAAGGAAAAAAGGAGCAGTGTTTTGAGATAATAAGTTTGAATGGGTGGAAAAAATAAGTTTGAATGGATGGAAAAAATGAGATTTTGAAACAAAACCTACCTATTTTAAGTGATTTACTTTTACTCTGTGATGACATGACGATGTGTTTGGGAACTCTCATTTCACTACAACCTTTAGTCACTGCATTAAATTCAAATATGCTCAATTCAATTTCAATGAGAAAAAAAAAAAAGCTTTTGAAACAAAAGATTCTTGTGCATTCAATGTTTGTTATATGGAAGCTGGAGTCTCAATAAATGAATGTATTACTTGGAGAAGCTGGACTATTTGATTAGTCTTATCTTTTTAAGATATGGATAAGCAATGCCCTTAAGAGTTATCTACATTTTGTATAAATCTTTTTAAATGTAATTAAGAAAAGGTTAAATCATTCTTCAGATTTCTATTTTTGTGATGAAATTTTAAATGAATCCTTCATTTTTATTTGATTTAATTAAGTTCATATTTTAAAAAAAAATTATTACAATTATATAATTTTTGTCAGTACTATGTGTCATGTATCATCACATGATTTTTTTTATTTCACTATTTTTTAATAGAATAAGCACTCAAATCTTGTAAACTACCTTCAGAATAAATTATGATAATATTTTCTTTTATAAATTATGTTAACAATTATATTTTTTTATCATTATAATAACAAGGTATAATAAATATAATATTTTTAAAATTTGTTGAAGACGTGTTTTATTAAAGAAAAACAGATCATAATATAACGTTTTCAAAATAAATATATTAATATAATCTATTCAGATCATATTTTTTCGGAATTTAAAATTACTTTTACATAGATAATATATATACCAAAATTCATATTAATTTAAAATTATTTGATATTTTAATTATGTTAGTAAGTTTCTAGATTTGAAAACTCTATCGTATTAGGTTGTTATGGTGTTATGTTTTTTTAGAATGAAATATAAAATTATAATATATTTTTAATTTTTAATTCAAATCATAAAATCATAATTTTTTAATTATTTAATTTTAAATTAAAATAATAAAATTATAAAAATGCATAATTATATAATTATAAAATTATGAATAATAAAATTTTAAAATAATAAAATAATAGAATGGTATATGGTGACATAAACAAAAATAATAATAATTGTGTCGACCGGTTAACCGTTATATTATTCAATTAATGGAAAGTTAACCGGAACTTAATTGATAAATTATATTTATTAAGTATTTAGTAGTAAAAAAAATTATCAAAAAAACTTGATTGAAAATTTATAGAAAATTAAAAGATAATTAAGTTTAAAATATAAATCAACTGTAAAGAGATAGTTATACATGTATAATTTCACAAAATTTGGAAAATGATCAGTTTCATTTGAATTTTATTTTATCATATAACTAAGAAAAACAAACTAGATAAAAAGAAAAAGAAAAAACCTTCACTTTATCTCTGTTCTACAATAATTCTTTTTAGATTAAATATGTTTTTGTCTTAAAATTAATTTATTTTAAATTTTTTTATTCATTTAATCTTTTATTTTTTTAATCAAATTTTATTAGAATCAAAAATTTGATAGACTAATTTGTAAAAATTAAGGCAACAAAAAACATATAAAGAAAGCTAAACTACAAATGCAATACCCCTCTTCTTGATCATCTCTTTCGGTTGTGTTTGATTCATTCTCGGGAATCAATTGAAATCGCACAACTGTTTTCTTTTTCTCCTCGGAAGCTCAACACTTACACTCATTTTCAGTTTTCCTCTTCAGTGCTCGCAAAACCTTGAAATCTTCAAAGCTTCCTCCCTGAAAAAAAAAAAAAAAACAATTTCGCTCTTAAGTGCTCTCGAATCTTCGTCTTCAAACCAATTTCGCTCTTCAACTGTGCATCTCTCAATCACAACATTCCATTGGTAAAAAGTTTTCTTTTGCCCTTTTTTCTTTCCCATCTTCTCACGCCCTAAATCTCTTATTCGTTTAATTATGTTTGTTTTCATTTTGCTTCCATATCTGTGGTACGTTTGATACCGGTTGCTTTGGGGATTCACTACCTGTGGTGTCTTTGTCGCAGGTTCACGTCGATTGTTTCGGTGGTTAGCGCGTTCGTAGCAGCTCTAAGTGTTCGCAGCTGCTTTGCAGGTTCGTGGCAGCTTCGAAGGTTCACGATTGTTTCAATTTCACGGGTGTGCCTTTCCCTTCCAGAATCACGGTTGGTTTCTGTTTTTTCTCTCTTGTATAATTGTACTTTTTTTTGTTTGTTCAGCGTAGTAGTAAAATGAGAATTTTGGAATGTGAATAAGGAATGAATTGTTGATGTTGTCTTCGTCACTGAATCTGAATGGTGGGTGAAACTAAACATGTTTGTGTCTTGGTCTTTGAATTATAACGCAACACTCAAGCCTTCACTTGTGGCTAGTTTAATATTTGAGTATCTATATTTTGGATTAAATTATGGAACCTCTAATCAATAGCAGCTGCAAGGGGTTTTAGTTTCATAGCAATAGGGGAAGGAAAACATTTTAGAAGTATGTGCAGATGTAGTAGGTTCAGATTGAACCTTCTCATCCTTTATTCTGCAAGTAAAGGTAAAAAAAAAATTCAGCATGTAATAATCAACCGTGAGATTAGGATTTATGGAAGATAAAGGTTGTGGGGTATACCCTTTTGCATTAGTACTTTTGTTGTTGCTATTGCTGCTATAGAATTGCAGATTAGGATGCTAGGCCTAGGTCTCATACTCGCACCCATGTGTTTGACAAATCGATGTGTATTTTAATTTAGATGTTTAGGCATTTTTGCAAGCTCGTGAATAATTTTATTCACCACTTAACTTGACATAATGGAATCTCTCATTTTTAAGTGAAAAGGTTAGTTGAATTATATTATGCGATTGTCAATACTTAGGTAGAAATTGAATTGTCAATATTTAGGTAGAAATTGAACGTGTGGTCAAACTGCTTATGGATTGGCACATGGTGGGTGATGCCATTTCAGTTTGTTTGCTTCCTCTTATGAGCTAAGATATGGTGCGAATTTCTGAGTTTGTTTTGGTTAAATAGAGCAACAGAGATTACAAGTGCAGTGAAATCGCCATGGACCCGTCTATCATGAAGTTGCTAGAAGATGATGAGGTTTACTCTATTCTTCTTTCCTTATCTTCTTTGAAAGGAGAAAAACTGTGGTCTTAGTCTTACTGATTTGGGACTTTGCTTATCGGACCACTGTGTTTAAATGTTCACAGGATGAAACAATGCATTCAGGGGTGGATGTGGAAGCCTTCCAGGCTGCTCTAAATAGAGATATAGGAGGAGATGTGTCTGCTTCTCAGTTTCCTGGTTCAGATGCAGGTATCTGCCAATTTCATTCATCATTTTCTGTTCAATACTGACCTCTCTTTCTCACTCATTTTGGTAATATTTGATTTCTTTGTTATTTTTTATCATTTCATTCAAATTCACTGCTTCTTCTGTCCATGTTTGAGTTTAATGTTTTTATACATCTAAAACATAAAAAATGATATAAAAACATTTATGTTTGGCCATAGTGTTTGCACACGGAAGTATTTTTGGTTGTCAAAGAAAGTTAATTAACTAGGCCTCAATTGATTTCTCCCTTCAACCTTTGTGTTTCTTCTAATGGAATTTGGCCAGCTGTAGTTACAGAGCTCCAAGATATATTTTGTGATAGCCTAAATAAATCTCTATCCTTCCCGTATTTGGGTTTCTTCTGTGGTCAGCTATACGAATATGCAACAGTACCCACCAAATAAAAAATATAATAAGAACCAGCTTGCCACCAAGGTAGAGGTTCCTGTAGTTTCTTGAAACAGCTACAAGAATTATCCCATTGCTGGATGTGTGGGGGCAGGGAATCCCAATCTTTGAATCCTCTCTTTTATTAAAGTTGATATTGGAGATTTGAGTGATTGGCATGTAGCTGCTGAAAACTTCTATGGATCCCATTGCTAGAAGTAGGCTGGCTGGAGCTTCCATCTCTTGGAACCCACTTTGCCATTAGAGTTTAAGTCATAGACCAACCAACCCTCATGAATTGATTGTGTGACTGTTGCATCACCATTAGTGGTCATGACTTTGTTTCTTGCAACTGCTTTCATCATTTCCTTCTGGATAGTAACTATAGGACTTTAATTCTGAAACAAAGCTGCATGTGGCATTTGTCTCCCACATAATTGACTGAAAAGTGGTCGTTCTTCTCTGAAGCTTATTGAAAGAACAAGCATGGTATGAGTTAAACCTTAATAGGAAATGTGTTAGTTTATTTTCTAAATTTAATATAGTGTTTGGGTCACAACTTTTTTATATTGCTTTGTGATTTCTGAAGTGAAATGCTCATTCTTTATGTTTATGGTGCTATATTTGCTGCAGTGTTGTCTCAAGGAAGCAATAATACATCAAGTCAATCTTCATCACAGTGGCCTACTTCTAACCATGACAACCAAAGTGATGGTCAAAATCAAGAGCCTAAAACTGCACAAGAGCAACATTCATCTGAGATGGAGCCGAAGCAACATGGGTCTCTTGGCGAACACCTTCAGCATGTTGCTTCTCAGGATGTAAATAATATTCATTTATCACAGAAACAATCTCAAGATGACAGTCACCAAGCACCTGCTGTACAAGTTCCCCTCCACAATTCTCAAACTATCGGAATTCATAATTCTGGAAAAGATTCAGTCCTTAATAAAGAAGTAGTAAAGAGTCATAATCCCAGCAGTGAATCTCAGTATGCAAAGTTGCAGCAGATGAGTAATCAACAGGCTACAGTCTCTGAGCAGCCAAGTAGCCAAGTAAATCGTAGTAATAAGCAGGTACCATTTGGCCTGTTGCTACCCATTTTGCTTCCTCAACTTGCCAAAGACAGAGCCATGCAACTTCAAACCTTGTTTACAAAATTGAAGGTGCGTTTTCGAAACCCAACCAGCTATTAGGTCCTTTTCCCCCTCCCTCTTTCCATGGGACATTTACTCTTTTTTATGATAGCCCAAAACCAGCTTATGAACAAATATCGCATGCAGTATGCATTATTTGTGTATTTCATCAATTTCTTTTTATTTTTTCATTCTAGAAAGATGAAATACCAAAAGACAGTTTCGTGCGGCTTATGAAAGGTATCGTAGGGGACCAGATGCTTAGACAAGCATTAGCAAAGGTGCAAATGCAACCTCAGGTAGTAAGAAACATGGTTTGTCTTGTGGGTGGTTTTTATAATCCAGTTAGGTATTGATGTCATCATCATGCTTAGATTCATTTTTTCATACTATTTAGGCAAGGCCCAATCAAGCATCTGCTGGGCAGCAGCTTCCTGTAAGGATGCCAACTGTTAGTTCAGGTGCTAGACAATTGAATGATCCCCATGCTTTAGCACAGATGCATCAAAGAAGTATGAATGTTGCCGTTGACCAATCTCGCATGAGTTCTTCAGCTGGCCAAACCATGGATAGCAATGCTAGAAAATCTCAGGAATTCGATGTTAAAATAGAATCTCAAGGATTGCAGCCAAACCAGTTGACGTCTTCCAATTCCAACTCAATAGGTCAAGAAACAGAAAGAGCATCAGTTCACATACAAGGGCTCAATAAGCAGCAGCAACACCATCTACATTTTGCATCAGCATATGGAAACACTGGTGGTAACTATAACCCTTATTCTGGGACAACAAGCAGTTCCACTTCGTCTATCAAACCGCAATCACATGATTCACACATGAATCAAATTCCTCATCAAAGTATTGGTTCAAATCACTTAGGTGGGTCAACACATGGTTTGAGTGTAATTGGTATGCCAAAACTTGAACAGCAGACTTCTTTCAATGATCCCAAGAGATTGCCAGGTGGATCTGTGTCTTCTGCTGTAAACAATACAGCATCTCAACAAACTTCAAATGCTTGGCAACCATCAACAAACAAAGAACAAAATCTGGGCTTAATGTCATCTGTTTCTTATGTGAAGAAGGAACCTGGTGACTTGTCTACTGAGCAGCAAAATAGGCATAATTTGTCTAAATTGCATGGGTATTCTTCTGTTAATTCGGCTCAGCTTGAACAGAGTGGTGCCAGTCAAGGAGCTCTAAAAGACGAGTTTTCAAGAGGTCTTCCAGCATCCACAAGCATGCCACCTACAACATCTACTGGCTTGCTACCACACAGTTCTGCTTCCGCTTCTGCTGTGAACCACCTAGACTCCAGTGTCTTGGTAAGTTGGAGACTGTTGTACACGATCTTGTCTTAAGATATAATGGTAGTTTTTTGCAGACCAAGTAACATTCAAATGTGTTTTTGTCCTCATGTGCACAATGCATCCTTTAGTACTAAGTTATGCTGAATCTATGTATGAAATATCAGATTTCTCAGATGTTTTCCATAACCTTTTTTGTTAAATTGGTTTTAGCTAAGAATCTCTTTCACCAGTATTTTTTCAAACCCTTTTTTAATAAAATTGCAAGTAAGCATAGATAGTATTCAGTGTCTTTTATTTGGGTTAGCTTAGTTGCTGTACTTAATTTGGGTTAAACAACTCTGAAATTCACCAATTTATGCACCCCACTTCTCCCCAAAATATGTAATATGAAGAACCAAACTGGAAATAAAGTGGGATAGTAGTACCCCTAACTGGAAAAACCAAAAATCCCCTATTCATAAACCAAAATTAGTGATTAGTAAATAAGAACCCTGATTGATATCATCTTCACGATTCTGTACTTTATCACTGTAACTAGGTCAATCACGCATTTATAAAATATATGGCATCTCTATAAATGGTCAAGCTTTAGTTAGCTTCTCCTACAAAGGTCAAACATTTTTTTTTTAATTAAACTCTAAGGGCATCCATAAATTGACAGTTTGGCACAGGATGTACCAGAGCCAAGCAAGCCAACTATACAATAAAATTGTCCTGGGTTTTTGTTTAAAATAACTATAATTTGGAGGCTGATTTAAATACTTTTGATTATTGCTAGATCTTAATTTTGAGAATTGTTAGGATTACTAAGCTGTGACGTGGTTAATTTCATTAGTTCCATCCTGGGGGTGCTTTTATATTCATTTGGTCTTGGGTATGTTCGTTTCGTGTCATTTTCCTAGTAGGAAAGACAAATTAAATTTCTGAAAGTTCCACTGTCTGTGCGCATAGGATTGAACATGTATAAAATTCAAACTCAACTAAGATGATGTCATACTCTGCTAGTTCATTTTTGTCCTAGTTTAGTCATTCTGTATGACAAGTTTCCAGGCTCAAGTTAAAGTCATGAGCTACTTGAGTCCACACAACGAGCTCAATTGGGTTAAGCCTAGTAAACTCACAATATTTAATGAGCCAAATGAGTTTTAGAAGGAGCTTCAGATTGCAGAAAACTCACTCAATATATGTAATATACTTACTGTAATGCAACCAACACTCATGAATAAAAACTATTATGTAATACTTTGTGAATCACTCATGTACTTTCCCCCAATGGTTTGAGATTTTGTTATGGCTTGTCTGTGACATGTCATGTATGTTCTAGAGGTCATGAATTTGATCCTTTGTGTCCGTAATCATTTAAGAAGGCTAAACTCAAGTGCAAGGTATGGTAATGACTGGGCATTATTAATGTGTCAAGCATGAAAACCTTTATGTGGGGGAACATTTTGATGTAAATCCATTCATGTATTTTTACCTTACAGCTTAAGCTTGGGGAATAAATGTGTTTCGATGATGTATATGCTATGCCAGTTCATGAGCAAATGAGGTGAGAACTAAGTGGCTTATGCTTAGATCATATTTTCAAGAAGTCATATATTTTAGCTCACGATCCTCTCGTTAGATCTTAAGCTCAATGTATTGAACTAAAACTGAGTTGAATCATGAGCTTCATGTAAAAGGATAGGTTCATTGTAGTCCCTTGTCTGCTTTAATATGCACCATTAGATCCATCAGCCCCTATTTCGAATTTTGCTAACGTTGAGGTTTAACTCTTTAACCTCTTATAGGATGTGTAAGAACCTTTGATTCACCAGTTTTGTTAGGGAAGGTTATGATGTATCAAAGATGTATTGCAAATTGCAATGGAGGGTAACATGTACATATTGTTGTGCTTGTTTTTTCAGTTGATGCTCTTGTGCTCCCAATTTGTTTTTTTTTAACAGAATCTATTATTGAGAAATAATAACTTTTTCATGCTTTTTCTATGCATTTTTTTTTATCTTTAAATACCGAGATATTATTTTTGCACCGAGCATACCCTAGGTTTATAAGTATGTCTTCAGATTTGTTGATGTCTAATTTCTTAAGTCCTACATCTGAAATTAATCAGCTAAGCTCTCAGATTCCATCAAATGCTTCTGCAATTGCTGTAAGGCCATCCCTTAAAAAGTCTGCTGCTACCCAAAAGAAACCACTTGAAGCACTTGGTTCCTCACCTCCTCCTTCTAGGTCAGCCATGCCTTTCTCTACTGGTTAATTTCTTAACCTAACTAATTTCAATATATACATAATGTTCCTTTACCCTACAGTAAAAAGCAAAAAACTTCTGGGGGATATGCTGAACAAAGCATTGAACAACTTAATGATGTCACTGCTGTTAGTGGAGTTGACCTCAGGGTATGATACTACATCAATGTTCAACTAAATCAGATAGTCAAATAAGTAGGGAATGCTAACTCCTGTACTTCTAATGTTTCTTTTACAGGAAGAGGAAGAGCAGTTATTTTCAGGGCCCAAAGAGGATAGTCGAGTGTCAGAAGCATCTCGAAAGGCTGTGCAAGAAGAAGAGGAAAGGCTGATCTTGCAGAAAGCTCCATTGCAAAAAAAATTAATTGACATCAGTCAGTGTCCAACTTGTGTCATACCTCTGTCCATATGTTTTAATTCTTTCATTTTGAGCTGATCTGGATGTGTGCTAGGCATACAAAACCTTATGGTTACTTTATGTTGTTACTCTGACAGTGGCCAAGTGTGGCTTGAAGGGTATGAGCAATGATGTGGAGAAATGCTTGTCACTGGTGAGACTCTAGCAATTTTTCACTATTCAGTGCAATTGGTTTACGTGTAATCTTACCACTGAGTAAAATGTTCAGAGTGTGGAGGAAAGAATGCGTGGACTGATAAGTAACCTGATTAGATTATCAAAACAGGTTAGTTGTTTTCTCTAGCTGCTTGCACAAATAGTCTTTTATAATTGTATAAAACTTTTGTACTCACAAGAATTTTTCTACTAGAGGGTTGATTTTGAGAAAACGAGACATCGGACTGTTGTCACTTCAGATGTTCGGCAGCAAATCATGACAATAAATAGGAAAGTAAGGGAAGAGTGGGAGAAAAAACAGGCGGAAGCAGAGAAGCTTCGGAAACTAAATGATGTAAGTTCCAAATATTGGAATCGTGTTTAGTTTTAAAATGCAATTAAAATAAAATTGCTTAATAAAATATTAATGCAAATATATTTGGTCTTTCTAAAACACAAATTTCAATGAATTGCACCACAAAATATAAGTTTTAAAACATTAATCCTTTTAAAAACAACTTCAATTTAACAGGTCTAAATAAAAAAAATTAAATATATAAAATAAAATTTTAAACAATTCTTCAATGGTTAGTATTTCTCTTACTAGTAACCTTATTTTGATCATTTAATTTTTTTTTTTTAAAAGTACTCAAATAAAAGTCACTAATAATGGTTAGGAGTAGCAGGTACATGTACTTAGTCTATTAACAAGAGGGTAATTAAAATACTCGCACTGTATTCATGAGTACGGGTTTTTTTACCATCCTGTCGTCTTTTGTATACTTTCATTTGTAACTTGTGTTACTATCATTTATATTGCTATTTCTAAATATAGGTTGACGGCAATACTGGAGGTGATGGTGACAAGGATAAGGACGACGGCCGTTCTAAATCAACAAAGGTATTTATATCTCATTCTTATACTTCACCTCATCAACTTTGGAAATCTGTTCTTTGATTTATAATGTGCTGCAGGTGAACAAGGAAGAGGATGACAAGATGAGGACAAATGCTGCAAATGTTGCTGCTCGTGCTGCTTATGGGGGAGATGACATGCTGTCGAAGTGGCAACTTATGGCTGAGCAAGCCAAGCAAAAACGTGAAGGGGGAGTGGACGTGTCATCTGGTTCTCAACCAGCTAAAGATGTGAACCGCAAATCTTCATCAACATCTGAAAGAAGTACAAAGGATAACCAAGAAGGGGAGAAAAGAGGTTCAACCCCTTTTCTAGCAAGTTCAGGTGAGTCTGCTTGAAGGTGTTTTTCTGTTATTTCCATTGTTAATTTTTTTAATTGCGAGCTAGCAATCAATTTTAGTTATTCAAGACTCAAATGTTTCTTAATATATGGGTTAAAAAAGTTAAGATAGAATAGAAGTGGATTCTGTCCTTGTCCGAAAACTTGAACGTATGTTCTCTCTATACTGTTAGTTGAGAATGTTTTGATAAATACCTAAATGTAGATTGCAGAATGTCCCACACTTATTTGGGGCTGAAGGGTCTCAGACTCCCCTCTTGTATGGTGTATGCAGAATACCTACTGATTAATGTTGCCAAGAAAATGGCTTCAAGTAACTTTATGTCGGAGAAATGCGATGTTGGTTTGAATAAAGTACTTTTTATTGGTTTATGCCACGTTTGATGTTGTTTCTCCCTTTTGATTCTTTTAACAGTGGCCAGAAAACTTGGGAAGAGTCATGCCATGGCCCCTCAAACTAGGGTAGCTCGAAGCATCTCTGTGAAGGATGTGATTGCAGTCTTGGAGAGGGAGCCCCAAATGTCTAAATCCCCACTCATACATCGTTTGTACGAGAAAATTCATTCTGAAGCCCCAGTTGAACAAGGTTAATCGAAGTGCCTAGGTGATCTTGTTTATTTTAATTTGTCGCCGAGCTTATTATGCTATTATCATCTTACGCTTCCCTAGGGAAACTGAAACGGTTCCATCCAAGTTAAAATTTGCTGGTTTGACTTACACTTCATATATAACCCACATAGTTTACCTTTTGAATTTGATTTTTCTCCTGTATCCATGATCTCCTTGTGAGGGATTTACCTAGTTTTTTGGTTCCGTTGTGCGTATTGTTTTGTATAGTCACTTAATACAATTGAAATTTTATTGAATTAAACGGAAATTTCACTGCGCAGGCCTTTTATCACACAGCTGCTCACCTAACACCTTGTTCTGCTGTTTAAATTTACTATTGGACTAATATTGTAGCTGTGATTAGTAAGTGCAGGCCATCGAAATTAGCCATTATTACTTGAGTAATGATACTGTGACACACTTTTTCTATAATCATTTCACGCTATTCCATTATTTTTCACTCTTTTCCTTTATAAACACAAAAGTTTAGTTTTTACCCTATAAATATGTTATCAAATGAATGTAATGTATGTTAAAAGAATATTACTCTTATTCTTTAGCAGGGTCAACAACCATGCACGTGGAACGCTTTCACCCACAGCTGCATAACTTTTTAATTATTTTGTTGGAATCAGAAATTGTATGCTCACTGTTCGTCCCGTTGATTAATCGGGCTACATCGAGGGGAATTAATAATGCCATTTCAATGTCTCAATCTTAAAAGTAAATAGTCTCGTTTGGTTGAAATAGTACCGGAATTATTGTCTATAGTTTCTCATTAAGCTGCAAATTTGGTGGGTATTTTAAAACAGATTAATTGAGTCAGCATGATATTAATCGATAAACGGCTAACACAAATAATGACAATACAAAATTATCTATTTAGATCCCGTCGTGACGTTACTCTTTATGGCATTGTGTTCAAAACCACAATGATTACGTAAAACAGTGATGGAATTAACTTATTTCGTGATCGAAAATATTCAGAATACTTCTCGAATATGTTCAATTAAAACCTAACTTTTTGACCAATGTGGTAATAAGATTAGAACGCAACCAAATAAGTGATGAAATAAGAATGAATCGCGTGGTGTGTTGGAGTTGGATAACGATTATGGCAGCGAGTGTTGAGTCAGCATGATCGACGTGGTCACGGATATACACCTTTTTGCGCTTTGCTGTCACACACGTCGGTGACCCCTTCACCCTTTTCTCCGCAACGACGGGACCCACACAACCCAAAAAAAAAAATGAGATTGTTATTTATTGAAATTGAAATTAAATTTTGGGTACCAAAGCATAAAGTAAAATCAGCGCAGAATATGCTTTGCGCTGTTACGCAGATTATCCTTTCCTTTTTTTTCTAGCTCTTCTTTCAGTTCCTTCCTTCTTAACAATTCCTTCCTAAATTCTCTCATTAATTTTCTCCAAAAAAACAACCACTTTTTCAACGGATCCTAATCCTTTACTTAAAACCCTCACTCACCAACTTCTTCAGCGTTTTTCGATATTTCCACTAGAAACAACGAAAACGAGAGAATTGTCATGGAGCTTCTGACCGTGGTGGATGATTTTTTTGTCACGGCGTCTCTGGCGCTTCTTCTCACTTTCATCGTCTTGAAGCTCGTCGAGGTCGTCAACGACATTCACGCCACACCAAAACGTCACCTCGCTCCCCAACCGATCCCTCCGCTTTCTCATGCCGAACGCTTTATGGTTCAGCGCGCTCAAAGCGAGAGCAAGCTCCGTTTTAGTACTCCGGTTCACTATGTAACCGAATACAAGATAGAAAAGCCCACGCTCGAACCGCTTCCTCAAAGTAAGGCTGTAGAAATCGAATGTGAAGAAGCTACGGTCGAACCGGTTCCCCCGGTTCAGCCCGCTGAAAGCAAGGGCACGATATGTTGTATTAGTCCGGTTCAACCTGCCACGTCATCACACATTGAACGCGTGATAGAAGAGACTACGGTCGAACCTGTTCCTTCAAGCGAGATCACGGTTTTAAGTCCGGTTCAAGCTGCCACGTGTGTAGGAAGCGAACACAAGGTTGAAGAGGCTGTGGTGGAACTCGATTCCAACTTTGTTCTCGAGTCACCGGTAAAATCACACACAGACATTGTCGTTATAGAGGAAATAGCAGAGACTAATGAGGGAACAACACAAGAGTTTGAGGAGAAGAGGGACGTGGAAAGTGTTGAAGATCCTTGCACTGAAATTGAAGTTTCTGCTGTAGAAAACGGCGTGAAAGAGAATGATTACAATGATGATGATGATGATGATGATGATTGGGAAGGGATTGAGAGGAGTGAGTTGGAGAAAGAGTTTATGGCGGCTACGGAATTTGTTGCTAACGAGGGTGATCGATTGGAGAATGTTGGAAGCAACGTGAAAATGGAGTTGTATGGGCTTCACAAGGTTGCGACGGAAGGGCCTTGCCGTGAACCTCAGCCAATGGCTCTCAAGCTCTCTGCACGTGCCAAGTGGTATCACATTTCAACTTACGTGCTCCCTCTTTTTTTCCAGTGTTGCCAGTTAATGCTTCGTGTGATGTTATTATGCCTTGTTTGTTAAATTGCCTAACTTGCTTTTACTTGTTCGTTACTCCTTTGTTGTTCGTAGCAATAATTAGGGTTTGAATTTGCCTCTAACTTACCCAGTAAAATGTGTTTAAACAACCGTATAATAAATGATAACAGGGTTTCTGTTCGAAACATTATGGGCCACGGGTAAAGAAGAATAGTATCTAGCTGATTTTTTTAGAGATCAGTCACCGGCATTGTCATCAATAACACAGTTAACAAAAGTATTGATTGGTGCAATTAAGAAATTTTATCAATTATCTTGATGCACACAAAAATTTATACATGACAGAGTGCGTTGTTAGATAAGAGATATCATTTTTGGACTTGCCGAGATTAGCTATAGAATTCACTTTTTATGTTAGGAAGACAGGTGGTCTGTTTTTCTTTATGTGAGCATCAAGATGTTTTTGAGTGGTAAGGAAGATACTAATTCTTTCCTCTGCTCAGAAATTACCAAATTGGGTATAGAATATACCTTTTGTTTTATATTAATAATTAAAGTGTTCTTTTAATCTATACTCTGACTAAAATTATTTAAGAATGGGATTCGATCCACATTCCCTCATGAATGAGCTGCTAATGTGCATTTCAATCACTCCCTCAAAGTACAAGAAGCAAAGCTCAGTTTGTGTTAGATTATGGCATTGCCAGCTAAAGTAAACACATAGAGTCCTCGTACATTTGATTAGGTAAGACCGTCTTTGTCATACTAATATTTGGATCGATGGAATGAAATGGAATGGAGTGAAAAAGAATATATTGGAATAAAACTTTCACTTCCTTCTATGGATAGATTGTGGTAGAACAGAACAAATTTCTGACTTCATCTTATTCCTCCCCCAAAATAATGAAAGCAAATAACGAAATGAGATGGATAAGATTACCAATTTAAATAATGAAATATAACACCATAAGTCCATTACAATTCCATTTCCTCCATTCATGATTTTCCATCAATTTGAATATAGCCTAAAAGACATAAGAATTACCATTCAAGAGGGAAAGAAAAAATGTGTCAAACACTCTAACATGGTAAATCAATGTAAACAACACATGCGGCCGTGTTGTACAAGTTACATGGTATAGCTTGATTGCTAGTTATAATAAAAGGGTTGAGAGCTGCTTTTTATGAGTGATCGACAGTACTGATTCCGTTGTGCAAGGAATGCTTGGCAAAAGCTGGGGAGCATGAATCCAGAGGTTGCAATGGAGCAGTATATCAGCCTTCTTTCGAACAAATTTCCTGAATGGATGAAAGATACTTCAACTGTGAGTTTGTGCTGTTGAGGCATATTATGTTTTAATATCTTAGCTCACGAGCAATAGAATTGAAGCAAATCCTTTTGCAGGGAATTAGTGGTCATGAACCCATAAAGCCTGAAGTTTCTGAGTCCGCTGCTTCTGATCTGAGCACAACTTTGTCTCATCAGCAACTGATCTTTGCTAATAGGTAGTTGATAATCGTACTTTTTCTTATTATCTCTGATTTTGTTGGTATATTTTGTTTTATGATGGTTTCATCTATCTTTCAGGGAACTTGAACAAGAGTCTTATTCCGAGGAGCGTAGCCCACTTGCAGGGTCAGATTTAAATAACAATGTAAGATCTTAAAATCATTCACAATTCTACATTGACTAACAATGAATAATAGCTTAGATAAAAATTTAAAACCATTCACACTTGGACACATATTATTTTCATTTTGTCAAAATAATTAGTCACGACACTTTCTCTGAGATAAGGAGCTTACATAGCAAGTAATCACAAAAAATTGTAGAAGGAAAATTTAATATCATTGTTGTGTGATTTACTTGTGTCACTTCGCTGCTCTGTGTCATTCTTTGGCCTTTAGCAGAATTAGTTCTAAAAAACTGCAAACAAGTAGAATTCGGCATGACAATGGGATGGGATCGGAAACTAGTTTTACTCTTCCCATTTCTGATTCCACAAATGACAGGGTGGGTTTGGATTTAAAATTTCAGTGTTATTTTAGTCGAATTTTATCGAGTTTAGCTAAATCTAGTAGGGACCCATCATATACTCTTCAGTAGTTTTAATTTACTTATTCATTTTTAAACAAATTATATATTAAATTATTAGATATATTTTAATTTGAATATATAAAAAATTAATAGATAGAAAAAAATAAGAATGAAATTATATTTTTAGTTATTGTATAATTTTAAATTATTTATTTAATTATATATATATATATATATATATATATATATATATATATATATATATATATATATAATGTGCAATTTATGTTGGAATGTTTTTAATCATTGCTTTTTAATATGAATAATTCTACATGGATGAAAAAAAGTTAGGCAGATGGATGAGTATATATAAATAAGTTTGAGATAATTTGTTTTGTTTTACTCCTTACAGCATTTTCTTCCTTCCTTCTAAATGATTTTGCATCAAAATCTTCGATAGCATATTTCAGTAATTGAAACTCGTGAGTAAATTGCACATACATAAGTTAGCTTAATTAGCTTGCAAAATTTTTCAGGTTAACAAATGATAGGATTTCTCTGGTAATTTCCCTCTCCAATGAAGACTGATTCCAACTGTCTAAGTTTGTTTCCAAGGAAGAGAGATTCTTGGGTTGTTTGTTCTCCTTTGTTCCTTAAATTATTTGTTGATCGTCATTGTTCTTTAATATCAAGTTGTTAATATATTTTTTGTACATAAATAAATGTGTGTATTGGATCATATACACATACTTCTGGTTGTTAATAACTAATTTATTGATATATAATGGGATTGATAAGTAGATGTTGTTAGGCGATCTGCTTAAATATCTCAATTTCATAAACCGTATATGGTATTGAAGTTTGCCAGTGTATAAAGAAACAGAAAAATATGTTTCTGTATCTCTTAAAATATTTCAAAAGTTAGTTTTCGTTTATAGTTTTTATTCTTAGAAACTTCTTTTGCCCGAAATGTTTTAACATTTTCATGAATATCAAAGTGAAAAAAATCATTTCCATCTATATTATTATCAAAAGAGAAATCTGGAACATCTTTTACTTTTTTCCGGGTCTACAAAGTTTTTATTTCTTTGACATGGTGTTAAGAGAATTACATTTTTATTGAGAAAGTGGAAATTGTTTTCTAACTCTACATTAACTGGCATTTTAACTTTATGTTACTTTAATTGTTTTAAAATTCAAAATATTGCTAGAAACATATAGAGTTAACTAAACTCTTTTTTATATATACTTGAGTATAATATTCCGGTTATATTATTTTGACGATGTCATTTCTAGAAATTCATCTTGAACCGTAGGCTCTTTACATCTATTACTTTTTTTTACTACAATAATGTTTCTTAAAAAAGTGGATGTGTAATGTTTTTAAAATTTAAAAGCGTGTAAGTGTAATATTTTTAAAGGGTTTGTAATGTTTTAAAAATAAACGAGAATTATGTAGAAGTTTTAAAATGCGTTCTCAATGTAATCTGAAAGAATTTCACGCAATATTTGTATAATTTACTTATAACCATATTACTATTACATTTTTATTATAATATAGGTGTCAGTAAAAAGTTTCTAAACGTGTTTTTGTTTCAAACGTAAGAATTTTAAAAAAAAAATCAACTGGATCAAAATTAACATTTTAAAGACAATAATGCATTTTAACTGTGAAAAATTATGTTTTAATTCTTTAAATTTCGAGTAAATTTAGTTTTTGCCTTTCAGATTTAGACATTTTCAGTTTTATTTTTTTTTCAAACAATACTTAAACATGATCAAAATGATAAAGTGTTTGATGATTAGAATGTATAGTCAAATAGAACATTATATGAATAATTTATAATTTATTACATATTTAAATGGAGTCATCAAAAGGATGGACGGATTAAAAATAAATTTTTGAAATAAAACATTAAAATTTAGAAGACAAAATAAAACAAATCTATTTCAAATTTCATGAACTAAAAATATAAGCCAGCAGCCCAAACTTTGCAACAATGTTAGTCTCCAATGGAATTTGGGCCTTCTTATTCTTCAAAAGAACTTTGTTTCCGCTATTGCTTCTTGCACCCAAATAATTATTAACTGCACCTCATAATGAGAGGGAGGAAATAACTGAAACATCTCTATCACAGTGAGTAGTATCTCTACGATCATCGCTGTCGTTGCCATCATTTCATTATATGATTCGAAAAACTTTCCAGAACACATTTCTTACAGGAATGTTCCAAAGACATTATATATATATATATATATATATATATATATATGAAAGTATAATTTGTTAATCCCATTCAGAAAAACTTATTCAAGAATATTTTTTATATGTTCTGAAAATTTCATTCCAAAATCCAGTTAGAAAATTTTATTCTAAAAATTCTGTTCTGAATTTTTCTTTTTCAAAATTTTTAAAAAGATTGTTCTGGGAAGTTTTCAAAATATATAATCCAAAAGTCACTTTTCTAAGGGATAAAATTGTCATTTTAAAACAAAGAAATTATGGTGGGTGTGAAGGAAGTAAAAGCCCATTGTCTTTAATGCATATATCAATAATTTATTTATTTTTTTCGTAACTTTTCATCTACATGAACCGTGAATCCAAACATATTTTTGAAGTTACTTTCTTATTGCATGAATAGTATTTATGCGAATCCAAATACAATATTAGTAGCGTAAACTCAAGCATGCCAAAGTTGAACAACTTTGCAGTGCCTTTGAATTTGTACTCAGTGTTCCATTACATTATCTCAAAACTATATACCGAAGCAGTGGTAGATTTTGTCTTTATTGGACTTTGTCTAACAGATAAATATCTGTATTTCTTAATTCAATCATGCACAGAAGAAAATATCCATATTTAAAATAAATTTTATCAATATTATGATTATAGAAAGATTAGATGGCTGAAATAATGCAAGTTTAATTTTGTTTCAAATTCTTAATTTTTTTTTGGAAAATTTATGTTTTATCTCCACAATTAACTTAAAATATTTTTTATTTAATTTAGCCTCAAAACATGATAAGAAATGGGTTCTGATAAAAGCAATAGGGAGCGTGGCTCTTGGGAATCTCCTCTAATTTAATAGGGATAATTTATTAGGCACCCGCTATTAACAAAAGAAAATAACTAAGGAGGATGTTACAAAGTTTTAATTTTATTTTCTAATATCATACAAGGTTGTACTTACAATGAAGAACTACAACTAATTTATACACTATCAAATTCATTACATTAATTTATAAAAAAACTCACTCATTTCTCTTATATTTCTATTTTCTTTAATTAAGTTTAAATAAACACATCCTCATTTCTAATTTTCTCTTTTTCTTAGATTTTTTAATGCAACATTTTTTCATCTTCTGCTTCAAACAATGAATATGTATTTTAGTGTTAAAAGAATGCAAATGATATGATATGTATTAGACACTACAATTTGTTTTACTTCTAGAAGATGATTGAGGAAGAGAGAATGAAGGGATTTGGTGACTTGTTGGTTATTTTAAGGGATTGAGAGGTGAAAATGAAGAGATTTGAATAGATAGTTTTTTTTTTTTTAAAGTTTGTGAATTATTTGATGAATGTGATAAATAAATAAAATTAATAGATTAAAATGTAAGATGACAATTTTACCTTTATGATTCAAATTAATATAAAATATAATATAATTAGTTAAAATTAATTTAAACTAAAATCTGAATTATTAATTTTTAAAGACTTAAATATATTTTTAATTTCTTAACTTTCTGTGAAAATTGGAATTAGTCATTTTTCAAAATTTTTTGCTAACTTAGTCTTCCATCTTTCAAAATATATGAATTTAGTCTCTTTTAACCAAATATTGCTAAGTTTTGTATAGTTTCAAACGTGTTTTTAACTAACATTCAAGTACATCGAAGCGGAAATTGTTATAAATGTGTTGAACGGTGTAAACAACTCAAATACTATCATAAAACACAATTGAAACTCATTTGAAGAAACACTAATATCAAATTTCATTGAAAGTTAAGGAACTAAAAACATATTTAACTCATTTTTAAATAAAAATAATAGGTGTAATTAATTCAATATAAAATTAAGATGTGATTGGTTGAAAATAATTTTAATTAATATTATTATTAACTATCATCATTATTATTTTATTTATATGTTGTATTACCTTTTTTTTCTTTAATATTATTTTTAGATATGGTCTCCATATGAAGAAGAACAAAATTGTTTCACTTTGAAAAAAAAAATTCATTTAATTGAACAAAATTAATGAAAGATGAGACTCAATTGAAGATAAGACATTAACACGTGGCACTAACACTCACACCATTACTAAAAACACACACATTTCTTGTTAATTTTCTTTTGAAATTTTTTTCTTTGGAAATATTTATATATTTTTTAATAATAATTTATAAGAAATTGTTACCAATATTTTTCACACAAAATTTGTTAGAAATGTTTCTGAATTTTATAATTTTGTAGGAAGTAATTATCCACGAAAGAATTATCTTTCAATTAAATTTTTAGAAAAAATAACAAATGAAAGTCTTTTTTGGTAAAATTTTATAACATGCAAATATGAAAATATGTAAAATTTTATCCATGAAATATGAAAAATTGTAATAGTATACGTAAGAGTAACATGGACACATGACACTAATACTAGCTTGAAATGTGACATTAACACTGACTTGACATATGACACGCCACATGAATTTTTTTATATATTTAAATTAAGAAAAAAAAATAATATGTGACACTCACGGTTAACATTATTTTAACTATTTAAACTTCGTTAAAAAAATCCAAATTAACTAAAAATGATGAAAATTAAGACTTTAACCAACAACCAAATAAAAAAAGATCACATTAAAAAAATAAAGAATTTTGGAGAAAAAGGGAAATAGAAAAAAATATGAGAATTCAGCTTTCAAAAAAGAAAGTCTCACATGAATAGGAAAAAAAAAATTCTATTATGACAAATAATGTTATCTGATTTTCATTAGTTTTTGAAATGGATTTATGGTAGAAAAAGAAATGAGTCGTTATCACCACACCTTTGTGTCCAATCAAACCCTTGTCCTGAATGTATTATTGAGTGTATCATGTTATATAAGACACTACGCAAGAAGATTAATGCATGTGAACTGTGCAAGAGTCTTTATGCATAGCGTATATATAAAAAACAATGATATTTAAACTATTAAATTTTAACAATTTTTTTATAATACGAGAAGCTATATTTTAAGTGATTTTAAAATATTAAAAATTAAAAATTAAAAAATTACTTAAAAAATATCATCTAAAATCATAAAAAAAAATTGTCAAAATTTAGCAGTTAAAAAATCATTTTCCAATAATCACATCTTAAAAAAGCACTTTCCAAATGAGTTTAGTTCATATATTATAATCCATGCAGTTAAGCTTCGTTCCATGTCAATTATAAACAACATGGACCCTCACAAACCTAACTCTATTCACCAAAAAACCATTTCTATTAATGCTTCAAAATGGTTTTTCTCCATTTTCTTTTTCTTTTCGACTGTGACTTATTAGCTACCATATATACATATATCATTTCTGAATATTCACACTCATTCTCAGATCTTAACTACTGTTCCTTTATGTCTATTTATTTAGTATTGCCATGTTAACTTATCAAACATTTATGTTACCTGCTACGCTTTATGTATTTGTTGCAGCTATGATAAATCAGCACTATGTAATATATTATTTGAACTCATTGCGACTGTGTTAGAAATTCAAGTGTGAATTTAAATTTTATATTGGCTAGAAATGAAAAAGTAGAGCACTATATAAGAATAAAGACTTATAAACTCATTGTCTTAAGATTTTTGATTAAGAGTGGTGTCAATCCTTTATGTGTGGGTTGGACTCATGTTTCATTGATGTTGTATCTCTCCAATAAAACTCCCTTTGTAAACCTAAGAACTTGATCTTTTGACCAAGTTGTAGTCGACTTTATGTTTGCAGGTGGATTGGTCAGTCAAGTCTCCATAACTGCCACAGTTTGGACAAATCTCCATGATATGTATTATCATGTTTTGTGTTAGTGATCTGATAAGTGTGAGCATGTTTCATGAGTGTTCATAAACTCTGAGTGTGATTTGATGAATGTGAGTATGTCTTCATGAGTATTCTTAGACCTATGAATAGGTTTTCACAAACGACAGTAATGTTGTGATCTTAAATTTGTTGAGTAGAATATTTAGGTTCTATTATCGAAACTAAAATATTTCTGGTATAAAATTCGAAGTTCCGTCACGATTTTGTTTTTAAAAGACATTTCGGAAAGTTAAAGAAATAAAAAATTTTAAAATTTTTTAATCTCTGACTCCTAAACTATAAGATTTTTTTTTCGTAAGATAAATTATTTTTCAAAATAATTATTTTCAGTTTTCCTGTGTTATTATTTGATGCATAGTTGTGGTTTTGTTTGGAGAAGTGCAGAATGGTGTGAAAATGAGTTGCTGAAAAGTCATGCAAATTATTATGATTGGTTGGATATGTATGACACGAGTGGGTGTTAGTTTCAAACCTGTTTTTGTCAGTAATGGAATATTATGTAATTTGTTTTCCTAGTAATCAGTCATCTTAGTAATCAATATAAACTTTATTTAAGAATTTATTCTCTGTATATCAATTAATCATAAATTATTATTAGTCTAAATAATGCAACCAAAGTTATGATTGAAAACGATTTCTTAAAAATCGGAATGACATGTAAACGACCCTTACACTTTATGCATATATATTATCAATCCATTTATTTTTTCTTTTTGATGGTGGAATTTATGTAAATATTCCTCACTTTCACTTTTTTCATTTACCCTTAATCATGTTTGTGTCTTATTAAATTTTATTGTCCTGAATCAAAGATCACAAATTCAATGAGGCAAGAATCATAAAGCAAAGATCATATATAATGCTAACTTTTTTTTCCTTTTCTTCCTTCTTTATTGGTGATTCTTTCATTTTCTGTGGCAACTCAGCCTTCTATGTTTATGATTTAGACTGGTTTGACAAGTATTGACAATTTAGAAAGAGATATGAAATGATGAGGGGAAAATGGTCTTAGTGTTCACATCATTCTCATTAATCACTGCTTCGTTTCTTAATGATGTTGACTTAAATAAGTTCAGCATGGTAGTAAGATTTGACACAATTTATTGTGTAAAAATTTGTTGTTTCTTCACGTAGATGGCTTGAGCTCAAATCATTTTTTTTATGAAATTGTGATGTTGATCGAACTTTTATCTATATAGACAGAGTAAATATACATTTTGAAGTTGTGTAAAGAAAAAATAGTGTTATGAATAAAGAGAAGAAAAATCTTAAAAACACAACTACAATGTGAAATTAAGTTTTCCGACCTCAGATCTCGTATCGACAATTCGATCTGTCAGAATGAAGAACACTGTGTTCCGAACTTGGTGTAAAATTTTCAGCACAATCCAACGATGAATGGATTTGTAGAACACTGTGTTCCAAACTTGGTGTAAAATTTTCAGCACAATCCAACGATGAATGGATCTGTAGTGTCGATTTTTTATGGCATCTTAGGGAAAAAAAACGTGAACAAATTTTTCCTTCTACCTCTCTCTCTCAATGTGCTAGGGTTTTAAGTGAACTCTGACGCTCTGTTCGCATGGAGTGATCCTTGTAGAGCAATGACTCTTGAGGATGGATTTGAAAAATTAATTGTGTTTGTATGTATAAATTTGTAAGAGAGGAATTACAAATACTTGAGGAATGGATCACTTTTTCTATCTCATCAAAACAACGCAGATTTACAGATATGTATAATAATTACAATAATATCCTCATAAATCATATATATATATATATATATATATATATATATATGTATGTATGTACCGTCCAGGGAATGGCCGACCTCAACGTGCTCATCAGGATTCCGACTTGATAAATATTTTTCATAAAACAACGAGTTTTAGTCATAGGCCGAGGTGACGAGCATTTGGACCGAGGTGGCCGAGGTGACGAGCATTTGGACCGAGGTGGCCGAGGTAACGAGCACTTGGGCCGAGGTAGGGGTGTCAAAACGGGCCAGCCCGGCCCGTTTTGACCCGGCCCGATTTTGGCCCGTATTAAACGGGTCGGGCCGGGCTAGCCCGACAAGGTAAAACGGGCTACTTTTTTGGACCCGGCCCGCGGGCTGGCGGGCTGGCGGGCTGACAGGCTGGCCCGCCAGTTTTTTCTGGATCTGTTTACTTTTTGGCCCAAAATTTTCAAATTGAACTAAATCAAATTGAACTTAATCATTTTAACAATTCATGTGAGTAACATGGGCTCACTTCTCCCCGTCAGAGACAGCCAACCTTTGTGTTATTTCTTTTTTCCTTCACTGATTATTTTTCATTCAATCTTCTATATTTCATTTGTTTACAGCAAACTAAAAGGACAAATAAAATTTTGTTTAAAATGTTCGGAACCCATCCTAAAATGTCTTTCCAACTTAATATCTCACGTAATAATTAAGGAAAACTTGTATTTGTTACTGTCAAAATTTTTAAAATATCCAGAACGAAAAATTCTTTTTTATTTATTTGAGAAATGGATCTTTTCTTTCTTCTGAAGACATCAAATAATCTATTATTGAAGAACGAATTAGGTGTGAGTTGTATGCCAGCGTAATATAAGGGGTCACGCTCTCTCTTAGGAAAATGCCAAAAATGAGTTCTTCAAAATAGAGTAATGATAAATTGGCTGTATTGCTATTTTTAGTAAAGGAAAGAGTAATTGAAAGGTTTGATAAATGAAAGATAAGAAGAACAAAACAAAGAAAGGAGTCGAAATGAAAAAGAGATTAAGGATATCAGTATTTCACAAAACCCAGCAACACAACACCACTCACTACTTCTTCCACTCCAAAACCCCTTCACACCTCGCCACCCTTAAACCCAACACCACCGCACCAATTTAGAAAACAACACATCTCGTTGTCTACGAAATTGAAATTGGGGGAAAATTTTAAGCAAGAA
>Ga0214542_1004269_pt1 | contig 28473 bp, 11 predicted proteins | sample CNSS1metaG_FD_160096 | JGI IMG/M metagenome (GOLD analysis project Ga0214542, IMG submission 160096) | Root nodule microbial communities from cowpea collected in UCLA plant growth center, Los Angeles, California, USA - CNSS1 | ecosystem: Host-associated > Plants > Roots > Nodule | place: USA...
GGAAGAGGACTGTGCCCTAGCAGAGCCTTGCTGAAGGATAGAGGGTTTGAGGAAGAGGGCAGCTCTGGAAAACAGAAGAGTGAAGAATGAGTGAGTTGGAAGGGTATAGGGTCCTACTGAAGGGTTGCCCTTGGACCTAAGAAGGGACCAGGCCCACAGCTTCTTAACACTGAAAAAAAAAAGGCTTACACATATCCATAAATATTATATTTGATGAGGTGTATAGACTTCTAAGAAAAATATTTTACAAACTATTTGGTATTTCTTTAGCACTTGATAAATTTAATAATGATTTAGGATAGTTAGTGGTATGTTTCGAGTTTAATATTTATTTAAACAACTTGTTATTATTTATAATAATTTAGTTTACAATTACTTTTCTGTGTTCTATAATTTCGCAAATATACAATTCTAGTCTACTTATTTAATTGTTAAAAGAAAATAATTGAGTATTTGTTATCCAGTAAATTTAATTGTCAAATCTTAAATAAATTGTTAAAAAAATCTAACTCTGAGTGTAAATATTATATTGACTAGAAATAAATAAAAAAATTGATTACCATGTATAAAAAGAAAAGTAACAAACGAATTCGGGCAAAACATTGTATTAATTTCTTATCTAAGTTGATTTCATGTTTTAGTAATGTTTTCTCCCACTTCTCTCGAAAAACTTATCAATAATATCTTATGTAGGGAACAGTATTATATTTTTATGTAGATATAACATTTTTGATAAAAAAAAAAACTACTTAGTAATGGATTAAAATTATTTACTTTTGAAAATTAGAAAATTAAATTTGCAATTAAAATTTTATAAAGACCAAAATTACTTATTTATAAAGTCATAAAGATAATAACGAATTTAGTTTTATCTAGTATAACTAATTTACTTTTCTTATAATCACGACCTCTTTAAAAATATATTATGTACTTGATTTTATAATTGATTTAGATAAATAATTTAATTTCTATTTTATTAAATAAGTTCATTATTGATACATGTAAAACACAAAGTAGTTATTATGTAAGCTGTTTTATAATTGCAATAAAAATAAGATTACACCTCTTTCATAAACTACACGTTATTTTCCAGAGATTACTTTAAAAAAAAAGTTTAAAAAAACAATTTATTTATATATCATTGCTTATTTTCGTGAGATTTTTCAAACAATTAGTGAAATACTTAAATAATAAGATAAGTGCATAGAAGTTGTAAATATATTCTTCTAAATAAGATCAAGTTGTGCATAAATATTTTTTTATATAAGATTTTGTTAGAAATATTTTAATATAATTTTAAAAAATAAATAATTAAAATAAAAAATTTACTATTACTCATGTGTTTATAGACCTTTAATTTTTAGGTTAATGTTTTTTATGGCTAACAGCTATATTTTTATTATAATTTACTCTTTTGTTTCCCTTTTCTACCTATAAATACCACCTAGGTGCATGGGGAAAAATATAACAACAAAACAAAAACAACAAATACTAAAATTCTCTCAAAAGTGTTCTTCTTTTCTTCTTTATATTATCTTTAAGACAGTGGTGTTCATAAGGTTCGGAGATCTTTCGCTGCACTCGATCGATCTGACAGGTTGTTGTATCTTGGGAGATAAACGCATATGATAAGAAATACATATGATTGTGTATTGTATATTTGTATTATCATGTGCAGTTGGGTCGTTTTCAGGTACCGTGAACTTTATAATTTGTATTAACATTAAAGAAACTAACTAAGAGCTTAGGGTTGAAGTAACGAAAAATGTAGTAATGGATGAAGTGGGAACTATTAGAAGACACCTATAGGTGGGAGTTATCTAATCTAAACCCTAATAATTTGCCTTATGTCAATTAATTTTCTTCTTTCCTTCTCAAAGTAGGCAGAAAGAAAGGGAGATGAAAGATTCAATGTCCTTTAATCACTCTAAAATGAAGATGCTTTGTCCATTTTCTTTAACCGATATTGAAGTTGTCTTCGGTTGGTAATGCATCATCATCCAAAAAAAAATAAAAAAAGAAAAAAAAAACCATGTTGTTAATTATATTGATTTGTACATAAAAACACATGGCAGCTTTGGATGGTCAACTTCATCAAGACCATGAAGCTTTTTCAGTATAATATCATTTGCTTTACACTTTTCTTCTTTTTCAACTTTCTTTTTTAATTCTCCACTCTCTCTCTCCTTGTTTCTTCTAATTAATGTAATTAACACCCATCTTTTAGCTGATTTTGCTCCATCATTTCCAATTTCAACTCCTTTGAAATTTTTTAAGAGTTTTATCTTTGAAGAGTATTTCGTTGTTGAAATTTAAGTGTAAATATAAAGTTTACATCATTAAGTACAAATGAAAAACTTGGATAAAACTTTAGAAGAAAAAGACTTACAAACTCATTTTATCAGGGTTTTAAGTTAGAAATGGTATTAATTTTTTATATAACTAAATTTATATTATTGGTATTGTGTCTCTTTTTGAAAGAATCATAAGATTTATCTTAATGACCGAATTAGAAAAATATAATATAATTGCTGTGTCCAAAGACCCGTCTCCTCAAAGGTTAAAAGAAAAAAAAATTATAGATTTTATCTTAAGTTTTGGAAAGGAGATGCATGATGTTGCGAAATTAAGAAAAATGGCAATAGGTGGAAATGAGATTATCGTAAATGTTTGTCATCTTGATTCTGCTTAAAGTTATGTAGAGATTGATTCTATTGTAATTTTAAGAATTAGAAATGATTAAATCATTTAGGTTTAATCCAAAATTGTGAGGTTGAATTTAATATTCGTTTTTCCTCCTGTCGTTAAAGTTTATTATATTAATATTAAAATAATACAAGTATATAAATTTATGGAAATACATTAATAAAACATTTTATTGAAAAAAATTCCAAACTTTAATTTTCTTAACTAATAATATTCTCAACGCATACTTGTGATAATGACATGGATAGCATCATTTAACTAAGGAACGGGTGGGTATATGAAAGAAAAATACGTGTAATGTCTCACTAACACAGACTTTAAATTAAATTAAAAATTAATTTCTGCAATAAAATAAGTTTTCCCATCATTCACATAATTAGGAATTGATTTGAATTAGACGGTCAATAACTACGAAATCTTCTAACCAAACCTTTACCATTACATGAATATGAATTTAATGTTTCTTAAATCTTACAAAATGTAGTAAAGTTAGTTTACTAAGATTCTTAGATAAGATAGTGTCACCTTTAGCAAGATATGATTGATGTATTAAAAATTTGTAAATGCCAAAATATAAAAGAAATAATATACAATTTCATAACTCTACATGTGAAAACAATCATACTTAAATTTTCTTTGTTATCCCCTCAAATTTAACATGACTTAAAGCATAGATTTATATAAATACTATTGGAAAATATAATTTTAACCAATGGTTTTAAGCGTATCTTGACAATTTTAGAATCATAGTTGATATAATCACTATTAAAAAAAATAGACTTTTTTACAAAAGTTCAAATTGCCATCATATATGTTAATTTTATTGGAAGTTCCGCTCAAAATCATCTTCATATATGTATCTTAAATGATAATTCACATTAAAAATTGTTTTTATATGTTGTATAACGATGATAGTTTTGAGTAAAATCATCGTAATAAGTTATATAGATGTTCAAAAGTTGCTAATTACATGTACAAGTTAGATGACAATTGTGGTTAAAACCATCATCGTATCCTACATTAATAACATTAAACCAATAAAAAAATTCATCAAAAAATAAAGTTAACAAATTTCATACACAACGAGTGCGATGGTCTTGATGTATATTCCCTCTTTGTGGTCTATACAGGTTGCTTGTATATCATTGACTACATCATGGTCATCTTTACTAAACTTCATTGATGTAAATGAACGAGTGTCACTAATATCAATATTACAAAATCCATCTTCATTAGCCTCCATTTTCTTTTTATCCAAAACAACAAAACAATGCTCTTAAATAAGATCATTGACACAAAAGATTTGAGATATTCAATGTGTCATGATAAAAGCCTTTGATCAATAACTTATCTTCTGAAAGTCAATCTTTGTTGTTTAATAACAACGATAAACAAAATGCAACAATGCCGACAACACAAACATCAAGAAGAAAGACAATAATATTGACATTAAAAACGACAAGAACAACTATCACAATATTTCAAGTGGATGATTAACCCACAATGATAAAAACAAATAATGATAGAAAAAGAGGTCAGAACAACTACACATACGATAAAAAAAAAAGGAGAAGAAGATAAACAATGATAATAAAAAAAAGAGAAACTACTCCTTATTTAATTATCAAAATTTAATTGTTAAAAAATCATTTTCTTTTATATAATAACTGGTGTCACTTTTGAAATAGAACTTTGGTTTCCACGATTTTGCATGATTAGTATTTTATATCCAATCTCTATCTTCGATCTTATAGTCTAACCACTTTCTATCTCCAGGTATTACATTAAAATGTGAAAAAAAAAAAAAAAATCATTTGCACAGCGATTTCCATTTGCTGAACTATTAACTGTTGCTGATGCTCACATAGCTCAGTGTTACCACCCACTTAATTTACTTATAGATTAAGGAAGTTTGTTAGAACACTATAATATGCTATCAAATTTTCGCTCGTCTTTCACCATCAAAATCTATTAAAGGGTGAAAAGTGAAAAAAAAGGAACAAATTAAAGCGATGAACATATTTTGACTTCATTAAAATTTTCCTTCCATCATGTTTTGATTTACGAGATTTAAAAGCACTCATTCCCACACCTTTACCTTTTCTCAATTGCTTTTATCCTTAGATCTATAATAATATTTGAGTTCAATTAAACCAGACCTAAACACATTATTTTTATCAAAGTCACATATCACATACCCTTTTTCTTTCTCTTGATAATTCAAATTAAGTTGTTGAACATAATTTGAGTGTGAACAAGTTCATGATATTGACACCTATATTTTCAAAATTCTATCTAGAAAAACATAAGACAAAGTTAACAAATTAAGAACAAAGGGTTGAAAATTTGCTCACTTAAAATTCCTCACATCAGCATATAAAATCCCAAAACTCTTGATGATTAAAACTCGCAGACAAATTTGTACATCACTCTTTTCTGCCTTACCTAAGTTCTAAATTCTCAATCCCCAAACAAAATATATAAATTTACACTCATCTATCCACATAAACTAGCTTCTTTTGCAGGAAAAACACAACAAAAAAAAAAAAAAATTATAACAGCAAAACTCTCTAAGCATTCTACAACATCACACGTGTGATTTGTGTGTAACCCCTTTCTTCTGTATTCCTTGCTTTGATCTCTTCAGCACACCTTAGAGTTTTCTCAATGTGGTAACCTCCTCCAATGCTCACTTCCCTCTCCAAATGGCAGCAATAGCTCTCAAAAACACTCACATTCACATGCAATTTGAAACCCATCATGAAAAGAAATTCAACCTCCAATTCATTCAATTCATCTGTTGTCAACCCTCCAACTCTTGCAAAGTATGAATTTCTGAAATTCCTGTCAAATAAGAACAAGCCACCTCAGTATCTATCACATCATGCACTGTTTTCAAATCCAAGAAATGAAAAAATCAACACAAACACAAGTAAAAAGACTAATTGTGATGCATTAACTACAACATCCACCTAAACTAGGTGACCTAACAAAAAAATGTCCACTTCCTGAGCTGTTAGCCAGTAGTACTCTCACTGATTGAGATTGAAAGAAACAAACTTTGTCTCAATTTAACAAACCCCTTTCCAAATTATTATCTAGAATTTTAATAGAATTGATTCTGCTATAGAATAATAGTTGAATGAGTTTGTACAGACACATCACAGGTTAAAGGCAGAGTCTTTCAATATCAGTAAGTTTCTGGGGTGCCATAGAATTTTTCTGCAGAAAAAGTAACAACTGATAGCATTTTCATGTCTTCTATGTTTAGAAAAAGAAAATGGTTAACATTTCTTCAAAATCAGTTCAACCCCAGAGATGAACAAAAGAATCAAACAGAGAAAACAAAAGAGGGAGAAGAGAACTTGAACTTACATATCTTCCACATACTTAGAAGCCACCATGATAGTTGTTATGAGAAGTCTGTGAACATTTCTGGCATTGATTCTAAACCCTGAATTGTTTTGACAGAAGCGGTCAATGTAGACATAGGCAACAACATACACTGATGGTCCTGCTCTAGTGTACCTGAAAATTCTCTCTAGATAAGATTGAATGGTCATATCAGGAATCTCTCTGCAATCAAAGATGTTTGTGCTGATGGCTTTGGACAAAGCACTTGAACAGTTCTTCACAATCCTCTGTGTCCTAGCCATGCTTCTCTCAATGAGTGAAGCCAGCACATTTATCACCAATGGGGTGTTGGAATCTTCTTTGTATGAATAAGAATACAGATCATAGCGCAGCTTCCTTGGGGATATTGCAAGAGAACAAGAAGAAGATGCAGAAGAAGAGGCCATGAGAAAAATTGCTTCTTTTTACTTCAGAAGAGGAAGATTTTGAAGGGGATTGGATTAATAAGCTCCAAATCCAAAAGGGTATTTGGTTTTGAGCATTAAACAGCAAATGATGATGGGTTTTTGTGTTGGTGTTGATGATGAAGAAGGTTTTTGGAAGAAGGCTTTATATATATATATATATATAAAGGGGAATTGGGATTGGAAGAAAGGGGAATAAAGAGAGAGATTTGTTTCTTTATTTTTTTTTTTTTTTCATGATGAAAATATTATTCAGTGACAATTTTTTTATTGGTATGAGAAAGAAAACTCCAAAAGAAGGGTTTTGGGTTTGGAATCAGGGATAGTGGGTGGAAGCTTGATAATAAAAAAACATGAAAATGAAAAGTATTAAGATATGAGTGCCTCCTCTTTTTTATGTCAAAGTACAAACACTCCAGCTAAGCTTTCTCTCTCTTAGTTGCATAAAAAACAAGACAACCTCTTCCACCATGTTCTTCACAAGTTTCTGATGCATGAATGGCCCTTCAGTTTTAGCCATTGATCTTCTTTTTTAAATAATCAATTGCAGGAAGCAATAACCTGGAACTTGCTGAACATATTATTTTTATCCATTCCATTATTTATTGTTTAACCTTTATTTTTATTTTTCACTTTCACTACGTTTTCCTCAGCTGAAACTCCTTTCCTATTTATATTATGGACAATGATATTTTAACTCACTTTTTTTGAGCTACTTTTAACCCACTACTTTAATCACCATTAGATCATCACATCACATCACTAAAAAAAATAAAAAAAGATGATCTAATAGTAATTAAAGCAGTAGATTAAAAGTGGATAAAAAAAAATGGATTAAAATATCATTTTCGTTATATTATTATAGAGTACTCAAGTCAGCATTTATTATCATCATCACCTTCAATTTCGTGTATTTTCTAAAGTCACAAATGAAACTCTAGCCACTATGGTATAGCCATGTGGGTTCCTCATTGTTCATATAAACTCTAACCAGTTCTCCAACTCCTTCTAACTTAATGCTATAAATTTAACGTTAAAGACTGAAATCTTATGTAGTTTTATAAGGTTAAAATTTAAGATTGAATTTCTTATATATCCAAGTCAACCTAAATAATTTAAAATTGTGAAACTGCAGTAATATATAATAAAGAATATATGAAAACTTATTATTTTAAAGTTTTGAATTGAAGTATTATCAAATTTATTATGTGTATTGGTTCATGTCTTATTAATAATATATTATTTTGGTAAATCGTCTTCAAAAGATCTATAAGTATATTCAGAATTTATAGTTTATTTTGATGACCTATATTATGCAAATACAAATATGATCTCTATTTTGAAAGCTTTTCAAACTTAGAATTCGTGTAAACTTAATGAAATGAATAAGATGAACACTAAAAAAGAAGGAAAAAAAAAATCACAATTTTGAATTTTTTGTTGGACACTTAATATCAATTAAAAATAAAATAAATTTATAATATATAAATAAGAGTATTTTCCTCTTACAAAAATTAGATCCAAAGCCCTTACAAATATTTAATCTCATCATTTTGAATATATAAGTATAAGAACTAAGTTAAAGTATAAACTCCACAAGTAATGCCAATTTACAATTAGATGTACTCACAAATATCATCTTAGAATTATTTAGTGATTGATTTGCTTTACAAAAAGAAAAATATTTATTTTTCTTTGTTTATATACAATACTTTACATAAAAAGAAGGAAAAGATATGATAAAGAACGCATAACAAGACAAATATTATAAAAAGAAGATAATTTACTTAATTCTAGAACTATTTATCGATAAGTAACGAATGATTGTACTATAAACTTTTTGCCGATATTGATAATGTTGTGAAGATGAATTTCTCTTCTTGTCGAAACTTTAATGTAACAAATGTAATATGACAGAATCCTCCAAAAGAAAAAGTAATATAGCTGGCAAGTTATTGAGTGGGTGTTAGGACCTACAAAATTAAAACACACCTAAATGTAATAATAATAATCTAACAAATGATTAATTAATATCATTAACAAATAAACACATATTTGTTAATTCTAAAGAGAGGACACATATTTGTTAATTGTAAGGAGAGGTTTTATAAGAAGAACAAATACTAATGAAACCTGAGTATTATATAAAGTATTGATACCATTCTCAACTCAAAACTTTAAAATAATAAATTTATGAATCTTTATTTTATATAATGTTTTATTTTTTTATTTTTATTTTATGTAAAACTTAGACGGACATTTAAATTCTTAAACATATTAATTCACATCAAGAAAGGAAAGCGTCATTTTCGTTTCTAATTAAATTAAGTATTCAGCATTGACCTTTGCCTTTGAGATCTGTGCTGTTTGCGAGTCCCAGTGGCAATTCCCGCGTATAAGTTTAGCTATACGACAAAATTTAGGTATTTTATTCCATCATCTATGCTAATTTTTATGTAACATGTATTAATTTCAGTCTTTTAATTTGTAAAACTTTCATAAAAGGATTATAATTAAACTTAAACATGTTTTAATCATGAATATTTAACAACTTCTAAAAAAAATATATTTTTAATTCTCTAAAATTTAAAACACACGTGCAATGGGCCTGTCTTCAATACTAATCTCGGCTTTTATTTGTAACTTGAGCTTAGCACGTGCATTATTATCTAACCTTTGTTGTTTGTGCATTTTATTAATAGATTATTTTTTTTCTCTATAAGAAAAAAATATTGTTTTTAAAGAAAAAGTTAATACAAAAATTCACGGGAATATGAGAAGTACTTAACCTTTACATCAAGTTTTTCTAAAAATAATATTCGCAATAAGGAATGTCATGAAACTCTAATCCAATGCTAAGATCTAGTATAGTTGTTGTAGAAAAATAGGTTATTGTTGAACACAAAACTTTAATTTAGTGGGTGAAAAAATATTAAATCTTAAAGATTGAACCTTTAAGAGTTGAATAAATTTCCAACTCATTACCTTGTGAAGATATTGGCCCATCATACCCACTAAAACCCTATAATAAAATAATTTTCCCATGTGAAATACTGGTATATATTAATGAATGCATAGAAAAAGAAATATAATTCCAAACATACTTAATAAGACTCATTTAAATAGACTAATGAAAAACTTATTTAAACCTTTCTACGCTAAATACAAAATTCATATAGATATAAATAAGATAAAAATAAATAAATTCTAGCCAGCAGGACAAATAATTGACATAACAAATTTACTTAATTAAATAGATTAAAACATTAATTCTCATAAAAAATCTAAAAATATTGCAACATTGCATTTTTTTACCCACTTTTTATATCAATTAAGACTATAATTAAAACAATAAGTTAATTTTTTTTTTTTTAAATATTTGAATTTATTTTATGGACAATGATATTTTGATAACTAAATTATGACACATTCTTCTTACAACTTGAGGTGACATCTTCTAAATGGTTTTAAAATAGGAAAAATGTTTTTTGACATCATTTGACGACCATTTGACAACTCTTATAACCGTAAAATAATCTTTAACAAAAGTTAACTTTTATATTTCTTAAAAAAAGAAAAGGTGAATAGTAATGAAGGATAATATCAAATGGTAATAAAAATAAGCGTAGTGTCAAAATATCAGTGTCCAAATAAAATATAGAGAAATGAAGAAATAAAAAATATGAAAAGCCACTTAGAAGATGTCACCTCATATTGTAAGAGAAAGTTATCAAAATTTAGTTGTTAAAAAATCATTTTCCTTATTTTGTAGTCATTTCTCTTTACATATAAAAAAGTAATTCTTTACATATAACAAACATGATTTCGGACGACTAATGGTAATTGTTAACATGTCTTAAAAGCTCTTGTGAAAGGTACATACTTTGTTTCATTAGGTAACCATACAATATATATATATATATATATATATATATATATATATATATATATATATATATATATATATATATATATTTGAAAAAAAAACATTATATGTAGACAAACATATAAACTTAATATTGACACGGTTATTTACAATGTACTTAATTAGGCATTAAGCTTCTTTATGTGTAATTCTTTGATTACTTTTGAGGAACTCTCTTCCATTAATCATGATGGGGAGATAGAACTATCATACTCTCCCATGAGTTAATGACATTAGAGGAAGATGTCTCCTTTATCATAATTTGTTCCAACCTATCACACCTCACAAGACAATTTGTAGGCCTAAACAATTTTTTCTTCTTCTAAATGTCCTTCAAACTTCTCTCTTTATTTGTCACATACGTCATACATAAATACAACTACTTGAAAAAAATTACATTACAAAATAATTACAATACTAGACCAAAATTTATAATTCATTTTACCTCAAAAGGTCTAAATACCATCATAAAATAAATAACATTTAACAATTAACAAAATAGATTTAGAAATATAATTATAAATATTGTAAAATAATTAAGTCAAATTATATTAGAGATACATGATTTTGCTATTCTATTAGCATAACCGTTGCTACCACATGATGTCCCTATTGTGCATTTTTGTGCATTTTTCTATTTTGTCTTTTCTCTTTCTGTTAGAGAAAGTTTGTTTTTTTCTCTTTTCTTCTTTTTCTCAGTTCTATATAACTGAGCCACTGTATCCCTTTAACCTTGGGTTGATCTTTTTAATACAATGAGAAATGATATACCATCATTCAATAATATGGTATCAGATTTTTAAACCCCATTATCTTTCGCATTTCAATTTTTTTGATCAACCATGGCTTCTTCCAACCACCATACCCCACAGTTGGATCATCTTGTTAATCCGGCCAATCCTTTATACTTACATCCTAGTGAAAACCCTGCCCTTGTTCTCATTTCTCCCCTTTGACTGAACACAACTTTCATTATTGGCAACGAGAGATGCTTGTTGCTTCAGAAACCAAGAACAAAGACCAATTCGTTCATGGTAGTCTTCGTTGTCCTACAGCTACTAATCCTCTTTACGATGCTTGGCGCAGATGTAATCTCATGGTCATGTCCTGGCTCACGCGTTCCATGAACCCCGCTATTAAGCAGTCCGTTTTATGGATGGACATTGCTTCAGAAATCTGGACAGATATGAAGGAACGTTTCTCTCATGCAAATAAGTTCCGGATTGCTGACCTCCAAGATCAAATCCAGAACTATAAGCAAGGTGATTCCACCATTTCTGAATACTACACCCGTTTAAAGATCTTATGGAAAGAAATTGAAATCTATCGTTGCGTCGTTCTCTACAACTGTACCTCAAAATGTTCTTGTGATCTTATTCCTAAACTCCAAAGAGAAAGGAAAGATGATTACGTCATTCGGTTCCTTCGTGGCCTTAACGATGAATATTCACAAGTTCGTTCCCAAGTGATGATCATGGATCCTATGCCTTCGATTGTCAAAACTTTCTCAATGATCCTTCAACATGAACGTGAGTTTGTGGGTAATCTTCCTTCTTCTGTGTCTCAAGACTCTATTGCCTTTTCTTTTCAATCCACTGATTCTTCCAAGCATTATACCTTCACCAAACCCAATACTGGAATGTCCAAGAACTCCAATCTTGGAAAGTCATCTCACAAGAACACCAAATTTTGTGAAAAGTGCAAGAAAACTAATCATACCATTGAGACTTGTTATTGGAGAACTGGTTTCCCTGCTGGATATCAAAAATCAGGACGCACAAATTCCTCTGCCACCATTGCTTCGGCTAGCTTGGCTGAAGTAGCTCCAAATACACCTTCCCAACCTGCTAACCTGGTTGAAGAATCTTCCCATGATCAATTCAGTTTCTCCAAAGACTAGTATCAAGCTCTCATGGCCCTTATTCAGCAATCCAATCTTAATTCCTCTTTTGTGAATCATACTCAAAGTTCTCACCGTAACTCTTCAGGTATTGTTTCTTCTCATTTTTCCTGGATTGTTGACAGTGGTGCAACGAACCACATATGTCCTTCTAAATGTTATTTTAATTTTTTAAAGCCTATTACTCCTATTCAGATTAAACTACCCAATCATACCACTATTCTGGCTCATTTTTCTGGTAGTATTAATCTTGGCAAAATCACTCTTCATCATGTTTTATATGTACAAGATTTTATTGCCCACTTAATATCCATCCCTCAGTTTCTTTCTGAAAATAACTACATGATCATTTTCTGTGATATAACTTGTTTCATTATGCAGAAATCCACTTTCCAGATGATTGGTCTAGCTAAGAAATGCAATGGCTTATTTTACCTCCAAGATATAGATGATTTCAGTGATTTAAAGCCTACTAGATCAGGATTTGTTCCTGCTGTCAACACTTCTCATATAGTCAATAACAGTCCCATGCTATGGCACCTTAGATTAGGACACACATCCAACAAAGTGTTGCACCATTTATCTTCCATATATAATGACATTGTTTTCAATAGTTTTCACTAGTTTTCACCCTTGTGATACATGCTATTATGCAAAGCAGAAAAAGTTGTCTTTTTCCAACATCATTAGTAAGACTTCCAATTTTTTTGAACTCATTCACGTCGATATTTGGGGTCCCATTTCTTTTCTTTCCATTGATGGTTTTTGATACCTTTTAACAATTGTGGACGATTTCATGCGTTTTACTTGGATTCATCCCTTAAAAGCTAAATCTAATGTCAAGATTGTTCTCCCATCATTCATAAAATTAATTGAAAATCAATTTGCTTTAAAATTAAGGCTTCTTAGATCTAACAATGGAAAAAAGTTTATCTTAAATGAATTTTACTCCACCAATGGCATTTTTCATAAAACTACATATGTTGAGACTCCTCAACAAAACAACATTGTTGAAAGAAAACATCAACATTTATTAAATGTTAGTCGTGCTTTATTATTTCAGGCACATTTGTCAAATTGTTTCTGGTCTTTTGTTGTCAAACATGCCACTCATATCATCAATAGACTTCCAAGTTCTTCCTTAAATTTTAAATCCCCTTATGAACTTGTGCATGGTCATTCACCTGTTTTAAATCACCTACGTATCTTTGGATGTTTTGCCTATGCTACCACTATTGCTGCTGGGAGAACTAAACTTGATAAACGTGCATTGAAAACTATTTTTCTGGGATTTAAGCCAGGCACAAAAAGTTTTGTTTTATATGATCTCAGTCACAAATCTTGTTTTATATCCCGCAATGTCATTTTTTATGAACAACATTTTTCATTCTCTACGCATTCTCATATTGCCAATACAAATGTCATACAACATGATAATATTTTTTTTGATAGCCTCTTGCCTTTTGACTCTAATGCATTACAGCTCCTTCCTGCCACTCCTGTTACAGCCAACCCAGAATCACTTCCAGAGGCTCTTGCTCAAATCACTGAATCATCTACACGTAATTCTCATAGAATCAAGAAGCCACCTGCTTACTTAGCTGATTATCATTGTCCCACTATTGCTTCCTCTCATGCTACTTCTAGTACTCCTTATCCTTTACATTCATATCTTTCATATTCTAATTGCTCTATTGCTCACACTGCTTTTTGTTTGAATCGTTTTTGTACATTCGAGCTAACCTCTTCTAAGGAAGCGAATCAAATTGACTACTGGAAAATTGCCATGTTAGCTAAACTACAAGCTCTACAGAGGAACCAAACTTGGTCATTGGTTAGTCTTCCCTAAGGCAAGAAGGTTGTGGGGTGTAAATGGGTCTACCGAACCAAATTCAAACTGAATGGCTCCATTGAAAGACATAAAGCAAGATTGGTTGTCAAGGGTTTCAACCAAACAAAGGGAATAGATTTCTTTGAGACTTTCTCCCCTGTTATCAAATTAACCACTGTGTGATTTTTACTTTCCATTGCTGTCTCTTTTGGCTGGATTCTACATCAACTTGATGTTGATAATGTTTTCTTGCATGGTGAACTTGATGAAGAGGTGTACATGAAACCACCACCCGGATTGTCTTTTTCTTCTCCCACACTTGTTTTCAAGCTCCATAAATCTTTATATGGCCTACGACAAGCAAGCCCACAATGGAATGTCAAACTTACCTCTGCCTTAATCAACTTCGGATTCACTCAGAGTAATATTGATCACTCTTTATTTATGAAGCAAGATGTTGATTCTTTCACAGCTCTTCTCGTGTATGTCGATGACATAGTACTCACGGGCAATAATCTTGGTACCATTAATGATCTCAAAACCTATCTTGATAATCAGTTTCACATTAAAGACCTTGGTGAATTGAAATACTTCTTGGGCTTCGAGGTTGCTCGATCCAAACGTGGCTTAGTTCTCAATCAGCGCAAATATTGTCTTGATATTTTAGTTGAATTTGGTCTGACGGGTTGCAAACCTGTATCCTCTCCTGCTACTCCCTCTGTTAAGCTCAATGATGATGATGGAGATTTACTTTCTGATCCAACCAATTTCAGGATACTCATTGGCAAACTCTTATATCTCACACATACATGACCTAATATAAGTTTTGCAGTGCAGAAAATAAGTCAATTCATGACCAACCCACGAAGTTCTCATTTACAAGCTGTCATTCGCATTCTCAAATACCTAAAAAATGCTCCTGGACAAGGTCTTTTATCCTGTCCAAAATTCTCACAGATTTCAAGCTTTTGTAGATTCAGATTGGGCAAGTTGCAGCACCACTAGAAGATCCATCACTGAATATTGTGTCTTTTATGGCCATTGCTTAATATCATGGAAATCCAAAAAGTAGAACACCGTTTCCCGTAGCTCGACAGAGGCTAAATATAGAGCCTTGGCCACTGTGGCTTGTGAATTACAGTGGTTGCAATACATTGCCACTGATTTATCCTTGAATATTCCTTTACCAATTCCCACATTCTGTGACAACCAATCCACCATACAATTAGCCAAAAATCCTTCATTTCATGAGAGAACCAAACATATAGAGGTTGACTGCCACTTCTTACGTACCAAGATAAGTGAAGGCCTCATTCTTCTTTCCTACATTCCTTCAAAGCATCAACTTGCGGACATGTTTACCAAAGCCTTATTTCCTACACCTTTTGCTGCGAATATGTCCAAGATGGGTTTCATTAACATTTATAACCCACCTTGAGGGGGGATATTAGAGATACATGATTTTTCTATTCTATTAGCATAACCGTTGTTGCCACATGATGCCCCTGCTGTGCATTTTTGTGCATTTTTCTGTTTTGCCTTTTCTCTTTCTGTTAGAGAAAGTTTGTTTTTTCTCTTTTCTTTTTTTTCTCAATCCTATATAACTGAGCCACTGTATCCCTTTAACCTTGGGTTGATCTTTTTAATACAATGAGAAATGATATACCATCATTCAGTAATAAATTAAGTTAGTGAGACTCCCTCAAATGACTATGGTGTAGTAAAACAAAAATTGTAAATGCCCTTTCTCCTTATCTTATTGATTAGAATGCACACTAAAATTAAAAGTGCTTTTAAAAAGTTAAAATTTTATACTATCCTTTGCTCCTTTTTTGCTCCCATATCCTTCTTTCACCCCTCCCCTACCCAATTGTTTATAGGCAAGTCATATTTTTTTTCCTAAGTTATAATAATACTCTCTCAATGAAAAGATAAATCTTAGGTTAAAATACCTTTCTGATCTCAATTTTCATCAAGTTTTGTTGAAAGTCCTAATTTTGGTTTTCTGTTCAAATAGGTCCCAATTTTCATCAATTTTGTTCAATTGAGTTCTTTTTTGTTAACACCGTTTAAATCATTAACGGTCATGAACAGCGACTGCCACATGTCACTTTGTGGTTTTTTTGAATTTTTTTTTGAATTTTTATTTTATTTTTTTAGATGACCACTATATTCAATTTGGTCCCTATATTTATTATTTTTGTTCAATTTAGTCCCAATTTTTGTTAACATGAACCAATTTGGTCCCTCTCCAAATTGAAACTAAATTTAATTTTTATATTAAAATTCAAATTTTTTATTAAATATTTTTATATAATATATTACAATTCACATCATTATAACTTTGATATAAAAATTAAATTTGGTTACATCTTCAATAGGGATAAAATTGATCTATTTTAAACAAAATTGGGACTAAATTGAACAAAAATAACAAATATAGGGACCAAATTGAATATAAAATATTGACTTTGACACATGGCACACTACTGAGTTGACACGTGAACATTTAAAAAAAACACGAAGTGACACGTGGCAGTCACTGTTAATGTTCGTTAATAATTTAAACGGTGTTACAAACAAAGGATCCAATTGAACAAAATTAACAAAAATTGAGACCTATTTGAACACAAAACCAAAATTAAGACTTATTTGACAAAACTTGATGAAAATTGGGACCAAAAAGGTATTTTAGCCTAAATCTGATCTATTGTGTCTCTTTTTTTTTAGGTAATTAATCTTATATCTATTTTTATTCAAATCTTCAACCAATGAGATTAAGTAAACATTAATATCATTTTCTAGTTGCTTTTGATCCAACTACATAGGTAAGTTGCAAACCAATAATAACACTTGCCATGTTTACCACTTAAGTTATTGATGACACATTTTATACACATATATATAGTTTTATTATGTAGTGATTGTATTTTCCACATGCCTTACTTTAGTTTTTTCATCATTTTCTTTTAATAATAGTCCTTGAACTTTAATGCAAAATTGAAATTCTTACTTGTTCGAAACTTTGATATATTTTGGTACCAAAACTTTAAAAATGAATGAATACCTCTAATTACGTTAATTTTTTTATGTGCCAAACTTGTTTTTTAGCTGACACTGAAGCAAGAACATGTTAAATAGTGTAAACATATTAAATGCAAGCATGAAACGTTTTTGACACGTCAAAAACATTTAATGTAATTGACTTAAAAGGATTATATCTATTCGTTTTTAAAGTTTGGGGAGAAAAATATATCAAAGTTTCAAACATGGACAAATTTCAATTCTATGTTAAGGTGCATGGACTACCAACATATTTAATCGTAATTTTTATAGGAATAAATACTAAAGATTGAATATAATCAATATGTGTCATCTCATAATTAACTTAGGTTGTGTTTGATATTTCAAAATTTAGAGAAACTTAGTTTGGGGAGAAAAATTTTAAGATTGAATAATACTATATCCATTCATTTTAAGGTCTGGGGAGAAAAATATATCAAAGTTTCAGACATGGACGAATTCCAATTTCACGTTAAGATACCTGGACTACAAACATATTTAATCATAATTTTTATAGGAATAATACTAAAGATTGAATATAATTGACATGTGTTGTCTTATAATTAACTTGGGTTGTGTTCTATATTTCAAAATTTAGAGAAACTTTGTTTGTTTGATTTCATGAAATACAAGTGAAAATTAGTTACCATATGAGTTCATTATATTTGTAGCAAGTCCAAGCCTAAAACTTATAGGATCATTGTGAAAATTTAAGAATGTAGAATCAATTTTGTTCCATTACAAACCATTTGATTGATGTCACAAATGACCATTTTTCTTAAGTTCTATTACATATTATCCATAAGTTTTGCATCATTTATATTAATGAATAATCATTTTAGCCTTACAACTATATGAAGATACCACAATACCTTTGTAGGAAAGCCTTTCTTAACGTTATATTCAAAATCATTATCTTTCTATATGTATTGTGATAATCCACAATAGGGACACTAATATAATTTGTCAAATTCTTTCTTGTACAACACATAACCATTCAAACATGAATGCACCTTTTAATACTTCATACCCATCACACACTTTAACTTCTTCGCATCATGATTATATGTTGGAGTCATTAGGACTATAGGTCAAGTCTGAGAGGAAGACAATTAAACTATGAAAGATATTAATAATAGGTTAAGCAACTTTTTAAGAATTTAATAAGAATGCAATGAACCAATCTTTGTGCTGACTCAAGATTTAAATTGAATAATATTCAATATGTAACTAGTATAGTGTGATAATAGACGGTATATCCAACGAAGAAAAGAGAGATGAATAAAGAGAGACAAAAAACTTATTTGACTTCACTCTATGTCAATAAGAATTATGTTTAGTAGCCCAATCACCTTGATTAGACCAATACACTATATTTTAAATGCTTCAAAATAATCCTTTAAGAAAATCTTGAATCCTACAAGTTTTTTTACCCACACTTGTGAAACTTATCCCAACCAACACTCTTGACAACCTTATTTAATATAGGGTTAAATATGTTTTTGGTCCCTTAACTTTTAGTGAAAATTGAAATTAGTCCCTCTTCAAAAATTTGGTCCAATTTAGTCCCCAAACTTTATAACTGTGTGAATTTAGTCCTTATAACCAAATTTTGTTAAATTTATTTTACATTTCAAATGTGTTTCATGATTGTATCTTAGCTCACATTGAAGAAAAATTGTATCAAACTATGTAAACAACTCAAATACTATCATGAAATGCATTTGAAACGTTAAATAAACTTAACAAAATTTGGTGAAAAGGAGTAAATCCACACAGTTTTAAAGTTGGAAGAACTAAATTGGACTAAAGTTTTAGAGATGGACTAATTCCAATTTTCACTAAAAATTGAGGGACCAAAAACATATTTAACCCTTTAATATATACATCAATGAAATCATGGAAAAGAAACAAGAATACTTGGACAATGATACAAAAAAATAAAAAGAAATATATATATATATATATATATATATATATAAAGATGATCGTAATGTGCACTTCTTAAACTAAGGATTTGAATAAAAGATCAAACTAAGAAGGCTCCAAGATTCACTACAACTAATATTTTTGACTTTTTATGTCTGTAAATAATTCAACATCTATATGAGTGACATATATTTACCTCGGACAAAATTCTAACGTAAATTGTGTTTATATCGAATGTCAACTTTTTGTGTTTCAAAAAAATAAATTTTCACTTAATAAAATATAGAAAAATATGAATTACAATGACTTTTTTCTTCATGCATGAAACACAAATGACTATAATGTGCAAAACAAGAGAGAATCACGATGAAAATATTCATGCATTCCCATGATTAAAATCCCAAGATATAACCCAACATTTATTTTTTTCATTTTTATTAAATAAAATTTAAAATATCAAGAAAACCCAAAAAATAAAATAACTATAAAATATAAAAATGATAATGTCAATTATCAACAATCAATATACGATTTTATTTTCTTCTTAATTTGAAAGCAGTTTATCCCTTCTAGTTAACCTATATGATAATAGCAAAAATATATTTTCTCTAAAGTCGTATTATTCATATATTGGATGAGTTTTCTTCAAAATAAATAAGAGAAAAACTAAAAATTCATAAATCAATACTAATTAATACATATACTAATTTATAGAAACTCTCTTTAGACTTGTTGGGAATATATGATAGAAATCCTTGAATTTCTCATTATTTTTAAAAGGATTGACATGCTTAAGTTTAACAAATAGATAAAATGAGGAAGTTTATTTTATTTTATCACTTGAATTTGTTTTAATCCCAATTTTATGTTATTTTTTATTATTTAATAATTGTTATATGATAACAAATGATAAAATATATAATTATATGACTTTACATAAACTTCTCTATTTTTTTCATTGATACACAAATTAAATTTTAAGTTATCAGAAAATTAAACTCATATTTTTCCTTTAAAAAGGTTAAAAAAAGAAGAAAAAAAACTCATCCAAAACATATCACTGTCTTTATCTCTTCTTACCGCATGTATTGTAGTTTTCTCATTTAGTTGGAAGGGGTTGTTACAATAGAGTTGTGAGTGTGATTCATAGAAGTTGCAGCTTTATACGAAATTATACATAAAAGGGTTGAGAATGAGTGATTATGTAACAGAACATGGACAGTGTAGCATCATAGCATATCAAGTCTCTGAACGAATCAGATTTTGGCACGCCTCTGACCAACTTCCATAATCTTCCTCATCACTCATCATCACTCTCCAACAATTTTTTTTTTAATTAAAAAAAATAGTTTATTTAATAAATATATAGTAACTTTTATATTATGATCAACATTACTTATATGTAAGAAAAATTAATAGAATTCAAGTTTTTATATTAAGACAATAATTATTTTCCTTCTTAATACAACTAAAATTTATCACTAATGAGGAAGGTAATCTTAGAGAAAAAAAAAAAGAAGAGAGTAAAAAATAAACCCTTTGGAGAAGATAGGAAAAGAATTAATAATTAAGTATAGTTAAATTTGATTGATTAAGGTGGGTTAAAGTATTTTAGTGTTTGTTATGGGTAGGGTAGTGTTAGTAGTTATGCCAGCTGTGCAGTGATGTTGGGTAGTTTTGGTTGTTATAACAACATAATTATCACTTTGCCATATATATGTAATGATGTTTCTCTCCCTTCTTTCCTCACATGTATGGATATCAACATATTTGGTTAAACTCTCGCAGGTCGCAAAATTTAATTTATGCAATCATGTTGCATATCCCAAACCTATCATTTTAAAAAATTTTATTTTTTATCTTGCAAAATATATATATATATATATATATATATATATATATATATATATATATATAAATTTAAATTTATTTTTAATTGTTATGAGATTTTCACCTAATTATATAGATACAGTTTAACTTTTTTTAAGGATTTTCTATCTTTAAATTGTTTTTAATCTTTAAACTAAATTATAAAATTTGTTGTCCTTTTATGAAAATAATGTAAAATATTATTCTACGAGATCTAGAATTCTTGAAAAATATTTTATATTATTTTTATAATGAAAACATAAAATACTTTATATTTTAATTTAGGAGAGAGATATAATTAGTTTTATATATTTGTTCAGAAACGAAAAATATATTTAAATTTTATTTTAAATTTTAATAATGTAATTAAAAATTGTCATATGGTTTAACTATATATATATATATATATATATATATATATATATATATATCAATGGAATTTTTCTTTAATTTTTTTATCAACTCTTTCAAAATTGAAAAATATGATTAAACTTACTTTTACTACTTCTGCTCTTGTCAACTTAAATCAATCAATAGGTATGTATTGTTATCACGTTTCACTCATGCCATTGAAGATAGTTGCAATCCATTTTTGTTCACTTATTTAAATAATCCTAACCTTCATTTGCATCTCTCATAAGTCTATTAAATAGTTGAAGATAGCTCATTTAAAGTATATTATACAAATGTATAATAGTATTTAGTATATCTATTCATGGTAAAATATGATCTTCTAATGAATAGTACATTAAATATTTTGTCATATTTTAATTTGAACAGTATAATATTATGTTTCTAGTTTTGGTTATCTGGTTGTATATTTGCAAATTTAATGTGTAGGATTTCAAAAATACAAAAACTATTTAAAAAAACATCCATTCTATATCTCGGTTGAGACCAAAACCGAGACAAAAAGGGCCATTAGGTCTCGATTGCGACCAAAACCGAGACAAAAATGTCATTCTTATTTTTTATTTTTAATACCTATTAGGCATTGGTTATTCTCTAACTAAGGTAGTAAGTCTTAATTTTCCGTCTTGGGACCGAGACAATAAGGACTGAATATGCCTCAGTTATCTCCAAATATGAAGTAATAAGTTTTGAATATGCTTCAATTGTGAATAAAGACAGAAAGGTCACCTTTTTTTTTTTTATCTCAACTGTATATACTTCATGTCTTAAACCAAAGCTAAATGGCCAAAATAATCACAACCGAAACTCTTTCCTACACAAGTGTAAAAACCAAAATTTTGTCCAAAAAATATATAAAATTTAAATTTAAGTTCGGCTAATTGACTTGTGAAACTTTAAGTTAATTCATTGCATAAACTATATTCTAACTTACAAAAATCACTACGGAACTTTAAGTTCAACCGTGAAGAAAAATTACTATTACTTTAATATGTAAAGGATTAAATTAATCAATTTAAAAGTAAAATTATAGAAGTTCATGAAATAAATCCACACATGTTTTTAATATACAAAAGTTTAGGATAAATATAATCAATATTTTAATTTTAGTATAATAAGAAGAAAAAATATTTAGATGAAGACATCAAATCTTGTTCTATTGAGCTGCCTATTTATCTTTAAAAACGTTTATTATTTAATAATTTTTATATAGTCTTATATATCGACATATTTTTGAAGTTCTCTCCCTTAATTTGAATGATCTTTTGAGGAGGTTAATATTTGATGGGTCATTAGAGAAGTATATTAGATAATCAAATTTAAAACTTTAAAATAATAAAATATGAATGAAACTTATATAAAGAATTAATATTATTTCAATTTAATTGTTTTAAAAGTATTTTAAGAGAGTTTCTTCATTATTTAATTTTCTCAAATTTATTGAATATAAAACTAAAACTCAGACTTAAAATTTTGGTTAAAATACTCCATTGGTCTTCATTTTTGTACAAAAATCTCAATTTGGTTCTCGTATTTTTATTAGTCTCAATTAGGTCCTCAATTTTGTAAATTAGTATCAATTATGTCCTTTCCGTTAGTGTAGAACTTACACCGTTAAGTAGGTACCATGTGTCAGCTCCTCGTTTTTTTTAATTTTTCTAATTTTTTTAAAAAAATATTTATGCAACGTGTCACGTTTGTAATGTGTTACGTGTCAATCTAATATGGTGACACGTGTCAAATTATTGTATGAATCTCAATTTGGTTATCATATTTGTTAATTTGACTTGATTTTAGTCCTAAATATTTTTAAAAATTTTCAATTTTCAAATTTTATTTTTATATAATGTTATGATTATTTTTATTAAAATTGATATTTTTATTAAATATTTTAATAATATTAATTGTATTTAATATTAAAATTTTAAATATATTTTGAGAAAGTTATGCGTTGGTGGTATAAGGAGCATAGGGTGCGACAATTGATCGAAAAGTAAATAATTTGAAACGTTGATTGAAGTTAGTAAAGAACAAGAACAGAGAGCAATGGGCACCTTTGCATTCGATTTCATTGTCTCCTGCCATATCTATTGGTATATCTGAAGTACAGAATTAGGAACCGACACGCATAATTGGTTTACAAGGAAAGTACTTAGAAATTATTAAATGCAGCAAAACAACAAAAACAAATCAAAAGTTTTTAGAGGCATGAATCTACCCAGATAGATATCTTTGCAGGGATTTTGTGGCCACAACAGACACACATTGCCATGTCTATAACTTTTCCTCACAACACCACATAATCTAATGGATCACACAAACTAAACTACCCTTTCAATCACCATTTAGCTACACACATAACCATGTCACAACAAAATCCACTCTTTTAGATTCTAATGAAAAGGATCTAGTGTTATAAGTTTGTGGGATTAATGCATACATACGATTAAGGATTGGGTATAGTGATATATGTGGATAAAATTTGTGATCAATAATAAACGAATAATGTTAATGGATACTTGAGATAATGAATATTCTTAGAATAAAGAAAACCCTACACTGAATTAACTCGTTCTTAATATCCCAAAGAAATGATTATGGAAGGTTATTTGGATTGACTATTGGGAATGGTAAATAAAATTTGATATCTGATTTTTTAACTGTAGAATATTTAAAAGTATTTTTTTTTGTTTTCTCTTTTGATAGAGAAAGATTTCGTGCTCTTAACCCTTTTATATAACCTTTATCGGTTACTTTTTTTAAAAGTCGGTATGAATCATTAATTAATATATTATTGTCTTGCCTTTTAAAAGAATTAATGACTTACACTAAATTATATAAAAAAATAAAATATAAAAATATAAAAGTCATAATATCATATTTATATATATATATATTCTTAGATATGTATAATATCCACATGTACCAATGATAGAATGAGTAAGGAGATTTTTTTTTAGATGGATAGATATTATCCATATCTTACTTATTGTTATCCTAAATTGATATACAATAGGATGTATGGAAGACAAAATCAAAGTTTGGATATGTTTTTTTAAATTCCTTACTATTCAAAATGTTGTAGTTTATTTAAAAGAAAAACAGAAACAACTCATTTATTTTCACATTTAATTTATATTCACTCTTTCTTTCTGTCTCATCTCTTAACACACATTTAGCATCTCACAAAGCAGTTTGAGAATATAACTTTTTTTTTCTTCTATATCATTGCATTGAAAAATCAAGAGTATATTCCTTTCTTTTCTAGTTGACTTTCTTTTTTTCTCTTGCTTTAGTGATACAGTGCATGGATTGTTTTTTAAAATAGGAATATTCATTAACTTGTTTAAATCTTCATACAAAATTTTGAATGAAAATCGTTTTGAAACAGGAGAGAGGGAGTACTTTGTTACAAAGTTCACATGCAATCCTTTGATCCTTTAATTTTCTTTTTCCCACTTTGATCCTTCAGACTTTAATTTTCTCACGTTACTTTAGTTTAAACTTTAAATTTGAAATTATTAGCTTTCCATTAAATATGAAGTTCTTTTATAATAAAATTTGAAATGGGTGTTGTAAAGTTAGTGTCTTTAAAGAAAGAAAATCAAGAAGTCTGAATTTGAACATTACAGTTGTTATATCATAGCATATGAACAAGGAAGTGTCACCATATATTTAGGGTACCATGAACTAAAACTAATCACTAAAAAAACATAAATTTTCTGTTATTTTTCTTTTAAAAACTTATTTTAGATAATAATTACAAATTTTGTTATGATTTTCTTAAAATATTTTATATAAAACATTTTTTATAATAAATTTTAAAAAAATACTTACGAATTTATAAATTTTATAAAAAATGATTATTATAAAAAAAGTTATCTGTCAATTAAATTTTTTTTAAAAAATAATAAAAATCAGAAATTTTTTCTTACAAATTTTATAACAAATTTATGAAAATTTTCAAGAATTTCTAGTGGACCTCTCTTTACTATATTTCATTTTTAAGTTGTAAATTGTATCTTTTTATAAGTTTTATATTGATTGAAAGTATAGTCAAATTATAAATTATAAATTTCTCCTTATAACTATTATTTTGGGATTACAAGTTTGTTCTACCCTAATTATACCATTTGAAGACATAATAAAAGGGAGAATCGGTCACTAAAAACTCGTTTCAATCCATTTATTTTCATTATGGCCCATTGGAGGAAAAGCCTTATTATAAGGTGCCAATGAAGCTCAAAGTCAAACCAACAAAAAATTAGGTAAATTCTTCCTGCACCCCAATAAATACTAAAATTTCTGTTTTGCCATTTTTAGATTTTATAATCCTAAAGTAGAAGTATTTTTGGATTGTAATTAAAAATACTTTAGGATTGTGCAATTTGAAAGAAAAAAATGACTTCTAAATTACAAATTTATTTGTTTTAAAATAAAAAAGTTCTGAATTATGCAATTTAGAAACTAATTTTTTTTTCTTAACCTTTTGCATTGTGAAATCCAAAAATCTTTTTTCTTTTTTAAAGTAAAATGACTTCAGGTGTAATTCAAAAGTCAAAAGTACAATCCGAAAATCCTTTTTTACTTTCATATTACACAATAAAAATAATGATAAATTTTATATTCATAAAAATGCAGGATGAAAATATAGAAGGATAAGAAGAATTTGCAAAAAACATTATTGTCTTGATACAAAGATGGACAGTACCTTTATTTACATTTGAATTGGGCCAAAGGCCCAGAGATGTTTGAGAATTTTCAAGTTTGTTTCATACACAATGTTTGCATGTTTGTATAAGCTTATCAAGAAATACTTATAGAATATAAAAACAAGAAGAAAAAAATAAAATTATTTTTTATAAATTAAAATCAATTCATACACGGAGAATGTGACTATATACTGACAACAGCAATATAGGTTTTATTAAATTGGTTATCCAATATAACTTAATTTAATCCAAATAAATTGGTTAAGTTTTCTTTATGATTTGGTTAAATTCAATTTTCATAATCTTCTACAGATTAGATGACATGTATTTGTATATTGAACTCAAGACCCAATACTAGTTTAAATAAATAATATTAATATTGGTAATAATAGTAATATAATTATTATTCAGTTTATTCTATTATTCTCTTAACTAAATGTGTTTTTATAAATATAAATTATTCAAATACTAAATAATATAATTTATTTTAAAAAATTTAACAAAAAATGTTTAGAATTATAAACTTAAAGAAAAAAAAATGTAACGTAATTAACTCATCTCAGTCTATATAATTTAAATTTAATCTATACTTACGTATACAGAAACAATTCCTTTATAATATATATGTATTATTCTATAAAATTCTCAGAAATGTTATGTTTTCTTCTCTTTCTTTTTTTCTTCCGTTCATTCAACTAATTTTTTTTTATGCATTATACTAGTTGTTTTTTACCGTTCACATCCGGTTATTTCATTTGTTTCTTTTTCTTTTCTTTCTTATAGAAACTTTTCGATACTTTCATTGCGTCTCTTTATTTTTTCCTTATGTGTGAAGATTTATTTCTTTACAATTCTTGACGCTGTGAAAAATTGAGAGCGAGATCCTAAAGCTTTTGATGTTGTAAAGCTTTTATGTTATAGTCACAATTGCAATTTTGTTTGCAAAAAGGTTTTATAAAATGGTTAGCGACAACAATTTTGGCCTATACATCTAAGTGTAGGCTTTTCACAAATGCAGAGTGCTTTCAAAGTAAGAACTAGAAGAGAAGCAAATATGACCGAACCAACAACAATTGGTAAGTACATGCCAAATTCCCAATATTCTTAAGAAAATATCAATATTGTAGAGGACGAATCAAATGAGAAATTACTTCTTATAATATTATGTGTTACAACCAACATACTTGCAAAAAGTTGGATTATAGATGATAGTTGTACAGACCACATGATTCATGATAGAAAGATTTTCAAAGAGCTCAACAAAATTAAATATTTCTAAAGTAAGAATTTAGAATGGAGAACAACTTGCTCCGAAAGGTATATGAACAAATGCAATAAAATTCATTTAGGTGTCAAATTAATTTTTTATATTCTTGAGATTAATCAAAATTTGTTGAGTGTTGCTTAATGGTTAGATAAAGGTTATAAATTGTCATTTGAAAACAAACTTTGTGTAATCAAAGATGCTGACAATATATAAATATTCAAAGTTCAAATGAAAAAGAAAAAGTTTTGCTTTGCATTTTATGAAAGAGATGTTGACTACAAATGAAGAAAGTATAAAAGAATAATCAAGATCAAAAAAGAAGATGGATAGTTCTTAAGAAATTTTATGTTCAAAAAGAGAAAATAGATGAAGAACTACATTGTAACATCCATTAAAGGTCCAATGTTACTACCACTTAATCCGCGATAGATAAAGAAGATGATATTCATAAGAGAAGATATATAATAAAGAATATCAAATTGAATGAAGATATGATCCCATGGAAGAAAGAGACAAACAAGAATTACAAACAAAAAAGAAAAAGGAAAGGAGGAAATCAAGCATTTTAGAGGAAGGAGAATAAAATTTAAAATTCAAATAAATATCTAAGGAAGAATGTTGAACATATTTGCTTAATATCATTTTTCTATTAAAAATTAGATTTCAGGATCAAATTTTAAAAATATCTTTTGTATAAAGATGAGTATATATTTATATATTATTTAAATTTGATAAATTAAGATTGGGACATTGTAAATATTTGGTATTATGTTTCATTTTCTTCTATATATAGAATGCATGAATGAAATAATATGACATGCTCTTCATGAAACATATTTGTACCCATGGATACCCTTACCTGCTAATTTCTAATTTATCAAAATACCCTCATATAAAAAACTTATAATGCATTGGACGTAGGGATGGCAACGGGGCGGGGCGGGGACGGGTTTCGCTATCCCATACCCATCCCCGCATAAAAAATTCATCCCCATCCCCATACCCAAACCCAACGGGTATCAAACTTTTTTCCCATCCCCAT
>Ga0214542_1004270_pt1 | contig 28473 bp, 7 predicted proteins | sample CNSS1metaG_FD_160096 | JGI IMG/M metagenome (GOLD analysis project Ga0214542, IMG submission 160096) | Root nodule microbial communities from cowpea collected in UCLA plant growth center, Los Angeles, California, USA - CNSS1 | ecosystem: Host-associated > Plants > Roots > Nodule | place: USA...
TTTTTCTCTCTTCCTCCTTTGTAGTGTTTTTCCTTTACAGCAGTGACAACAGCAGAGATGACGACAGAAGTGGTGTAGTGCAGTGACAAAGGATAATTCAATCTTCTTCTGCCAGTAGGGCGTGGATTTAGTAATTAAGGGGTGCAGGAATCAATAGCTACTTCTGTGATAGTCTTGCAGTTATATTGTGGGTGAGTAAGCTGGAGCCTGATTATTATCAATACTATAATAAATGCAAATCAGGAAAACTAAAAATCCATTACCATAATTGTCTTCCAATTCATTTAATAATAAATCAAGGCCCAAATGTCTAAGTAAATAATGAGAGCTTCGCTACCATTATTACATAATAATACATTTTTTTTTCTTTTGTAAAGTTTTGAATTCCGTTCGATACTATTATTTTATAAAAAGGCTACCTTTCCTTCTTTACTGCATCATCTAAGAAGAATGTTCTTATTTTAAGCTGTCCATGCCGTATTTGTGTTTTCTGTTTCTTCTTTTAATGAAAGAACGGTAAGAAAATTACGACTCTTTATCAAGAGCCAGCGATGATATAATTTTCAACCGATGATTATTCAAAAAATTATCATTTAAATAATTATTGCAAGTATAAACATTTGGATTCAAATAAATTGTAACTAATTTATATTAATAAATATCTAAATTTAATATGGGAACAGGAACATATGGGCAGCTAATTATAAAAAGAAAAATAATTTTTTAACTATATTAAATTTTGATAATTATTTTTTTTTTAATTTTAAGTGATATATTTTAAATAATTTCATATATTTTTATTTTTTTTATATTTTAAAATTATTTAGAAGATGTCACTGTCTAGAAAAATATTGTATATATTAGAAATTTAAATTTGTTAGTCGGTATAAACTTTTTCTACGTTACTCGTAGTTTTCAAGCTACCTAAGAGAATGTTGGCCCACCGCACCATACAATTTACATTCATTTTTAAAATTTTTGTATTGTTATTATGTAGTGTGATTTCTCGTTAAACATAACGAAATATTTGTATTAATTATTTTATTAATATCTTATATGCAAATTTCATATTTTATTCCGTGATTCATTTTAATAAGTATTTTTTTAACTGTTATATTTGTTGTGAAATCTCATGTTTACAAGATATTCAAATTTAAAACTAAAAAATTACAAATAACTTTTTTACCTTTTCAAATGAGTAAATAATTAATTCAGTATAATAAGTATTTTATATTTTCTTTGTAGTATTATAAAACAATTTTTTTTTTGTTAATGTTTAAAGTGATTGAATATTCATTGACCTTCTTAAATATTAGTGATTAATAGTTTAAACAAAATTAGTGAAATTAAAATTTATATTAAGATTATAATATTTTATTATACTAAAAACGGAATACATAATATTTATTGTGCTGAATTTATTATTTATCTTTTTACTTTTTCAAAAATTTGTGAGTTGGTTTGCTACCCTAGTTTAAAGGAAAGGTTAAATTTAGGGAAGATAATTCAAGGCGGATGTCCCACAGGTCCGCATAAGAAATGCAAGGCAGTTAGGATGTTGAGTCTGCTAGCTCGCACTCGCCTGCTTACAAAATTAAATATGTTCATTTTTTAGTTCTCACATCATTCACATTATTTTTATAAGTTTCTTTTATTTTTTTTATTTTATTATTATTATTATTATTATTATTATTATTATTATTATTATTATGTTTATGTATAATCATTGTATATAAGATAATGATTTTAGTTCTTGAATGTGGGATATCTTTTTATGCATTTTTAGGTACATGTCTTGTAAGGTGATATGTTATTATACTTTAGCTATAATCTTTGGTACTATTTTTTTTGTCTTTGATTAGGTAAACTAATTAGAATTATTTCGATTGAAAATAAATATCATAAAAAAAAAATTTGCTTATCACAAAAAGAAAATTGTTCATCACAAATGCAAGCCAGCGAGCCAACCCGCAGGACAGGCCGACCCGCAGGACGAGACAATCCGTGGGACGAAATAGGTAAAAAAAATAAACATAATACTAAATTGCGGGACGACCCAATTCAACTTGCACTTTATGTGCCAAAACGCAGAACAGGTTAAAACAGGCCAAACTGTCTGCTTTACCATCCCTAATTAAATCTCATTACTCACTATTTTTGAACGATGAGACGGTACATTACTATCTTTATAAATATTATTTGATTTTTAGATAAGTATATAAATATGGATTTCATTTTAAAATAAATAAAATAACTTTTGTTGACAAATGTTTGACATGATACATATTATGAAAGGAGATAAAATGTCAAATAAAATTAAAAGGAAAAGAAAAAGTGGGTAGAAGTAAATACTACACAAATGCATTATTGTTTTTACAAAATATCTACTGCGTCTTGTATATAATGTAATATATGACTATGAGTTAACATTTAAAAATAAATAAAAATAAAAACTTCCATCGACCTCCACTTCATTCCTAAAAGTTAAGAATTACCTTGGACGTGTGTCATGAATCCTTGAATAGAGCTACTCTACACTTTCATTAATACTTAATTGATATTTGTATTTAAATTTCTCTCAATTTAGTCTATTAAAATTTTCTCCCATATATTTTATCTTCAGATATTCGTTTCCCTTTTTAGTACATTTCAAAATAAGTTTTTGCTGATTTATTTATCTTAAAGTTTACTATTTTTCTCTCTATATCCATAATATTACTCGAGTGTTATAAAATTTCATAATTAATTTTATATGTTCTACTTAACTCTTAAATAGGTATACTGTAGTATAGTCTAACAAATGATAAGTGTTAAATTAAATTCTTATTACTACGTGTGATGAATATAAAAAAATTAGAACTTTTTTTTAATAGTGATATATATATATATATATATATATATATATATATATATATATATTTGATTCACCAATTGGTATGTTTTTTTTCAAGATTTTTAAGAAATTAATCCAATAATAATGAAATCCATAAACACTGCTTAAAATTAAACGAACAATCTGTATACATTAAAAAAAGAAGATGAAGTTCCCTTCGTCCATATAGTTTATTTAAAAGTCATTTGAATATTCCTCTCTTTGCTTCCAGCTTGCAAATTAACTTTGCATGCCGAATAAAAGGGAAAAGAAAGAGTAGACGAAGAAGAAGAAAACTACAAGTCTGGAACATTTAGCAAGCATATATTTCTATTCATCGTCTTTTTCTTCTTTTGTTTGCAGAATGTTTTGACCTCGGAATTTTGGTTATATAATTATTGTTTTTAATCTTTTAACTAAAAAAAATCTACGTTCATTACATTAATTGTTTAATTTTAGAAAACTTAGTGTAAGCGTGTTGTGTGAATAAACGAAGAATGGAAACAGTGTTTCGTTACGGGGAAAGAGAGAACGCGTAAAGCATGTTAGTTTGTGTGGGGTTATTATTTTATTACACAAAAAATAAAAATAAAAAAATTTATTTTATTATCCTGGTGCATGACACGTGGCCATCTCCACTCTATTTAAGACCCTAACTCCTCTCTCTCACAACCTTCACCTTCGCACTTTTCCACAACAGATTCATCACTTTCTACAGACAGTTGTTTCTTTCTCTCTCTGTTTCTCGCGATTATCGAGCGCCATGGTTCTCTCCAAAACGGCATCGCAGACGGACGTTTCTGTCCATTCAACCTTCGCCTCTCGCTATGTGCGCACAGTTCTTCCCAGGTAAGTAGATGTGGATCTCTGTTTTTTGATGTATTTATTGAATGAATGAATGGTTAAGATGTTGTGTGTGAAAATGGAAATGAACGATGATGATGCGTAGGTTCAAGATGGGAGAGCTATCGATCCCGAAGGAAGCGGCGTACCAGATCATAAACGACGAGCTGATGTTGGACGGAAATCCGAGGCTGAACCTGGCGTCGTTTGTGACGACGTGGATGGAGCCTGAATGTGACAAACTCATAATGGCTGCCATTAACAAAAACTATGTGGACATGGATGAGTACCCTGTCACCACTGAACTTCAGGCAAGTACCACGCCATGCTATTTACTATTTATTAATCTTAATCGATTATGATTATGGATGAGAGATATAATTTTTTTTTTAATCATTTATCCAGTACCACTCCTTGAATCCTTCTCTCTAGCTTCCTCAGGTCTTCACCTTCTGTGACTTACATCTCATCTTATTGTCTCGTTATAATTCACATCACTATGACTTACCTTTCTATATGTAGTTTCTTGGAGAAAAAGAAATTCAACCTCTCTTTCGAACGGTTAATCCATGGACATTTAAGAAAGACCCCATGCTCATTCAAAATTTTTATGAATAAAATATAAATGAAACAAAAACACTCGTTTTACACGGAGATTTAAAAAGAAAAATGTTTTTTTTAATGATTAAATTTTGATAATTTTTTGAGTGTTTTTTTTTTAATATTTTAAAAATACTTAAAAAATAATAATAAAAGAAAATTGTAAAAATTTAATTACAAAATATTGTACTAAATAACGATATTAGTTGATTAAAAGTGAATTAAAATATTAATATTCTTATTCATTCAACATTTTTATCACTCAAATATAAATACCTTTTTAAAAATGGAAAAAAAAATGTTACTGAATTAAAAATATTATATTTATTATTTTTTTAAGTTTAAAATATAAAATATATTAAATTTTAGGATATAATAAATTCAAATTTTACTTTTAAATTTAAGGAATAAAATTATATTTAACTATAATTTTTTAAACTTTAATATACTTGAATAAACTTAAAAAAATATTTTTTAAAATTTTGTTTGAGAATATTATTGAAAAAAAAATGTAATTGTACCTATTTTTTAAAAACGATTTAAAAAATATAACCAATTTTTTTTATAAATTCTATAAAAAGTAAAACTATTTTCTACATTCTTGAATATTTAAAAAAAAATTGACCTTGTCAATCCCAAATTATTTTTTTTTATTCTAATCATGGTTTGAAAAACTCATTTCTTTTCCTTGTGATGACAAAATATATTCAGATTAAGTGGTCACTCACAAAAATATCCACAATAGATAGATGAATATATACTTGCTTATTTCAAGATGTTGGGTTATATTTTTTTTCATCTATAGATTATGATTATAGTAGTTAAGGAAATTGTGGTTATATATAAAAGACATTTAACATTACTTTTACTCAAAAATATTAAAACAATAATGTTATGGACCTTTGATCTTATATAGTTTTAATTTTGTCTGTTCTATTCAATGTGAAACTTTTGATTTACACTTGGACTCCCAACACAAGATTAGTCATTGTAGCAATACACTCAACCAGCCCCACACCTATTTTATATATGTTTGATAATTTAATTAAATTTATTTTTTAATCTCTAAATTAAAAAATAAATATGATTACAAAACAATGAAAAATGTACACAAATAATATTTATTCTTTAATTTTTATATTTATATTTATATAAAAACTTCTATTTTATTTTATGTGTGGCTATGTAATGGTAGATGTTCTTTTATATTTTCTGTGAGGTTTTAGTTATTCTCTATGCAATTTCTCTAATTATTATAAATAATTTTTTTGTATATTTTTTATAAATGTTTTTTTGTTTTATTTATTTTGATAATCTTGTTTAATCGATGTTGAACTCAATATTTTTTGTTATATTTTTTATCTGTATGTTATACCCTGTATGATAATTATTTTTGTCGGAAAACAAGAGTAAAAATTTGGAAGTAGATATATACAATTATTTTATAACAAAAATGTATCTATAAAAAATATCCAAAATTAAATTCTATGACATAAATAGATTAAAAATAAATATTAAATGGTAGTCAATAAAAAAATTTCTTTTGAGTTTTAAGATGTTTAACTCTTGAACAATGCATACATAAACTAAATTAAAAATTTCATAATTTTAAAATACAGTGACATAAACATTATATATATATATATATATATATATATATATATATATATATATATAGACACACACACATACACTAAAAATGTTTTACATAAATAATTATATTATATAATTTAAATTTAGAATAATTATGTTTGTAATTTTATGTAATTATAATAATATTGAAATAACTTAAGGTTATATTTAGTTGTTTGTAATGTTATGTGTAACTTTTTTTTATACTATATTTGAATACAAATGAAACTAAAACCAATAAATATTTATTCTTTTTAATAATTATTTATTAATAGAAGAAAATGTTTCATATATATGTTTCCAGAATTAAAACTTACATAAATAGATCATAAAATGAATGTAATAAAATTCTATTTTTAACTTTTAAAGTTTATGCTTTTAAACTTCAGAAGTAGCCATACTTCATAGTTGTTGGACCTTTGATTTGGGCCCTTATGAAAAAAATAAAAAAAGCGAGAGCCGAACAGAAAGTCCTTTGGTCCAATCAACATACAATGGGTCATTTGTTTTGACAATTGGCAGCCAGTTATGGGTGAAAAACATTTTAGTTAAACTTTTTCATCCATCTTGCACTCCAATTTACATAGTCTTTAACATATCAAATAAATATTTATTTATATTAATAATAGTTGTTCATATATACTTCCTCTATAAAATAAAAATGGATGAAAGTTATAATATTTCCCAAACAATACAGGACAAAAATGATTTTACATTTGCAAACGTTGACAACACGTCAATATATCCCATTTTTTCCCAAAATAGTGTAATATAAGCCTGCTATTTGCATGTGTTGTAATTATACGTAGAGTGTATACCATTCAAACTTGATTTCATAGTACAAGCAAAGTTGCTTCGTGCATAACGTTTCGATCTAACGTTAACATTCAAACTTGTATGCGTGTAGAATCGTTGCGTTAACATGATAGCTCACCTTTTCAATGCACCACTGGGAGAGTCAGAAGCTGCCGTTGGTGTTGGTACGGTTGGCTCATCAGAGGCCATAATGTTGGCTGGATTGGCATTCAAAAGGAGATGGCAGAATAGAAGGAAAGAAGAAGGGAAGCCTTGTGATAGTCCCAATATTGTTACTGGTGCCAATGTTCAGGTACACAAAAACACACTTGCATCTTCACCCAATAAAATTTCATCATTGTTGGGAAGGGAACTGTTCTTGAATCTACTCATTATTGAACTTAATTCATTGTGCTCATTTGAAGGTTTGCTGGGAGAAATTTGCAAGGTACTTTGAGGTGGAGTTGAAAGAGGTGAAGCTGAGTGATGGATACTTTGTAATGGACCCTGAAAAAGCAGTGGAAATGGTGGATGAGAACACCATTTGTGTTGCTGCTATCCTTGGTTCCACTTTGAACGGAGAGTTTGAAGATGTCAAGCGCTTAAATGATCTTCTACTAGAAAAGAATCAGGCAACTGGGTGTGTGTACTATAAATATTCATCGCTCCTTAACTATTTCCAATTTTGCGAATCGAATTTAAGGTACTTTAGAGATGGAATTGACATGTGAAATTAATTGTTGGGTAGATGGGACACTCCAATTCATGTGGATGCAGCCAGTGGTGGATTCATTGCACCCTTTCTTTATCCAGAGCTTGAATGGGATTTTCGGTTACCTCTAGTGAAGAGCATCAATGTTAGTGGACACAAATATGGTCTCGTCTATGCTGGAATTGGTTGGGTCATTTGGAGAACCAAGGAAGACCTTCCTGAGGAACTCATTTTCCACATTAACTATCTCGGAGCTGATCAACCCACCTTCACCCTCAACTTCTCCAAAGGTAAGTTCACACACTCTATTGGTTCAAAACAAGAACACAATTATGCTTTCCCTTTGTACCACTAACTTGGTTATGCATATTGATCGATCACTACATTTTTTTTTTTTTGCATAAAATTTGCAATGCAGGTTCTAGCCAAGTTATTGCCCAGTACTACCAACTAATTCGACTGGGTTTTGAGGTATTATGAGACATTCTTGGGCACAAACCATACTTAGCTATTTTTCTATTATTTCTTTATCTCACTAGGTATCAAATAGTTGATAACATGTTGTATTAGTCATCTATATTAAATTAGATTGACTTAATGGGTTTGCAGGGATACAAAATGGTGATGGAAAACTGCACAGACAACATGGCAGTGCTTAAGGAAGGACTAGAGAAAACTGAAAAGTTCACCATTGTGTCTAAAGACATCGGTGTCCCATTGGTGGCCTTCACTTTGAAGGACCACAGCCACTTCAATGAGTTCCAAATCTCTGATCTTCTGAGGCGCTATGGATGGATTGTGCCAGCATACACTATGCCCCCAGATGCAGAACATGTCACAGTGCTTCGTGTTGTGGTTAGGGAGGACTTCTCTCGCACCCTTGCGGAGCGTCTTGTCACTGATCTCACCAAAGTGGTGCGCGAGCTGGAGCTGCTTCCTGCTAGGGTAATCAGCAGCACCGTAACGACTACTGCCGGAGAAGATGGTGAAGTCACCGAGGGAAAAGTATTGATTGCCAAGAAGAGTGAACTAGAGACACAGAGAGCAATCACTTCAGCTTGGAAGAAGTTTGTGATGGAGAAGAAGAAGACGAATGGTGTTTGTTAGAGCCCTGTTTTCGATCAATTTTAGCAGACCAATCTCTGCGTTTCCACAACCTTTGGTAGGCACAAATTTTACTACAATCTTAATTATCCTGGTATGACAATTATCGTTCATGAATGCTCATAAAGTTTTAACTGGTGTCATTTATTCTGTTTTATCAATGCAAGTACGTTCTTGTGTTCCCAAAAATTTGTTTTGGATAAGTTGGTTCAAGTAAATGTGTTCCAGTGCATACAAGGACAAATGATTGATCATTTTTGCAAACGTATCAACCGCTTGGCGACCTATTTTTAAAACTTTATAGTTGTACAGAAAACAGAATAGTAGATGTAAACTAGTTATATGAATTTGTTGGAATTAATATTAATACATCACTAATTTCTTAAAAACCCATCCATCAATGTTTCCTATATTTAAATACAACTAAGGAATTACTTATATTTAATCAATTGTAATAATAGAAGTAATTTTTAATTAAATAAACTCAATTAAATGTGATTATTTTTAAATACTCTTGTTATCAAACTTAAACACTATTTGTAATAAATATGACTAAAAACATACTTTACTAATGCAATTTCTTTTATGAAATAAAAAAGTTAAATGAGTTCAACTATATATATTTTTTTAAAATTAGTATGAAAAATTAGATGCAAAAATAATACGTATTATTCTTTCGTTCTTATAATTTAGTATTTCTTAAAATAATTAAACTCGGTACCTGAATATAAATATAAGACTAAGATTTACATATATTTCTCGAACTGGTAAAATTAACATATTTTAATTTTGATTCTTATAGAAGATTCATTGCATTTTATTTTAAATTCTTTCATAGAAATTAAAATCAAAATTCGTTAACGTTATTAAAAGGATAAGTATATTTAAGTCTAGTATTAAACCACAGTAAACTTATTTGGAGCTAAGTACATATCAAATTAAACTTCCCAACTTTACCACATAGTAATTAAACCTATACTCTAAACACATTACAAAGTAAGATGAAAAGCTATATTCAGTTTTTTGTGGGTACAAATTCATTATCAGTGTCATTTTCTTTTACAAAGCCCCTTGTACGTACTTCTATGAACAGTACTTTCTTCACAAACTCAAATATAAACAAAAATGTCTATTTTACATCAACTAAAAATGTTAGTTTAATTTATTGATTTTTCTTTATTTCTTAAAACATCATACTTCTGAACTATCTCTAATAAAATCATATTTTCTGGAGATGTTTAGATTAAGCTTGAAAATATTTTTTAAAATAATAACATTAAATAAAATTGAATGAAATAAATTTAATTATACTTTTATAAGCATCATGTTAAATTTACCAATGTTGTTGGTTGAATAAAATCGGAAATAATTGATCGTGTTTGGACTAAAAGTTACTCCACTTTTCAACACAAACAACATAAATTTCATTAATGTTATTATGTAGAAAAGAACAAAGAAAAGTGAGAAGGAACAGCAATTTGTTAAGCTGTCATACTTCAATTATGAAGATTTGCAACGTATTACATCGTCGCCTTTTAGAATTCTAAATTTGTAGCAGAATGAAATGCTCCGCTGAGTTTCCTTCATTCATCAATTAAATTGTGAAAAGACACCGTTTGAATCCAGTACTACCAGAAATGGATATCCTAATCACAAAATTCCAAAATCAGAGGCCAGAAACAATACTATTTTCCAACTCTCAACTAAAATAAGAGAATCAAGAAATACATTCAGAAAGTTGGGGGAAGATGTGAACATCAATAAATAAAAAAACCTATTACCCCAGTTTCAAGACTGATAACCATATATAAAACCGAGGCATTATTTCTCTATATACAGTGTATATTTCTGTATGTGACAGATACAAACACCTGCATTGCCATGAATGGGGCAAAGGAGGAAGTTCCCGAGAAATTTCTAACTTTATTATACCGTGGTCACTTAATTAAAATTATCCAAAAAAAGCTTGTTTACAATCCAAATTGGGCATTAAATTAGAAGTAGAACAATAATCTATCTAAAGTTACATCACCTTCCCTACACTTTAACATTTAACACCAACGTCTTGCATTGGTCCGCAGCATGAGATGAATCCCTCCAATTAGTTTCTGCCATGAATCATGAGCTTGAACCCCAAAATTTCTCTCTCAGGGCCCTTAATTGCATGTTATTGTCATTTACATACAAGAACAAATGAATACATATCTCTCTCTATTTACACTATATCAGTCAATAAATTTCAATGAGATCAGACTATATCTCCAAGATTGAAGCTGTTCTCTGATGTGGATGTGGAGATGGTGATTATACCATCACAGTCAGAAACACTATCTTGCAAGCTCATGAGTAAGTAAGAGTGAGAAGTACTGAAACCTGTGGTAGGCTTGGTTCTTGGAACAATAGGCACTTCAGCTTCCCCCACCAGCATCTGAACCACACCCCTCATAGTTGGTCTAGCCAATGGATCAGGGTGAGAACAAGCTAGCCCAACCAAGAGCACCCTTCTCATCTCACCCTCATCAAACTCTCCCTCAAGCCTTGCATCAGCCGCCATTTGCAACCTTCCTTCCCGGTGCAAACTCCATACCCATTCCACCAAATTGCAGCTAATTCCACCCTTACCACCTCCATTCCCATCTTTCTCTATCGGTCTTCTCCCACTGGCCACCTCAAGAACCACTGCACCATAGCTGAACACATCAGTTTTCTCTGTAGCCTTTCCTGTGAGGAGATACTCCGGTGCCAGGTACCCCATTGTTCCGGCAGCCACCGTGGCATCCGGCGACTTATCATGCTCCGTTTGCCTCGCCAAACCAAAATCTCCCAACCTTGCGTTGAACCCTTCATCCAACATTATATTACTAGTCTTGATGTCCCTGTGAATCACCTGATTCTCACACTCTTGATGCAAGTAGGCCAAGGCAGAGGCCACGCCCAACAGAATCTTACGCCGGTGAGACCAGGGAAGAGGTGTCCTTGCCTCGAACAAAGCCTTGTCCAAACTCCCGTTCGGCATCAAGTCATACACCAGCAGAATCTCCCCCTTTTCGTGGCACCACCCTTGAAGCCGAACCAGATTCCGATGCCTCAGGCTCCCAATGATAGACAACTCCGACAAAAACTCATTCTTCCCCTGACTGCTATGGCTGCACCTCTTCACCGCAACAGTGTCCCCGTTTTCAGGCAAAACCCCCTTATACACAGTCCCAAACGCGCCATGACCAATGATCCTATTCGCATTGAAACACTTTGTAGCAGACTTCAGCTCCTTGTAGGTAAACTGCTTCGGCATTTTAATGATCTCCGAACCAAGCGAATCGAACTTGTTAACACGCTTAACCTTCTTAGAGTAAAACCAAATCAATGCACCGGCAAAAATAGCCAAAACAAACGCCCCGGCAGTGACAACACCGGCAACCGCTCCTAAATTCTGCTTACACAACCCATTGTGGCAAGACGATCTGCTTTTGCTCTCTTTCTGTTCACTATTAGAAGGAGCCGGAGAAGGAGGTGCCGACTTCACCACATTCGCCGTCGGGTTCATCAGACTCACCGCCGGTGGAGGCGGTGGGGCCGCCCCTGCCGCAGCATCAAAGGATGAACCAAAACTCCACCACTCTATTCTGTGAATCTCTGTGCTACCCTGCGTGGAACCTGAGAACCCCACATACATAAAATCACTCAAATACTTATCCACGTCGAGGCTCGTCGACAAAACGGGATCTTTCGGTTTCAAATTGGAATACGAAACCCACACGCTCAACCCTCTGCTCGATCCATCGAACTCAATCCACGCGTTGATTAGGTCACCGCTCTTCAGATCGATCCCAACGCTCTCCAAATCACCAACCTCGCTCGAGACAACGCTGTTTAAGTCCACCCCAACGTGGTTCCCATTAATGTCCTTAAACTCTACGTCCATAAGCGTATCAAACTCGACGGCAATAAACCCGCCGCCGCCGCCATCCGCGGCGACGGCGGCTGCGCTAAGTCCAAGAAATCCACCGGCATCGCCGATCGTTTCGTCGTCCGGCGCAAGGACGAAGGCGAGGCCGCCGCCGATGGAGGATGGGTTGAGGTTGGCGATGGAGAAGGAAAAGAAGGTGGTGAAGCTGGCCGGAGAGCGGTTACCCGGTAGGCGGAACCTGACCGGACGGGAGTAAAGAGCTCTGCCGGCGCTGGAGGTGGGAACGGCGAGGTCGCGCGTGAGGCTTACGGTGCCGTTGTTAAAGTGAGCGTCCCCCAGAAGCTTGAGGCTTCCCAATGTTAAGGTTCCAAAGTCGAACTCGGTGGCTGCTGCTACGAAATTGAAGAAGGCAAAAATAAAGAGCGTTGAAAGATGCGACATTGGCGAAGCAGAGATTGAATTGGCGAATTTGATTCTGTTTTGTTCCTTCGTTTGTTGTTTGTTTGGTTTGTTCCCCTAAGTAAGGAGAGTGAAAGTGAAAGAGAAAGAGAGAAAGAGAAGGTGAGAGTGAGAATTCACGGGTTCAGAGAATCCCAAGATAGTGTTCTTGGCCACGTCGACACCTGTCCACTCTCTCTCTCTCTCTCTCAACGGTTATTTCATTCATCTTTCTCACACACACTCACTCACTCACTCATCTCCATAATCTTCCAATAACTTTTCAATATAACTCAGATTACCTCATTAATCAACTTAATTATTTTTAATGATTGAGATAAATTTGATGTTTAAGAAAGAGATGAGACTTTGCGTATGAATGCGTTCAATTCAATTCAACTGCAGACAAATTCTTTGCTCTCTCTCTCTTTCTCTCTCTTGTGGTGGCTGCGCTCACGCTCACGCTCACGGACATGTGCATTCGCCGCTCAATCCACCCTTCTCCGCATTTATTATTATCGTTAATTAATTATTATAAATAAAATAGTACTTTCTATACTCTCCCTTCAATGTAAAGGTGAAAGGATAATAAATTACGACGTAAAATGTTTTCTACAATAAAAACATTACGATGTTTGGCTGTCTAAAAGTTGTGCATACAATCAAATTGTCGTTTCATCAATTATTTTAAATGTTATCTTACTGTACTCAACATCATAAAGAAAGACAGAAATGTTTTTACCCAAATACCATATATAGACTAAAAAATTGTGTAGATGAAAATATTGTGTCAAATATTTATACAAATAGTATGATTCTTTTTCTTAAATCAAATTTTGAAATTTGATTAGAAGAAAACTGATGAAAAGATAAGTCAGAATTCGAAATTGGAAGAAACGAAATCTGAACTATGATTAGAAAAACAATGATTGAAAAACCAGAGAGAGTTAGTTGATTTAAATAGTTTGAATTTATTTTAGCAAATAAATAACTTTAAATACCAAAAAAGTTATTATACAAACACATTTTGTAATAAAAATGAACTGCATGCTGAAAGGGTAATTTCATTAGTTGAAAAAATAATAATTTTAGTGTGGCATATTTAGGCGCAGCCAAAGGGTTATAACAGAAGAAAAATAGGATAAGGGAGGAGGAGAAAAGGGTGTCTTTTAGATAGGAAAAAAGAACTAAAGAAAAAAATTATTAATAAAGATTATTAAAAGGGTTAAAAACTTTACCAAAAACAAAGAGGACAAAGTGCAAGCCATGGCTTTTATGAGTCAATACCATATAACCCAAAAAGTATTATAGTACCATAATTTAGGTTTTCACCTATCAATTAAGACTTGCCACTAGCTTCACATGCCATACAACATTATCCTTCTCGTGTTTTTTAATATTTTAGCACATTCGATAATGTTCTCTTCAGCTATATATTTACGTGTTAAATATGTTTTTAATCTCTTAATTTTTAGTAAAAATTGAAGTTTGTTTTTCTTTAAAATTTTAAACCAATTTAGTCCCTCAACTTCAAAAATATGTATATTTAGTCCTTTTAACTAGGTTGTTTTAAGTTTATTTCACGTTTCAAACACTTTTCATGATAGTATTTAAGTTGTTTACATTATTTGACTCATTTTTACTTCAGTATTAGATGAGAAACACGTATAAAACATCAAATTAACTTAATAAAGTTCTGTTACAAGGACTAAATTTACCCAATTTTAAAAGATAAAAGATTAAATTGGTCAAAAATTTCAAAAATGGATTAATTCTAAATTTCACTAAAAATTAAAAGAGAAAAACATATTTAACCCTATGATTATATATAAAATTTTAACTGAAACTTTAGTATACGTGGGGATGAATGTTGCCCAGATTCTTGTTACCAAATACCGTGGGATTAGAAAGGAATAAAGGGAGAAAAAAAGGTTTCATCTTTTATGCTTTGAATTATAGAAGGAGGAAACTGGGAAAGGGTGAGGAAGTTGCTCACTTGTTCTTTCTTCTTTTTGTGTGTATGTGAATGTGTATAGCTTTTTCTCTCTTTAGTTATTCCCTTTCCTTGGAAATCAGAAAACGATGCCTTCATTTGAGTTTGAGAAGGATGTGTTATTTTACGGAACCAGAAAGTGAGGGGAAAGAATGAAAGAAGAGAGAAAAGAAAATGTGGGTGGAGTGCAGCTGGTTTGGTGGAATAGAATGGAAAAATGTTGCGTTGAGAATTGGTGAACACGCAACGTTGTTTCGAGCGATTTCATGATAACATGAGACAAAGGAGCCGTTAGAGGAAAAAGGTGAGTATGTATGATTATTTATTTATTATGGATAAGATGATAATGGTGTTATAATTTTTGTAGAATAAACTATGCGTATATGGAAGGAAGGTTTTGGTGGCTGTGGCATACTTTACCAAATTTGTACTCAAACTCTATTATAATGCCTTTTTCTGAAAATTAGGTTACTTCTTCTGAAAGCTCAAAACCACACCATTCTCAAACTCAGATCTGTTTCTGATTTTCATTTCCACCAACCGCTTCAAATTTCTCACCAAGCAAAAGGTCTCTACACTCGCCTAGTGTTCCGTCCATTTTTGTTTAATATTAATAAGAATTTTTTTTTTATTATTATTAAATATTGGCAACATTCTCTTATCACATGTAATATCTTCTAAATGATTTTTTATTTTTTTATTTTTTTATTTTTTCATTCTCAATATTTTAAAATTATTTAGAAAATGATACATCATGTTCTGAGAAAAAATTGTCAAAATTTAGTAGTCAAAATATCATTGTCCAATTAATAAATAGATTTTAAATCTAAATTGATTTTATAAAATTGATTTGTTACGTAAAAATTTACTAATTTATATAGATTTGTTACATGAAAATCTACATCGCTTCAAATTTGTTTTATTTACAGATGATATAGATTTACGATCCATCTAATGCACATACCAAACGGAGAATTAGGTATTTATAAATTATTAGTCCGTCAAGCAATATTATTATTGTTAATCACTACATATTCTTCGTGTAAATATTAATTAATATCGATTTAAATACTTTGAAATAGAATTGGTTGTTACGAAGATTGTGGAGTTGAAATTTGTAAATATTAATGTAAAGGGTTTATTTTCTCTACAAAATAATATACACATGAAAAAGAAATAATAAAACAAAGTTAGATAAAATTAAAATTATTTTTAAAAAGTTATAAGAAAAAGTACGGTTTAAAAATATTTCAAATGGCTTATTACTTATTTAATTGACGAAATATATTTTTTCATATTGATAAAGATGTAATATATTATTTGAATGAAGTCCTACGAAGAAACAAAATTAAACTAATAATTTAAAGAGTTAAATATTTTTTTGTCCCTAAATTATAACAAAAAATTAGATTTTACCATTATCTCTAATATTAATACAATTTAATTCTCAAACTTTAAAAATGACTGGATGTAAATGTAATCTTATCACTAAATAATCTTAAAATTTGCTAACATGATAAACATTTTTGCTAAGTGCGTATCCACGTGTTGACACGTGTGTGTTTACGTCATCACATGACAACGTCGTTTGTCGCATCAACAAAATTTTAATCTTGTTTGGTTACCGGCACAACCCTACATTCATTGAATAATAAAATTTGGAGATAAAAATATTAAAAAAGATTGAAATAATGACTATATATTCAAGAAATATATATATATATATATATATATATATATATATATATATATATATATATATATATATATATATATATATATAACCAACCGTTTATTGCTTATAAGAACATACAATAGAAAAACAAATGGAAGTATTTAAAAAATTTATTTTATCTTCTTGTAATTTTGTATGTTTCTTAATTTATTTTATATTTTTTATATATGTATACAATTTAAATGTTTTTTATTATATTATAAGTACAAAATATCACTACATTTTCATGAACTATTTCTATAAAACAATGTCTACAAATAGAAAATTTAACAATACTTATATTTTGATAGAGAATAAAAAAAGAAAGAAAGAAAAAAAAATATTTTGAATAAAAATTAAATTATGTTAATTTGTTTATCATAATTTAATTTCATTTAATTTTACTATTTGTATTTCAAAACTTTTAATATACAAAAAATATGGAACTAGGTGGTTAAGTCATATGTAATCTTGGTGGTGCGGTGTGGAAACAAAATAATAGCTACATTATTTTGATATCTTTTATGATATGTATCCGTTTTTGAAACAAGAAACAAATAAGTTTAATTACATTTGAACAAAGAATAATATTAATATAAATATTTATTTGACAATTAATTAACAAAAACATATATACTAATAACTTATTTTACGTTAGAAACATATTCATTAATATATACACATTATTTTATTCTATTGTATTGAATTAAAATTTAATTTTTGTAATAATTTTTATTATTTTTCTTATTAATTTATATTATACTTATATTTTATTTTAATTTTAACTATTATTTAAGATATTTAAACTTAAATTAAGTTTATTGAAGAAGATTTTGATAATTATAATGAAAAGAATAAAAAATGTTATTTGTTATATATATATATATATTAAAAAAATTTATAGTTTTTAAAAAAGTTAAATAAGTATTTAGTTCTTTTAACTTTTATAAAAAAAAAGATTTTTTTCTTTTATCTTAAACTTTGAATCATTCTTCTTCCTAAATTACATTTATTCATATTCATTTTTTAACATATCAAACTGAAAACGAAATTTAATTTCATATCATAATTTATAGAAAGAAAAATATTTAACTTAAAAAAAGTAAATTACACTAAATAAAATGAAGTTAGAAAATTTCCAACTGATATTTTTCTCTTTAAAACCTTATAAATTTCTAATTAAAAGATTAATTTCAATTATACCGATATAAAAACACCTATGGAATGGGTAGTGATACTCACATGTGAACCATGATATCTGTCATTGTCCAATTAATTTGCTAGTGAAGAAAAACCACATATATATTAATAATGGGTGGTACCCACCATTAACTACTCTAAAGAATTTTATTCATGGATATCCGTACATACCGGTATGCAATTTTTATCTTATGCAATAACTGATTATTTAAATATACCTGAAAGTTAAAACTATAAAAATGCATTGTAAGACTACTGAATTATGCATGATTAATGTGGTCAAAGTCCTTGGTTTAGCTCATATGTATTGATTCAATTTAATTAACAATTTCAATTTTAGACGTTTATGTACAATTACTTAAAAAAAAATGAATACTGATAAAATGTTATTATCACTGTCATATTAGGAAAAATAAAATAAAGGTGAGTAAGAGATGGAAGTTGTACTATAAAATACAGATAGTGAGGATCTGTACGTGGAAATGGGACAACCGCCACATGCATTAGTAACGCATCTTTATTTTATTTGCATGGACCAAGTTATCCCAACCGATAACCCTGTCTGTCTCCTCCTCATTCCCTTTATGTCCATTTTCTCTTATTGGTTAATTAGAAAGTAAATGTTTTTATTTGATAAGTTTTATTTCTATAAACAATTGTTATTAATTTTAGGTCATGCATATATATGACACATAATTAAATATATTAAAGTCATTATTTATTAAGCCAAAAATAAAGTGATCTAACTAAATTAAAGATTTAGTTAAAAATATATGTCATGAAAATAAATATTATGTAGAGACCATAAAATAATTTTTAATTTGATGAGGGGCTAAATTAGAAATACTGAAACTTAAGTAATTAACTGTTTATAAATGGTCATGGTCCCCTTCTAAAAGAACAGTGAGTCATAACGTACTTCTCAAGTTCATGTTCCTTTCTCTCTGTCTCCATCAAAAAATAAAATCAAAGGAAATAAAGGTGCTCTACACGAGAAAGATCACTGGATCAGTAGTGCTCTAAAGAAGGGAACATCATCGTTATGACTAATTCAGGTATGCTTCCGTTTACTAATTACAACATGTTTATGAGTATGGGGTAATGTTTATGATTGATCGTTAGTATCAATATTAAGATCATTTTATCCTAACATATTTAAGTTTAATCCAACACAACCCTTTTATATAAAATAAATTAAATTTTAAATTTAGATTAGATATGTTTATAATTTTTCATTGATCGTAAAATTAAAATTGATGTCTGTCCGAAAATTTGAAATATTTTGAATTAATGTGAGTATAATATAGTCTTTTTAATGTAATTATGTTAATTTTTTTTATATGTCAAATATATTTCGTACTAGCATTTGAGTTGTTTATATCATTTAAAATAATTAACGTAATTGGGTTAAAATAACTATATCCATTCATATTTAAATTTTAGAAACTAAAATATATTAAAATTTCAGACAAGGAAGAATTCTAATTTCGCATCAAAGTTGAAGGACTAAAAACATATTTAACCCTAAATTTAATTTAAGTTATTAAGAGTTTATTTTAGACGAGATTTTGGTTTATCATATTATTTATTATCATATCCAATATACAATGTCCTTTTAACATGAGTAGAGTTTTAGAAAATTTCACATTTATTAAAAGATGTGTCGAAGATTTTACATCAAATAAAAAATATATGTCGATTAAAAATAACTGTCAATTAAAATTAAGACTAGTTTAAAGATTATGAAAGAAAATAATTCTCACCTTATAAACTAGTTTAACAAAATTAAATTAGACATACATTTTAGCACCTAAATAAAAAATTACCGGTCTTTCAAGAAAACATTATAAATAGATATAACATTAATTAGACATGAGTCCAATACACACAAACTGAATTAACATTATCTCTAACTTAAAATTTTTAAACAATGAATTTATAGTTCTTCATTATCAAATTAATAAAATTGTTATGCAAGAATTAACTTCACTTCTAATTGATTTATGCAATGATTTGTAAATTGAAGTTTTTGTTAGGAATCCAAGTATGAGTCTAAGTCCCACATTAGTTCGAAATGAGAAAGTAGATCACTATATAAGAATAAAGATCCATAAACTCATTGCCTTAAGGTATTGGGTTGAGAGTGGTGTCAGTATCTTATGTGGTTAGGCTCAGATCTCATTGGTATTGTATCTCCATAATGAAATCCCCTAGTTAAATCTAACAAGTGGTATCAGATACGTGAACAAATATCTCCTTAATTTTGTTAAAATTATTATTATTGAAAAAAAATTACCCATTTAAATCTTATATTTATCTTCTAATTTTATTCTCCTTAATTATTTACTTTTGCTTTAAAAATGTATATGATTGAAATTCAAATAGTTTATAATTATCTCCGCTTACGATCTTAGATCACAACTGGGTGACAACCTCGTTGAAGCATCATTTAAATATGAGCTAGTCGTGGTCGTCAGTTTTCTCACGGTTGTTTATTTGTCTCAAACATTTTGAATGCTTCATTTTCGCATTCATAATGTAAGTAGGACAGCTTTCTCTTTCCCAACATGCTTTTTTCTTTAAAAAAATTCAACATCCGGTCTCTGTCAGGATTCAAATGTCAAGATGTATAGCACTTCTTATTTCTCTACTATAATACACAACTATTCATCTTCAATTTCTATTTTTTTTTCTCTTTTCATGCATCACAAATAGTTATTTTGATTTCAGCATGACAACATCTCATGCTCCTGTACTCTCTCTTCTTATTATACCTATGGTTTCATTGATGTCTCAATGTATTTTGGTAATTTTCTAGTGTTAGATAGTCAGTTTTTCTAATTGAGATAAAGATGAAAAAGAGGGAGATAATTCTTTTATTTGGTTATTTCTATTTTAAATTTGACTATTATTTGTTGAAGGATTAAATATGTTTGTACTTTTTAAATTTGGAAACAAAATTAAAATTCTCTTATATTCCAAATTTTAATATATTTTTGTCTCAAACTTTGAAAATGTATAAACCTTATTCTTTTAACTTAACAAAGTTTTTTTTCTTACGTATATAACGACATTCCAAATTGACATCTAGATGAGAATATGTCAAATGGTGTCACTAACACAAAAATGACTTATTATGTTTATCCATTTAGGCCTTATCAACAAAGGTCAGGTGTGAAAAATGTGTGATGACATTTTTCTAAATAATTTGCTAATTTTTACCTCTGACTCCTTCTCGTTAGACGTAAATTTTTATTTTTATATCTGACTTCAAAGGATCATACGTAAATTTACGTTTAACAACAAGGGGTCTAATGTAAAAACTCATCAAGAAAACTCTCTAGACAATTTCTTTTCACTTTCTCCTTAATAGAGCACGCACAAAACCTTCTACAAACGACAATGACAGCTGCGACCTTCATAAGGCCTCCATTGTTGCGCAAAGCTTATGTTTTCTTTCTCTGTGATGTTTGTCACATTGAAAAACATTATTTCCACGGATTATTTTCAACAATAAGGTTGATTTTCTTCGTCTTCTTTCTTAAACTTGGCCTTTACGAGATAATGTATGAATGTGAAGAATTTTATATTTTGTTCCCTTTGGATTTTGGTCTGTGCGTGAAGATGAACCTTCACCTTTGGTTTGTGCGTGAATTTGTTAGCATGTATATAGGTTCACTTTTTCTATGAGTTTTAGACATTTTTTTTAATTAATTTTAGGGTTTAATTGGGTTGTGCATGATAATGAAACATGATTTTAAAGTTTAATTAATTTTAATTTTATTTGTTATTTAATACTTTAGATTATATTTTTTAGATTTTTTATTTTATTTTATTTTATATTTTTTAGACTTTAGATAATTTATATTTATTAGATATATTTTAGATTTTTTTAGGCTTTAGATAAATTAGATAATTTTATATTTTATGTTTTTTAGACTTCAGATAATTTTAGATTTATTAGATATTTTAGATTTTTAAGCTTTAGATAATATTATATAATTTTATATTTTATATTATTATATATTTATTTGATTTTGTTCCATTAATAAGAAATTCAACTTCGACATGAAGAACTCTCTATAAGGATAATCTTACAAACTTCATAACATCTAATATATAACAATTATGACATCTTTGAATTTAACCAGAGTTGTGGCATAATTAAATCAATTACTGCATAGGAGATAAAAAATGTTCAATTTATAACACCAAAGGTTAGGAATTATATCTTAAATTAATTGTTTTGCATAGAAGTTATTTAAGATATTAATTTTTCCTTTTGTTATTTGTAATGTAATAGGAATAATGGTTCTTTTGAATGCGGGTATTATGTCATATGCATTGGATGACAACTATCATTAGAGCAAGAATCATTAGAGATTGGACGAAGGTATGTAAACACTTATATCATTGTTTTAAGACTTCGATGATGTCTCTCCATAATCAAATAACGACATGTTGGAAGTAAGAAGAGACCGGACATCTTGTCTCTTCAAGCATTTACAAGAAGATTAGGTTTATGATTTAATAGTTTTTTCCTTTCATTTAGTAGTTATTCATTACATATGTACTTTGATTGTTAAATGTACTATAAATGTTGTTTGAGAAATATATATATATATATATATATATATATATATATATATTTTGTTCTAGATTGTTTATGACTTTTACGTTTTGGTTTCATGCTAAAATCACGAAATTAAAAAAGAAACTACAACATTTATGTTTGTTAATGTACTAACATACATAAATTTATGTATGAGAATTTTGTGTCAGACATAAATTTATGTCTGAGAATTTTGTGTCAGACATAAATTTATGTCTATTATGTTGTTATGAAACGTAAATTTACATAAGTTAAAACAACAACATACGTAACTTTACGTCTCCCAAAACTACGTTGACTCTGTACATAAGTAAAAAATTGAAATGCAGGACGTAAAAAGTCTTTTTAATGTTAGTGTGTAAACGTCTCAAACGCCAGCCCGAAACGTTGGTTGACACTTAAAAAAATTAACTCGATTAGGTTAAAAATACTATATCTATTCATTTTTATAATTTGTAGACAAAAGTGTATCAAATTTTAAGAGAAAGATAAATTTCAATTTCACTTTAAAATTTTAAAATTAAAAACATATTTAACCTTTAAATATAATTTTTAAATTACTATTAATTTCAATGATATGAAAATTAATAAATAAATAAAAAATAATATATTGTTAATCTTTTCCCATTCTACTAGTACTATAAATCTTGAAAAACTAGATCTTTTTTAAGAATTCTTAAACCAGCATGGACAAAATTCACGAACCCTCTCTCTCTTCATGAAAATCAAACCAAAGACATGTATCCATAACTGAACCTCAAGTCAACCCGAATAATGCATTTTATATGTATTTGATCACAGTCATTGAATCATGAATCACAGAACATTTTATAACTTAGTTTTGTTATGGCTGAAGGGAATTTTGCATTTATGAAAGCACGTGATTCGATGAATACAATATAAGCATGTGAGAAATGTCTGTTATTTTTTCATGTTATCCTAACAAAACGTGTGGTGAATGGAAAGTACTTATGTTTGTGGCATGGTATGAGTTTGCACTAACGTGGATGAATATTCAGAAGGGTCCCATAGTTAGCTGGAACTAGGGAAACTGCTCATTCTTATAATCATTTATGTATCAATAATTCAATTGCCCACACAATTCTCTCTAAAATTTTACTTCCCACATCCACATTTCTCAACTCAACAATTAATACAATTAATACATTTCATAAAAAAAAAATACTAACAATAAATATTAATAAATTTGAGTAACTTACCTAGATGCATATTTAACTTCTTAACTTCTTGTACACATTAAAGCCTCTATAATAATATGAAGTGGACTACTGTGAGAAGTTGTTATTTGAATAGTTGAAACATCCCTTGCAATTACTTGAAGGGTTGGAAACTTTAACCCATTTGTTTTCCACCATCATAAGATATCAAATTCTTGTATAATTGACAAATTATCTTCTTCCAAGTAATAATTCAACTCTATTTTCATAACTGTAGTTCTAGATTTTTTCTTTTTTGCCATAAACTCTAAAAATTCATTGGCCTCATGATTAACAAAAAGAAGAGCTACAAATTAAGAGTCAAACATTCTTATGAATATATATATATATATATATATATATATATATATATATATATATATATATGTATTTGTATGTATTATAAGGAGTAAAGATAATCAAATGTGTGACCTACAAATTATTTGATAAATAAAATTGAAGAACACCTATTTGAACATAATCACGTACAAAAGAAAAAATTGTGTAATAAGAAGACGAAAACTTACCTTAAAGATTAAATCTTGAAAAACAAGTCATACAATTGAGAGAGTAAAAAAAAGTGTATAACCAAATATTAAGAGAGTAAGAAATAGATTATGTTTAATAATATATATATATATATATATATTAGATTATCTAATAAATTATAGATATTTTAGTAATTTAAACATGGTCGGTTATTTGGGTGGGGATATGCATATTTCCATTCTCATCTTCATTCGTAGTTGAAAACTTTGAATATTATCCATATCCATATCCATACTCAATCAATGCGAGATTTTCTCATCAAAACTGAGACGGTTTTGGGTGATATATACAGATTTATTTGTCAATCTCTACGAGTATTATGCAACTGTCTTCTATTAATTGATCACATTTGTTGCCTTGCAATGTGACAAAATTTCCATTCACATAGAACTTCAATGTGAGAGTACCGAAGTCTCCTATATGGGTCCCAAGGTAGCTAGCCACGAAAAGATGATCTCTTACTCCTAAACATATTTCAAAATATAATGAATCAGAATTACGTAAAAAAAGAAGAAGAGTATAATGATAATTTTTAAATTTTTATTATTTTATTATCCTTAAATTCCATAATTAAAGAATATAACATCTAATTAATTCATTTCTTGTATCAAGTTCATCTTAATTATAGATTTTAATTAAAGCATTTAGTGTAGTTGCATAATTATTAATTTAAAATTTTGATAAGAGATTAGAAAATGTTTAAGATAACAAAACTTGTATTCTTTTAACATTAATTAAATTTTAATAATTTTATTAGAAAAATAGTAGTTCTTATTTGATTACGCTGAATTGCTTTGCTCTATATCAATTAGAGTTTATGGTGTACAAAAAGTTATAGTTATAAGAACATATGTTAAAAGAATTCAATTACAAAAGGACAAAAACAGTTATAAGAAATGGAAATGTGGGATTTGTCAAATCCATTTCCCTTTGGCAATTAAAATGCAAATTATAAGTAGAAATGAATTTGGTCCAAACACATGCATAAGATACAAAAGTTGGGAGGAGGATCCAATTTTCACGGGTAACCCAATGCAATACATTACGATTAAAAAAACAAAATTTATGTAGACACTAATATGCTTTTAATTTTTCAACTCTTTATGTTTCTGTTTTTTTCTTTAACCCTTTCATTTTCTATTGAAAAGTATTTATAACTGAGAAAGGACAATTAGTTGTGAGTTCATAGGCTGAGTCTGACATTTTGTATATTTTAGTTCCAAGTTGTGACAACAAACGAATAAGAGAACGCCACACGCACTTATGAACACTAACATAAGCTTGCACCAATAATATGGGTTTGGACCATTTTGATTCATCCAAATAAAAAATGGTGTTTTTGATCAATGCTTTCACTTTTGCTTCCCAAACTCACTTCTTGATACCACCATGCTTGATGTGAAGTTTCTTTTTAAAAGACAAAACACAACCAGCTTTAAAAGATTGACTTTAAGCACGTTAATGTTGATTTTGGTTAAATAAGGAAGTTTCTTCAATTATAATGAGTTAAGGTGGATGATGACGATTGATGAACCATTTTTCATCAAAATATCTGCTTCTTTCTTCTTCTACTGGATTCAGGCTTTAAATGCCTTCTGGAAATAGATTACTGTCGGCAGTAGCAACTATTTCAACCCAAAAGCCAAAAGTTCGTGATCAAGTTCACTGTGTAAAAATTCTGTTAATGAGTCTATGATTTTTTTTTTTATTGAATTCTTATTAAATAAGATAAAATAATTAAATTGTGAAATGATAATTTTTTAATGAATTCACTATAATGCGAAGCAGAATTTATTTTCATGCTTTTATTGTCATGGATGCTGTCGTGGGCCAGAATTTATATACAACAATTGAATATGAAGTGTTAACGACAAATTGAGCCCATGATCTTGCAGGCTTATAATTGGACATGGCTTCAAGACTGGGCCAATCCTTAAGCACTTATTTCTTGATCCAATCCAAATCTTTAATTCTATCCAATCGAAACCAAACCATACTATATATTTACATGAAACAACATCATTACAAGGTGTACACGAAAACACATGACCAAAATCACAATCATTGAACAGTAACAACACAGTGTTTTCGATTCTCCATATAGATTCATATATACTATTTAAGTAATTATTATTATCATTCACAACGGGATTCAATGACGGGAATTGGAAGATTGTTTTGCCTTGACCACAGTGACGGGGCAAGAGGCATTTGTCATCACATGCTTGCTTACACTGCCCAACAACACCCTGCAAGAAACAGTGTTTAAGAGATTAGAAAAAATTAAGAAAAAAAAAAGTTGGTTAATGAATGGTTAATATTGATACCTTTTAATGGGACCTAAACCTCTGCTTCCAAGAACCAAAGAATCAAGGTGAAGATCTTCCACAGCTTCACACAATTTCTCCCGTGGATCTCCCCAATACACCTTTGCCACCGCCTTTGCCTGTTTCAAACATCAACACAAAACCAATTTGAAAAATAAGATCTGCGTCTATTTATATATTTTAAATTTGTTTTATCTCTGATGGATGCGTGATTTCTAACCGATAAAAGCATGTTACATATAAAAAACAACGTAAATATACCCCTTTAGTCTTGGAGGCAGTATCAAGCATATCTATGACCTCAGGATCCCTTGCAATCCCATATTGCTTAGTAAAATTCAACTCCCTCAGTTCCTCCAAAGGCACCAAAGCTGCAAAGCCATTAACCAACCAAAAGTTCAAGTTATGTACAAAACATAGAACTCGTAGATTCATTTTGATAATATTCATGTTGTTCATATAGATGGAACTCTAATTCTGATAAGAAACAACACAACATGGATCATGTGTATGTGTGCATGAGAAAGGGAAAGAGGGCCACTAACGTGAACCAGTGTCTTCAAAAAGCTCCTTTCGGGTGTGATGAGCTTGGGGAGGCTGAACATTGATCAAGATGATTTGATCACCATGGTTGATGAGATTATCAACGGCCCATCGAAGAGCTAACTTGCTTGTGGGAGAAAAATCCATGGCTACTCCAATAGTTCGTGTCTTTGCCATAGTTAACCGATGCTGCCAGAAACTGAGGGTTGAGTTCAGTTTATATAGTTGGTGTTTGTGTTTGTGTTGTTGTGTTGAGGGTTTTTCATTTACGCCCGTGGTTTTGAAAAGTAGTAATACACAGAATGTTCGTGAAAGCCCTAGAATAAGATGGAGTGTGCTTTGTTCCTTAAAGATAAGCGTTGGATGGAATTTGTGACAGAGGAAGATGGTGTGGAATATGGCATAAAGGTGACATATATAGAAGACAAGAATGTTGTTTTCCCAGAGAGCCTTCTACAGAAAAACACGCAAGTTATTCCATGGTAGTGCCATATGTCTTGTCTCTCATTGGGTTCTAACTACTTTCTTTGACTTATTAAATACTTGATTACGACGACATTACTAGAAAGCAGCTTTAGAAAATGATTGTTCTTAATATCACTACTGCTGTTTAGCTAAACAAGAAACATGCATAAATAATAGAGGGAAGAGAAGAAACCTTATACATGATTCTAAAATCTAAAGTCTAAATGTTTGTCAATCACTGTACTAGAAAGAAAGCAGCTACAAATATCTCTCACAACAATTTGTTAATTTAAATATATGAATTAGTTAAATTTCAAATCCCTTATAAAAAGTTGGATATTTTTAAATAACATTTTTATTTATTAAATATTTAACTTTTTAATACTTTTTAATTGAATTTTTATTTAATTTTTTACTAAATGAGTGATATTTATCTTGTTTCATCATTTTACTTATCTTGAATTTAAAAAATATGAGGTTTTGTAATTTATATAAAATAATATTGTAATTGATGTAAAATAATACCTTTTTATTGTTTTAATCGAAACATGTTGAATAATGAGATCATCTGCTCTCTGATGATCATTATTTTTTTAAGTTTTCAATACATATTCATTTAAAGTCTATTATCATTTTATATTAACCATATTATTATTTTATATTAATCATAAAATTTCACATTCTTTAATACATAAAATATAAGTAAGATGTCAAGAAAATAAGTCACTTAATTAATAAAAAAAATTAAACGAAATTGAAAAAAAAATTGAATACTTAAAAATTAATAAAAATCCAATTAAAAATATTTAAATTCATGAAAAATTTAAAAATTAATTAAATTTGTATATTTACATCTTTAGCATTGACTATATATATATATATATATATATATATATATATATATATATATATATATATATTTTTTTTTATATATATAATATATTAGTGAT